>JGI24700J35501_10930733_pt1 | contig 20818 bp, 11 predicted proteins | sample TergutTh196P1_FD_35501 | JGI IMG/M metagenome (IMG submission 35501)
CAACACAACACAACACAACACAACACAACACAACACAACACAACACAAGTAGCCAAATTTGGCTTTATTTGCGACTCAAATTTTATTATTTCGGAGAGTAAAGTATCCTATATTGGATATTTTACTCTCTTTTTTACTGCAATTTTTCGGCTTGTCAAAGGGAGGTATTGCTTTTGCCTAGTTTAATAAGCGTGATTGTGCCTGTGTACAATGTGGCGTATTATCTGCCACGTTGCTTGGATAGCTTGCTAAATCAGACATTGCCTGTCGAAATTATTTTGATAAACGATGGCTCAACGGACGAAAGCGGCAATATTTGCGAAACTTATGCACAAAAATATCCTCAAATAAAGCTAATCCATCAACCAAACAGTGGCGTAAGTATTGCCCGCAACACAGGACTTGACCACGCTACAGGCGATTACGTAGGTTTTGCCGATCCCGATGATTGGCTAGATAAAACTATGTTCGAAAAACTTTTGCAGACCGCACAGCAAAATAAAGTTGACATTGCTGTTTGCGGATTTCAAAAGCATTCCGATTTCCTTGAAAATGAGCTATCTCACAAGCAAGTGGTTTTGGATTTGCCCAACAAACTTGACCACACAACCGCTTTGTTGAATATGCTGATTCCTCGGCGGTTGGAATGCAATATTTGGAACAAGCTGTTTAGCAAAAATATTGTGCAGAATATCCGATTTGATAGCAATTTTAAGGCAGGGCAAGATTTAGCCTTTGTAATGGATATTTTCGCAAGCAACGCAAAAATAACGGTTGCTTATCTCGCAGAACCGCTGTATCACTACATTATGCGGGATGGTAGCACAATGAACTCGTTCAGCGAAAAGCGTTTCAGCGAACTCGCGGCTTGGGAATACGCCACCGCAAAAATTTCTGCAATGCCCACAACTTCGCCAGAAATACTGCAGCTGTTGCAGTTTCGCTACGTTGACACCACTGTCAACCTAATGCGCGCCGCCAGCGAAACCAACGGCAACGAGTATCTGCCACGCATAAAAGCACCGATAAAGCCGTATATTTGGCAATATTTGCGGTCGCCATTGCTCGGCGTTCGCATGAAAATTCGTGCCGCCGTGATAATTTTCTTTCCAAAGGCAAGTTATCGTGTTTGGCGGCTTGTCAAGCGAACATTCAAAATAACCTGGTGGTACAAAGAATTTGAAAGGACAAAAAATTGAAGTTACTAAAATGGGCAATTTTCCAGCAAATTATCAAACTTTTAGCAGGATTTGCCCCAAAAACCGCAAGCAAACTTTTATATCGTGTTTTCTTGAAAAAACGCTTAAATTTGGATAATCCGCAAACTTTGAACGAAAAAATTATGTGGCTAAAATTGAACACATACAAAAATAACGAAAAAGTTACCACCTGCATTGATAAAGCCGAAGTAGACAACTATCTAGTAAAATTGGGGCTTGAAAGCCTAATTGTCCCAAAATATTTTGTGGTGGACAAACCTCACAAGCTAAATTTTGCCGCTCTACCTAATAAATTTGTGCTAAAGTGCAATCACGGTTGCGGATTTAATATTATCTGCACGGATAAAACTAATTTTAATGAAGAAACGGCAAAATCCCAGTTGCAAAAGTGGCTAAAAACGCCATTTTGGCGGACTTTAGCCGAGATAAATTATCGGCACATAAAGCCGAAAATCTTATGCGAAAAATATTTAGAGGACAGCAACGGAAATTCTCCGAATGACTATAAAGTCTACTGTTTTAGCGGAAAAGCTACACATATTTTGGTATGCACCAACCGCAACCAAAACGATAAGCCGCAATTTTATTTTTTCAACACAGACTGGCAACTTGACCGCATTAACAAAGATAGCATAGCTGCACCGCCCAATTTTACGTTATCCCAGCCAGCGAATTTACCGCAAATGTTGCAAGCTGCCGAAACGTTGTCAAGCCCGTTTCCGTTCGTGCGAGTAGATTTTTACGTAGTTGACGAAAAGCTGTATTTTGGCGAAATGACATTCACGCCGTCCGCTGGGCTTGATGCGGACAGGCTGCCAAGCACCGATTTAATGTTTGGCAAAATGTTAGAGCTGCCAAAATAATTTTCCAAAAAATACAACTAAAAATTTAGAAAGGGTCAAAAAATGCCGACAGAAACACAAAATTTAAGCAAAATAGCGTTATTGCTGTATCTCTTACGAAAGCACAAGGGGCAATTTTTCGTGAAAGCATATCGCCGTGCCTTTAATATCGCCAAAAGTGCCGCCTATACAAAATATAAAGCCGTAAAATTGCGGGCTTGGCGTATTAAAACCAAAATCGCCAACGATTTTGCTAAACCAACCGTTGACGATAAGCTGATTTTGGCGGCTTTGGGACTTTCGGTTTCGAGCAGTTCGCAAAATTTGCAATTTTTGTCAACCTCGCAAAATTCGCCAAAAAAGCCACAAAACAGAATTTATTCATCGGTACGATTTGCGGCGGATTCCACTAATAATTGCGTTGCCGTTCTGCATGAATTGCCTTATAATAGCGAAAACATCTTGTCGCTGGAACGCCAAACTGAACTCGCAGACCTCGCAATCCGTGCAGGAGCAACCTTGTTAGTTGCAACTAACCAAATAAAAAATTATCCCTGTTTGGTGGTTGACAATCCTTATATTGCAATGCTGAAAATTTCGGCAGAATACACACGCCGCACAAACACCGAAACTATCGCAATCACAGGCAGCACAGGCAAAACAACCACTACGCAATTTGTGCAAGGCGTTTTGCAGACTCACAAAAAAACGTTGTCAACCGATATTGACGTAAATGGAAACGCTCTCGGTTCGGCGATTTCACGGATTCGGCAGTTGACAAAATCCCATAAATATTACGTGCAAGAGGCGGTTGAGTTTTCGGAATATGGCAACGCTGGCGATATTTCCACGATTTTACAGCCGAAAGCGGCAATTATCACAAATATCGGCGTTTCTGGAATTGAACGATTTGCTGGTCAAGAGGAAATTTTGGCGAAATGCTTGGAAATTCGCAACGGATTGCAGGAGAACGGAGTTCTCTACCTTAACGGCGATGACGAACTTTTGGCGGCGGCAAAGTTAAAAATTGAAGAGGATTTGCAGAATTTGCAAAATGCGAAAAATTCGGGAAAATCGTCAAATTTGAATGATTTTGGCGAAAAATCCCATAAAATCGTGTTATTTGGGATAAATAATCCGCAAGCCGAGTTTCGTGCGGTCAACATCTCCGAAACGCCAAACGGAATAAATTTTGATGTTCTTCATAATGACAAAAAATTTCCTGTGCAAATAAATTTTTTGGGACGGCACAATATTTACAATGCTTTGGCGGCGTTTGCAGTTGCGAAAAATTTCGGAATGGCGGATGCAAAGATTGCGGCGGCAATTTCGCAAATAAAGCCGATTGGAATCCGCCAAAATTTGCTGAATATCGGCGATTTTACGGTGTTTTTGGATTGCTATAATGCCGCTCCAAGCAGTGTTTTTGCGGCTTTGGAAACCTTGAAAAATTTGTCGCCTAAAAACGAAAACAGCAAAAAAATAGCGTTATTAGGAGATATTGGCGGTTTAGGAGATTTTTCGCAGGATTATCATAGAAAAATTGGCGAATTTGCGGCTAATTCTGCGGTGGATTTGCTGATTTGCTATGGCGAAAAAGCGGCAGATTTTGCCGTTGGTGCAGAAAATGCAAAAAATGCTCAAAATGCGAAAAATCCTATAAAAATTCTAAAAACAGCCGATTTTGCGGAAATTTGCCAAATTATAGCCGAAAATTTCACTACAGACGATATTTTGCTAATAAAAGGTAGCCGATTCATGCAAATGGAAAAAATAGTTGACAATTTTTTGGGAACGCATTTTTACGAGGGTTACGATTTTTTACTGTTCAAAGATTTGCTAAAACAGCAGGAAAGCGGCTTGTACAGGGCGAATTTGTTCCCAAATTATGCGGTTATCACAAAATTTAACGGTGCGGACGAAGTTGTGCGATTGCCAGAAACCTTGCAAGGCTTGCCAGTTTGCGGCATCGATGAAAATGCCTTTGCCCACCGCAAAAATTTGCGGCGTGTCGTAATGCCAAGCACCGTGCGGAGTGTGCGTTATTGTGCATTTTATAATTGCGTTCGGCTGAATCGTGTAACTTTTGCGGCGGATTTGCGAATTATCGGCAGAAGTGCCTTTAATATGTGCTTTCGCTTGAATGAGATTGTGCTGAACGACAACTTGATTGAGATTGGCGAAATGGCGTTTTATGGTTGCGAGGGCTTGTCGGCGGCGTATATTCCGCCGTCCGTGGGGCTTATTGGCGAAAATGCTTTTGGGCTGTGCCACAACCTCACTATTTTCGGGCAAGTTGGCTCTTTTGCGGAGAAATATGCGGCGGATAATAATATCCCGTTTAAGGCGTATTATTTTATCACAAGCCAGTTTATTTGCGGCAATTTGGGCATTTTGGCGGAAGATTTACCCTTGCAAAATCAAAAAAATCGCACGTTTAATAAACTTCGCTTTGCCGAGGATTCCAAAAATAATGATGTGGCGTTTTTGGTGGAATTGCAACCCGAACATATGGAAGAACCGCCAAATTTCGCTAGGCAAGCGGAATTGGCACAAATCGCCATGGAAAACGGCGCGGCATTGCTGGTTTCCACGGAGCAAATAGCGGATTTCCCGTGTTTGGTAGTTGCGGACGTTTACAAGGCGTTTCGCATTTTGTGCAGAAGTTACCGAGAATTATTTTCGGCAAAATGCGTGGCAATCACGGGAAGTATCGGCAAAACCAGTGCAACTCGCTTTATTTACGAGGTTTTGAACGCCAACACACGCACATTAAGAATCGGCGAAAACAGCAACGCCAATGATATTCGGCTAATGAGCCACCAGTTGCAACGGCTGAATCCGCAACACGAGATGTACGTTCAGGAAGTCAAGGAAGGCCCGCCGTTCGGCACAGCACACACGGAATCGCTAATGATAAAGCCAAACGCCGCCGTTATCACAAATGTTGGCACGGCTCACATGGAATATTTTGGCTCGCAAGAGAGAATTTTGGAAAGTTGCTTGCAAATTCAGGACGGAATGGTCGGGGTTGATAAAATATCCCAAACCGCAAAAATAGGCGAAAATATCCCAAATAATGAAAATGAGAAAAACGGCGAAAACGGAAGAAATATTGCAAATTATATAGTTGACAAAAATAGCAAAGCGGACTTTTCCCAAAACGTTATTTTTCTGAATGCAGACGATAATTTTCAGTTGACAGCACAAACTAAAGTTCCGAAAATTTTTTACTCGATACACAACGAACAGGCGGAATATCGAGCTTTCAATATAAAATCACACGAAAACGGGCTTGACTTTGAAATTGGCTACCAAAATAAGAAAATTCCTGTTCACATAAATTTTACTGGAGAACATAACGTTTACAATGCGTTGGCGGCATTCGCAATCGCAAAATGGGCGAATATTTCGGACGAAAACATTAAAAAATCGTTGGAAATTCCAAAACCTGTAGGAATCCGCCAAAATTTGTCCAAAATTGGCGGTTATACGCTTTATATGGATTGTTTTAACGCATCTCCCGAATCGATAGCAACGGCGTTTCAAACTATAAAGGAGTTTCCGCTTGGGGCAAATGGTCGGCGGATTGCTCTAGTTGCCGATATGACGAGCATGGGCGATTATACGGAAATTGCCCACCAAAATGTGGGCAAATCCGCCGTTGAAAATGATGTTGACATTTTAATTTGTTATGGGGAATCATCGGCAATTACAGCGGCGGCGGTTGACAACAGTTTGGAAAATGGCGAAAAATCTCGTAAAACAAGGGCGATTCACGTTGTGGAGCAAGCCGAATTGGTGCAAATTATCCGCAACGAAGTTACACGAGACGACATTTTTTTGGTCAAGGGAAGTAGCTATCTCGCACCAGATGCCGCTGTTGACGAGGTTTTCGGCACTTGGTTTAATGAAAGTCGCACGGAATCCAACGACCGAGCAAGTGCAACGGTCGTGAAATTGCACGAGGAAATTCGCACGGAAGAATACGATTTTATGAGAAGTTTGAATTATGTGAGAATCTCAAAATATACAAATATTACAAAAACAGAAGAAATTGTAAAAATTCCGAAATATTATGAAGATTTGCCAGTTCGTAGCATTGGAAATGCCGCATTTAGCTATAAAATCGAGTTAAAAGAGATTATTTTGCCAAAAACATTGTTAAATATCCGCAATAGTGCATTTTTCAACTGTACAGCCTTGACCGCCGTTAAATTGCCGCCAAACTTGAAAATTATTGACCGCTCCGCTTTTGCACAATGCACAGCACTAAAAACGGTTGATTTGGGCGATGAAGTTATAGAAATCGGCATAAACGCATTTTATAATTGCAACAATTTGCTAAAAATCAACATTCCGCCGTCCGTTGGAAATATTGGCGAAAATGCGTTTTACAACTGCAAAAAGTTGACAATTTACGGCAAAATCGGCTCGCTTGCGGAAAAATACGCCGCCGCCAATAAAATAAAATTTGTGCAAATTTGAACAATTTGAGCAATTTGTACGATTTGAAATGTTTGTAAAATTTAATAAAAATAGGCGAATTTGAAAGAAAACAGGAGGAAATTATGCAAAAAATAGGCTTTTTTTATGGAGGACGCTCCACTGAACATATAGCGTCTGTAAGCACCTTTGACGGAGTTATCCAAAATATTAACAAAAACGACACGGCAAAATTTGAAGTTATCGATGTGATTTTTATACAAAAAAATGGCGAAATTTTGCTAAATAACGCCAAAATTACGAAAGGCAATTTAATTGACCATTTGACGAAATCAAGAGATGTATTTTATTTTAACCTACTGCACGGCAACGAGGGCGAAGACGGCTCGTGGAGCGGAGTTGCCGATATTTGTGATATTGTCGGCTCTTTTGAAAGCGTGAATACTTCTGCAATCTTAATGAACAAATATCAGCAAAATTGCTTGATTTTGGCAGAAAATGGCGAAAATTTGGGAAATATCGCAAATTTGCAAATTCCCAAAACGCATGAAATAAAAAATAACGATTCCGAAAATTTACGAAATATCTTGCGGATTTTCGAAACTTTTCCAAAATGTGATTCTGTGATTATCAAGCCAAATAATTTGGGTTCGTCCGTTTTAACGGAGCGGTTTTTGCCCAACGAACACGCCAAAATAGCCGATTTAGTGGCAAAAATATTGAAATATGATAGTTCCGCTTTAATTCAAAATTTTGTCAACGGCAAAGAATACACTTGCGGAACATATCGTAAAAATGGCGTAGCAATGGCACTTCCGCCGCTGTTGATTGAAACGGATAATTTTTCCGATTACGAAAGCAAACACAACGGGAGCCGCCGAACCCGCATAGATTCAAGCCAAACGCAACTGCAAAAAATTTCCGCAAAGTTAATGGATATTTTTAATATTGTGGGAATTTGCCGCTTTGATTTTATGGTTGACAACGGTACAACCTATTATTTAGAGGGAAATTTAGTCCCTGCGTTGCGACCGCAAGCATCGTATCCAAAAATGATGGTTGCTGCGGGGCTTTCTTATGACGAACTTTTGTCAACTATGATAAACTCGTTTTTAGAGCGAAAAGTCATTATAAAAGAATTTTAGCGTTGACAATTAACATATGGAAGATTGCGTTTGCACAAATGTAGGGGCGGATGCCTAAACATTATTATAAAATCAACAATCTTGGAGGATTTAACATGAAAATTGCTGTACTAGGTGCAGGAAATATGGGCTGTGCGGTGGCTGCCGATTTATCCCACAAAGGACATGAAGTTACTTTGATAAAAACGTCAACGGTTAATTTTGAAACTCTGCACGGCGAAAATTTTCGTTATTTATGCGAAAATAGCGGAAAAATTGAAATGTGGAGCGAAAATAGCCAATATTCGCCGTATGTTACCAATATTTCTTGTGTAACGGACGATATTTCGGTAATATCGGCGATGGATTTGATTTATATTGCCGTTGTTACAAACTTTCACGAAACGTTTATACAAAAAATTTCGCCGTACCTGCAAAATGGGCAAATTGTGCTGATTGTGCCTGGTTATTTGTCAACCGTATATTTTTTGAAATATTGCAAAAATATCTCAAATATTACGATTGTTGAGGGCGAAAGTTCTCCGATTGATTGCAGAATTACCGCACCTGGCAAGGTTCGTGTTGGATTTATGAATGTACGAAATCCTGTTGGCTGTTATACTGCGGAAAATTTGTCTAAAATACGGGAAAAATTGGACAGCTTGCAGCACAACTTCGAATATTTAGGCTCTGTTGCGGAGGCGGCTTTGCAAAATCCCAATTTAATAGTGCATACGGTCGGCGCAATTATGAGCATTCCGCGAATAGAGAAGACAAACGGCGATTACTGTATGTACTGGGAAGTTTTTACGCCCGCCGTGTGGAATATCTTGGAAAAACTGGACAGCGAAAAAATGCAAATTTTGCAAAAATTAGGGTTGCCAGCGGTCGCTTATGTGGACGCTTGCAAGCACCGCAACAGCCTTGACGACAGCCGAGCCGCAAAAGATGTCTTTATGGAATACGCCGCATCGCCGTTTAGGGCAAAAGGTCCAACTTCGTTGGAATCTCGGTATATTATGGAAGATGTGCCGCAAGGGTTGGTTTTACTGGAATCGCTTGCGAAATCCCTAAAAATAGCCGTGCCGACCGCAACCGCTTTAATTGAGTTGGCAAATGCCGCTTTGTTGCGAGATTTTCGTGCGGAAGGGCGAACCATTGAAAAATTGGGGCTTGAGAACGTTCAAAAAATATTGAAAATTAAGGAGAATTAACATGAAAGCAACAAATTTATTTAACAAGTTGACAAAAATTGTTGGCTTTAGCAAAGTTAATAAAATCGAAACGGAATATAAATCCTACAGCACGGCGGAATTAGCGGATTATCTCAATAACGATGCCAAATTGATTAAACAAGAAAATGAGCCGATAATCCCAATAAACGCCGCCGAACCCGAAAATCGTTACACAAAACAAGGCGGTTGGTATGTAAAAAATGCCCAAAACACAACAAATACAGCCACAATAAAAATTACAGGAACATTAAACGCCGAACCGCAACTGCAAAATGCCGTCCGTTATGGCGACAACTTCAATTTTCGCCCCAGTTTTAGCTATGTTAAGCCGATTTTTGCCGAAACGGATTTAGTTATTGCCAACCTAAACTCCGCAGTTTGCCCAAGTCAACCGTATTCTTGCGAGCAGACGGAAGATGATTATCGCCCAAATTCTCCTTTGGATTATTTGAATGCCCTAAAATACGCCAATATTGACTTTTTGACTTTGTCAAATGCAAATAATGCTGATTTTGGTGCAAATGGGATAAAAGAAACGCTTTTTAATGTTGACAAATGCAATTTTGGCAATACTGGCTTGTTTTTGCCCGAAGAAAAGCAAAAATTTTTGTTAATAGATGTCAACGGGATAAAAATTGCCGTGCTTTCGTATACAGAAAATTTTTCTGATAGCATTGAAAATCTCACGCAAAAGGGAGTTGACATTTTGCTGAATAAATTTTCCGTGGAAAAATTGAAACAAGATATTTCTTCCGCCAAAAATGCGGGTGCAGAGTTTATTTTGGTATCCATCAATTTTGAAAAATTGCCAGAAATACAGGAAAATTTGGCAAATTTGGAAAATGACGAAACCGAAAAATTGGACGAATTAGAAGAAAAATCTGAAAATGTGGAAAAATCGACAGAAGACATATCTCAACAAACAGCCGAAAACAAAGAAATATTTGAAGTTGACGAAACAAATGAATCGGAAGAAGATAATGAATTTGAAGAAAAAAGTGAATTTGAAGAAGAAATTATCGAAGATATTACAAAATATATCCAATTATCACAACAAATAGCTGATAATGGAGCAAATTATATCATATTTAACACGCCAAACACAATACGAGAATATGACATTATAAAATCGGCAAATGGTCAAAATGTGCCTGTTTGTTACTCGTTGGGGAGCATTTTTAGTGGCGAAAATCGTCGCACAAAACGGCACAACATTATTTTGTCGTTTACGTTGCTAAAGGAAAACGGCAAGGTAAAAATTGCGGACGAAACGTATATTCCCTGCTGCGTTTATGGATATAGTATGCGCGGCAAATTTACCATAATTCCCGCAATAGAGCAGTTGAACGGCGGTTTGAAATCGCAGATATTAACGGAATCTCATGAGCAAATTGGGCAAATTGTCAAGCACAAAATTGCTCCGCAACTGGATACCTCGATTACTAGCAAATTTGTTTACGAGGGTTTGGGACTGGAAATTCCCGAAAAATTAGAGGTTTTTTCTCGGATAACTTTCGCAAGCACCGTTGCGAAAAACGATCTCGTTTTTATGCTTTTCGAAAACGAAACGCCCATTGAATCGCCTGTTCCGTTTATGCTTGCCGAATTAAATTACATTATCCCAGAAGAAGAGGTTGACGAAATAGCCGACAAGGCCATCGAACAAGGTGCAAAAATGCTCGTGCATACCTCACAAATAAAGGATTATCCCTGTTTAATTGTGCCGAATGTTCTGGAAAGTTTTGTTATTTTGGTGGAAAAATATCGCAGACAATTTTCGCCGTACACAATAGCAATTACGGGCAGTGTAGGCAAAACCACCACAACTTACATGATTGAACGTGCTTTAGCCAAACACGAAAACACTCTCCGCTCGCATTTGGCAAGAAGCAACTCGCTGAAGATAATTCCGCACGTAATTCAGCGGTTAAAGCCGACTCACGATTATTATGTACAAGAAATGGCGGAATCGTCCTATCAACTGCAAAAGGCGAAAATTGTCAAGCCAAATATGTTGGTTGTAACTTTGATAGGAACGGCTCATTCGTTCAAATTTGCAAGTAAAGCGGACGTTTTAACCGCTTGTTTGGAGTTTCAAAAGGGAATGCCCGACGACGGCTTGCTTATTATGAACGCCGACGACGAACTGCAAGCCGCCGCAGAAACTCGCTTGCAAAAGGTTTTGTACGCTTTGGATAATCCGCAAGCCGATTACAGGGCTGTCAACATAACTACGAACGATTTCGGAACGGAGTTTGATATTTTGCATAAAAATGCAAAAATTACACATTTGCAAATAAATTTTTACGGAAAACATAACGTTTATAACGCTTTAGCGGCTTTTGTGGCTCTAAAGTTGGCAGGGCAAACTGACGAAAAAATACAAAGTGGATTGCTAGAATATTCTCCCGAAGGAATCCGCCAAAATTTCATAAAAATTGGCAATTACAGCTTGTTTTTGGATTGCTTTAATGCGTCTTTGGAAAGCATAAAATCGTTGTTTGGTTCGTTGCCGTATTTGCCGCCGAAAAATAAAAATGGTAAATATATCGCCGTTTTGGGAGATTTATCCGATTTGGGATGGTTTACCGAAGCAGCCCATGAATCCGTTGGAAAAATTGTCGCAAATTCCGAGATAAATATTCTAATTTGCTATGGGGAAAACTCTCAAATTGTTGCAAAATCCGCAATGGAAAGTAAAGGTAACAATTTGGAAGTTTACCACACGGAAAATTTCGAAGAACTTACTCAACTTATGTTGACAAAAATTACTCCGTTGGATTTTGTGCTAATAAAAGGTAGCCGAGATATTTTTTTAGAATTTGCGGTTGACATGGTTTTCGGAACATGGTTGAGTGCTTTGCTAAGCAAAGATTATGGCGGAGAAATTGTATCAAAACGAAAATACAACTGTATAGTTGCTCCAAATTACGTTAAAATAAATAAATATAAAGGCAAAACTGAAAATATAGCGATAATCCCCGAAAAGGTTGACGAACAGCCAGTTTATTCAATCGGAGAAAAAACGTTTATTCGAAGTGCTATTTTTGGCGTAAATTTTCCCAATTCAATACGAAATATACGATACGCCGCATTTTTTCAGTGCAACAATTTAACAAGAATTGTGTTGCCAAAAAAGTTGCGTATTTTGGCAGAAAGTGCTTTCAGCCGTTGCGAAAATTTATGCGAAGTTGTAATGGGCGATGAAGTGCTAGAAATACGGCATCGTGCGTTTGGCAACTGCAAAAATTTGCGGCAAATAAACATTCCGCCGTCATGCACGGTTATCGATGAAGAAGCATTTTTGAATTGCGAAAACTTGACAATTTACGGCAAAATTGGCAGTTTTGCGGAAGAATATGCAATGCAAAATAATATTTCGTTTGCGGAGGATAATTTCCCGTTTGTACACGCACATTGCATTTGCATAATGGATAGTAAAAATGGTGCAATTTTATACGAAAAAAATGCAAATATTGAATCTCCGCTATTTTCAACTGCAAAAATTATTACCGCAATAATTGCCTTGGAACAAGCCAATTTGGACGATATTTTCACTGTTCCAGAAATAACATCTAAAGGGCTTTGCCTTGGTTTTGCCGCTGGCGAAAAAATTTCTTTGAAAGATTTGCTTTACGCTTTGCTTTTGCCGTCCGCTTGCAATGCTGCCGAAACCATCGCAGTCAATTTGGCTGGCTCGGAAGAAGAATTTGCCAAAAAAATGAACGTTTTCGCCAAAAATATTGGAATGGTTTCTTGCAACTTTAACTCTCCAAGCGGGTTGCCTATCCAAGGAATGCTCTGCACAGCAAGTGCAAAAGATATGGCGATTCTTACGCAATATGCTATGAAAAATCCCGTATTTAGGCAAATTGTCAACACAAAAACATACGCTTGCGAAACAGATACAAACAAATATTTTTTTGAGCAAACAAACGCGCTATTGCACACAAAACAAGATGCCGCCGATTACAAATATTCCGCCGCTTTTGGCGTAAAAACAGGTTCGCTAAATTGCAAATATAATCTTATTTCGGCAGCAGAAAAGGGCGAAAATCAGCATATTTGCGTGCAATTAGATATATCTGATGACTACAAAAGCAAACAAGCCTATTATTATCGCTTTGAAGATGCCAAAATATTGCATGAATGGGCGTTTGAAAATATCGAAAATTCGAAAGGGGTTTAATTATGGAATTGTCAACCGAAACTAAATTTAATTTATCCGAATTATCCAAATTAGAAAGCAAACACGCAACCTCAACAGAAATACAAAGGCAATCCTCCGAACCTGTCAACCGTTACCCCAAACAGGGAAATTGGTATGTAAAAAATACCGAAAACACCGAAAATGCCGCAACAATCAAAATTACAGGCACATTAAACGCCGAATCAGCCTTGCAAAAAGCGGCATTTAACGGCGGAATGTTCAATTTTAGCACAAGTTTCAACTATCTTAAACCGATATTTAACGAAACCGATTTAGTTATAGGAAACTTAAACACGGCAATTTGCCCATCGCAAGCGTATTCTAGCGAAAATTTGCCAAACTCGCCTGTAGAATACTTGTCGGCTTTGCAATATGCAGGGTTCGACTTTTTGACAATGGCAAACGCAAATAATGCCGATTTTTCCCTGAACGGTATAAAAGAAACTTTGTTTTACGTGAATAAATTCGGCTTTGGTAATACGGGATTATTTTCGCCCAATTTATCACAAAAAAACCAAAACCCGCAAAGATGTTTGCTGATAAATGTCAACAATATAAAAATAGCGGTGCTTTCTTATTCTCAAAAATTTACAGATAGTGCGGAACAGCTTAATGCAAAGGGAAAACAAACTTTTCTTAATGAATATTCTACTAGCCAGTTGAAACAAGATATATCTTATGCCAAAAGTGCGGGTGCGGAATTTATTTTGGTTTGTTTGTTTGCTACAGGCGGAAATATTCCTGTGCTTGCCCAAAGAATCGCCGATAGTGGTGCGGATTATATATGTTTTCATACGCCAAATAAAATCCGCGAATACGATATTATCCAATCAGAAAGCGGAAAAGCCGTTCCTGTATTTTATTCCTTGGGAAGTTTGTACAGCGGCAACGAAAATCCAGCAGCACGGCAAAGTATAATTGCTGCAATAACGCTACAAAAAGAAAATGGAGTTGTCAAAATATCCGCCGAGGAATATATCCCGTGTTATACGTATAATAACTACTTTGGCAATCTTTTTCCGATAATTCCAACATTAAGTGTGCTAAACGGAAATATCCAAAATAAAACATTGATAAATGCCCATGACAAAATTATCAAAACGGTAAAATACAAAATTAACACGTTGTATAATACAAGGTTGACAACTCGGTTTGTTTGCGATGCTCTTGGTTTGGAGATTCCCAAAGAATCGGTTGCATATAATAAGTTGGCTTTTGCCAAAAATGCCAAAAAAAATGATATTGTTTTTATGCTTGTAACCAAGGAAATCGTTGTAATGCAAGCAAATACGTATGGAAATCTTATGCAAATGGACGAAGAAACCATCGAAGAATTGGCTCATCAAGCAATGCAAAATGGTGCAAAATTGTTGGTACATACATCTCAAATAAAGGATTATCCCTGCCTAATTGTGCCGAATGTAGAGGAAACTTTTATAAATTTGACCAAAAAATACCGCGAACAGTTTTCTCCGTTCACAATAGCGGTAATTGGTAGCGTTGGCAAAACTACAACTACGCAAATTATCCGCCAAACTTTGCTAGATCACGTAAGCACGCACGGACACGCTGGCAATCACAACGATTTGGAAAATTTCGCTTTGGTTACTCGCCGCTTAAACCATGCTCACAAATATTATGTACAAGAAATATCAGAAGTCAATTTGTCAACCGAAATGGTTTCGCCGATTATGCCAAACGTTCTAATTGTAACGCTTATAGGCACGGCTCATTTGGAAGAATCCGCCACAAAATTGGACGTTTTGGCGGCTTGTCTTGCACCAGAAAAAATTATGCCCGACGATGGCTTGCTTATTATGAACGCCGATGACGAACTGCAAACCGCCGCAAAAACTCGCTTGCAAAAAATTTACTATGGAATAAATAATCCGCAAGCTGATTATCGTGCGGTAAACATAAAAACGGAACTTGACAGCACAACTTTTGATGTTTTGCATAAGGAAAAAATTATTGCCAACTTGCAAACAAATTTTTTTGGCTTGCACAATGTTTATAACACTTTGGCGGCTTTTGTGGCTCTAAATTTAACCGAACTTACTATTGAGGATATACAAAACGGATTTGTAAAATATTTTCCGCAAGGAATCCGCCAAAATTTTTGCAAAATTGGAAACTACAATCTTTATTTGGATTGCTTTAACAATTCGTTCGAAAATATTGAATCGCTGTTGGATTTGATTCCGTTTTTGCCGCCGATTAGCGAAAATGGCAACTATATATTATTTTTGGCGGATATTTTGGATTGGACTTATTACACAGACGAAATTTATCAGTCAATCGGAGAAATGATTGCGAAATCGAACGTAAACACTTTTGTGGGTTATGGAGAAAAAATTAAAATTGCCCTTGACATTGCACAGGCGAAAAATCCAAATTTGCAAACCTTGCAAGTTACAACTTTCGACCAACTAGTAGAAACAATGTCAACAATAATCAAAACGGACGATTTAGTTTTAATAAAAGGCAACCATCGCAAATTGCTAGATTTAGCCGTTGACATTGCTTTCGGTACGTGGTTCAAAAATTTGCTAAAAAAAGAGGCACAAGGCGAAATTGTACATTCTGCAAATTATACTGCAATAGCAGCCTACAAATACGCCAAAATAATCGATTACACTAGCGAAGAAATGCGTGTTATAATTCCGCCAAAAATAAATGGTCAACCTGTATATTCAATAGGCGAAACCGCATTTATGAAAAGTGAAATTACAAGCGTAACTTTTCCCGAAACTGTTCTCAATATACGAAAACAAGCGTTTTCGCTATGCAAAAATTTAACAAAGGTTAATTTGCCGCCAAATTTACGGCTATTAGATAGCAGTGCTTTTGTGCATTGCGAAAATTTACAGCAAGTTACAATGGGCAATAAAGTGCTAGAAATTCACAGCCGTGCGTTTGCGGAATGTACAAACTTGCAAAAAATAAATATCCCGCCAAGCTGTACAGTTATCGAAGAAGATGCTTTTTTGAATTGCGAGCAGTTGACAATTTACGGCGAAATCGGCAGTTTTGCGGAAGAATATGCACGGCAAAATGATATTGTGTTTGCGGAGAATTAGCATTTTGTGGGAACGGTCGCCATTGTAAATTAACACAAAAAGGAGAAAATCCAATGAAACTTTTCAATAAAATTAAAACTGGAAATTTATTTCAAAAACAAGATAAACTTGCCAAAAATGAACCACTTGAAGAAGTTACTGAAAATGCCGAAAACACACAAATTACTCTAAAGTTTATGCAAAATACTTTTGAAAATTTTGAACTAAATCAAACGTACAAAAAAGCCGTATTCGCCAAGGATGCAACTGCTAGCGATATTGCATTTATTTTGGACGAAAACGCAAATGCGTACATACCGCAAGCAACCGAAGTTGAAAAAATTGCCGATTTAGCCATAAAAAATGGTGCAACTTTGCTAGTGCATTCTCAACAAATAAAAAATTATCCTTGCTTAATTTTGCCCAATGTTTTGGATAGTTTTGTTGCGTTGCTCGAAAAATTTAGAAACCAGTTTTCGCCGTACACAATAGGAATCACTGGCAGTGTAGGCAAAACAACCACAACGCAAATGATATATCACACTTTGCAGAAAAATGCACCAACAAATGGGCATCTCAACAATGGAAACGCTTTGCGTAATGTTGCAATAACTATGCAAAATTTACAAAAATCTCACAAATATTATGTACAAGAAATAGCCGAAAGTGCAAAACCAACTAGAGAATCCAAAATAACAAAGCCAAATATGCTTATTGTAACTTTGGTTGGCACAGCACACATGGGCAGATTCTCTTCCAAAGAGGAAGTTTTGGCGGCTTGCCTTATGCCGCTAAAAGAAATGCCGCCGAACGGTTTGTTGATTATGAACGCCGATGACAAATTGCAATTTAACGCAACGGTTGACAACAAAGTACAAAAAATTTTTTATAGCTTGGATAATCCACAATCGGACTTTCGTGCAACAAATATAAAGCCGTTGACAAATGGCACAAAATTTGATGTTTCTCATAACGGAGAAGTTATTGCAAACTTGCAAATAAATTTTTTCGGAAAACACAATGTTTATAATGCGTTGGCGGCTTTTGTTGCGTTAAAATTTGCAAGGATAACTATCGAGCAAATAAAAATTGGCTTTTCAGAATATCAAGCAAAAGGCTTTAGACAAAACTTCCTTAAAATTGGCAATTACAACTTATTTTTAGATTGCTTTAACGCCTCTTTGGAAAGTATGCAGTCAATGTTGGAAAATATCCCGTATCTTCCGCCAAAACAAGCGAACGGTAAAAACATCGCTATTTTGGCAGATATGGCAGAATTAGGTTGGTATGCAGAAGAAGCCCATAAATCTGTTGGCGAACTTGTCGCAAAATCGGCAATAGATATTTTAATTTTTTACGGAAAATTTGCCAAATTTATTGCCGAAACTGCGATAAATCCCAACATAGAAGTACATTATGCAGAATCATTTGAGCAGTTGACAAAACTAATGCACGATAAAATTACTCCAAACGATTTAACTTTAATCAAAGGCAGCCGTTTAATGCAACTGGAACTTGCTGTAGATGTGGTTTTTGGCACATCTTTAAGTTATAGTACGTCCGATTTACAAGCAAAAACCATTCACAGTAATTTGTACGATATAGCGGTTTTTCCAAAATATGCCAAAATAATAAAATATACCGCAAAAGATTTGCGAACGAAAATTCCCAATCAAATAAATGGAAATCTCGTTCGCAGTGTGGGAAGATTTGCCTTTTTTAACAGTAACATTTTGCAAGTGGATTTTCCTGATACAATCAGCAATATTGGCTATCGCTCATTTTTGGATTGCAACAGTTTAACAAGAGTTGTTCTGCCAAAAAATTTGCGCATTTTGGAAGAAAGTGCATTTAGCCGTTGTCAAAAATTGCGCGAGGTTGTTATGAACGACAAAGTTTTGGAAATACATCGCCGAGCGTTTGGCAACTGCACAAATTTGCGGCAGATAAACATTCCGCCGTCCTGTACAGTTATCGGCGAAGAGGCATTTTTGAATTGCGAAAAGCTAACAATTTACGGCAAAATCGGCAGTTTTGCAGAAGAATACGCACGGCAAAATAATATCCCGTTTGCGGAGGATAATTTCCCATTTGTACACGCACATTGCGTTTGCATTATGGATAACAAAACTGGCGAAATTTTATACGAAAAAAATGCAGATGTACAAGCCCGTTTGTACTCTACTGTAAAAATTGTAACCGCTCTTATTGCACTAGAAGAGGGAAATTTAGCTGAAATTGTTACAATTCCCGAAATAATAGCAGAGGGCGGAATAATTGGGCTAACAACGGGCGAAAAAATCTCGTTAGAAGATTTGCTATACGGGCTAATGTTAAACAGTGGCAACGATGCCGCCGAAGCTATAGCAATTCATTTTGCTGGCTCACGAGAAAAATTTATTGTAAAGATGAACACTTTCGCACAAAATATCGGAATGCTTTCTTATAACCTTAACTCTCCAAGCGGAATGCCAGTTGCTGGAGTTTTTCCCACAGCTACCGCAACCGATATTGCAATATTAACAAAATACGCTTTGCAAAATACTGTATTCAAAAAAATAGTAAACACGCCAACGTACACTTGCCAAAGTGATAAGCAACAATATATATTTGAGCAAACAAACGCATTATTACACACAAAAAAGGACGATCCCAATAAACAGTATGCTCCTGCATTTGGCGTAAAAACAGGATATTTCATTTGGAAATCCAGTTTTGTATCTGCCGCAGAAAAAGATGGCAACCAACATATTTGCGTACAACTTGGCATAACGGACGGCTATCAAAATCCAGAATCCATTCATTATCGATTTGAAGACGCTATAACTTTGCACGAATGGGCTTTTGAAAAATTCAAAACTTGAAAAGGAACAACCATGAAAACAATAGGAATAATAGGCGGAATGGGCCCAACCGCAACAGCAGATTTGTTTCAAAAAATTATAGCAAACACAGCCGCCGCCACCGACAGCGAGCATATTCCCATTATAGTTGACAACAATACAAAAATTCCCGATAGAACAGCTTTTTTATTGGCACAACAAAACGGGAATGCTAAAACAGCAGAAAATCCATTGCCATATTTACAACAATCGGCAAAACGCCTGCAAGTCGCAGGTGCGGATTTTTTGCTGCTTTCCTGCAATACTGCACATTATTTTTATAATGAAATTGTGCAATCGGTGGATATTCCTGTGCTAAACATGGTAAAAGCAACCGCAAACGCAACAATGGAAATTTGCGAAAAATCCCAAACAAAAAAAGCGGCAATTTTAGGCACAGAGGGCTTTATGAAATGCGTAAACTTTCGCCAATATTACCAAAATGTTGACATAATAACGCCAAACTTTGAACAGCAACAAATTGTCAACCAAGTAATTTACACAGGAATAAAAGCCAACCAACCAATAAAAACAGCGGATTTTTTGGCGGTTTTGCAAAGTTTAGCACAACAAGGTGTAGAAATATTTGTGCTTTCATGCACAGAGTTGCCGCTTGCATTTGAAAAATATGGGATTGGTTTTCCGTATGTGGATTCTACTTTGGAGTTGGCGAAAGTGGCGATTTTGCGGGCTGGCGGTAGGTTGCAAAAGTAAAGTGCTAAAAATTTTTATACTGGGATTCTTCTAGTAAATGTACTGCTCCACTTTGATATTTAGGCTTTTGACTAATAAAGTTGGAGCGAACAGCTACAAAGATTTCATTGTTGGTAAAATTTAGCCCTAAATCAAAGTTTTCTAGTATGTTCATTCCTAGAACGCTTGCTATTTTAACGTTATCGTCGTGGGGCGTGGCAAAAATGGCGTTTTCAATGGCGAAACCGCAAAATACTAGCACAGGAATCACTCGCAAATCGCACAATAAGCCTTTTTCGCTAAACCCAGAAATTACACAACCGTTTTCTTCTATTACTTTATAGCCGTTGTCAACCGCCTCATTTTTAGGCATAGTTGTTATAAACGCGCCTGTGTCTAACTGTAGCGAAATCGCTTTTGCTGGCTTACGAGATGTATCTATCGTTATCAACGGAATATGTATTGAGTTATTTTGTATTTTTAGGCTTTCTTTGTGAAAATATTCTATGCTATAGGTTTTCAATAGGAACCTCCTCCCTAAATCCAAAAACGTTTATTTCGCTCGGCAAGTTGATAGCCCAACCGATAACTCTACCGTTGTATTTGGCTTCAAAATTGCGATAAATTCCTGTTTGGTAATCTTCAAAGGGATCGTCGCCAACAACTGCGACAATTCCTGTTTCAAACCAACCAAAAAGCGGTCCATGCGTATCGACTATGTAAACCCAGTTTCCTTCGTATTTTTCCATAATTTCGTCTGCGGTTAATCGTTCGCTATTTTCCAAAATTTTATACATGGTATTTCTCCTTTGCTTATGTTTTTGTACATTATAATTATAGCACTAATAAACAAAAATGCAATGTGAAATTACTTGTAATTATAAAATTTTGTGTTAAGAACAAAATTTAACAAAATAAGCTATAAGATAGCAAAATATTTCAATAAATCAACAAAATTACCAAAAAATAAAACTATAAAGGATTTGACAAATATGAATTTTTATGAAATTAACATAATGAGCAGAGCAGAGCAGAGCAGAGCAGAGCAGAGCAGAGCAGAGCAGAGCAGAGCAGAGCAGAGCAGAGCAGAGCAGAGCAGAGCAGAGC
>JGI24700J35501_10930732_pt1 | contig 20697 bp, 5 predicted proteins | sample TergutTh196P1_FD_35501 | JGI IMG/M metagenome (IMG submission 35501)
GTGTGTCTGGGAATATTTCAGCAAAGTGTGCCATTGGTTATTATCAGAATATTGTAATTTTAATTAATAATTATAATAACATACTTAATTGAAGTTGCTTTAACAAAACCAATGGAATGGTTGGTAATTCTCCATTTTATTAGGTCTTTTGTATTGCATTATTACACCAGCTTCTGAATTTTTGTAGAGTTTTAATGGATGCAGGTTATTTGTGTTATTTGCCTTTAATTTGAACTGCTGCCATATTGTGTGACCTGTAATTTCTTGGTATATTTGTTTGTTTTGTTGGTAGATGCTCTTAGCAGTATTTAATTTTTATTCAAAATATCTACAACAGTACCTTGAGGAGTCTCAGAATGGAAATTGTTACACATAAATAACAAATAAATGACATTTAAAAATGGCAAATGGGAAGCACACACCCTCAGTATTCTTCCCCAGTAAATTACCAGGCAAGGACAGTCACGTGCCAGAAACCACAGTATAATGACAATGATGTACATATGGTTTTATGTAAGTTACTGAATAATTTGTGGTGATGTGCTGTGAAGTTACAGTTCAAGAAAAATGGTTGTTTTTAGATTTTTCAACAACCTGGGGAGGCATCTTCAGAAGAAACTAAGTAGACTGACATTGCTACATAGGTATAGGAGAAGTGGAGGCAAGTGGCCAGCTTCATGTCTTGGCTGCTTTACCTCCAAAAATAGAGCCCTCAATACTCAATTAACGGTGGCTGGTTAGAGCCCATCACCAATTTGAATGCTGTGCATCAAATGGAACACAATTATTCACAAAATTTAATGTTACAGGTGTTTAAGTTTGGCAACAACTTCAGAATTCCACAGTTAAGTTAGATATTGATATGGAATGGGAAATTCTTAGACACAATACATTACTTGTAGTTAGCTAGTGTATTCTGATTTTTAAAGAATGGAGTTTTTGGAGTAATATACTGATAGTTGGGACTAATTATAATATATTTAAAATAACACAAGTACACCTGTCTGCCTTTATAGCTCTTTGTCTCAGAACTGTACACTGGAGAAGAAAATATTAAACACCAGTTTTTTTCTTTTGTCAAATATGGTCACTTAATATGAGACTGTCATGGCTCAAGTGGAGGAGAAAGAATTTGTTTGTCTTCTGAAAGATGTGTTGTAGAGATCACTTATAGAGAAGAGAAATGAATATTTTGGTGGAAATTTTCCCAGAAAAGAAGTAATTGGAAGGATTGGATATGTCAATTCTATTACTAAAATGTGTTTTGGTGTTTTGTGGCAAGCTCTGCATCTGAATGAAATGGTGAAACTGATATAGGCCCTGAGGAACTACTGTCGCCTAAAAATGGGAGGAATTTAGAATGTTGCTATTGTCTTTGAAGAAAATGGTTCACAAAAAAATTATTGAGCATAAGTGTCCAGAAGCCCCATTCAACACAGATTGCATAGACACTGTTAATGTAAAACATTAACAGCACTGAGTTATGTTGCTCCTCTCAACCCTCACAACATAAGCTCACATATGATTACATTCTGTATGTTATAGTGATGGCTGTTTGCTGTGTAATATTGGTTCTCTCTTTTATACTGCAAGTGTGCAGAGGTTCTTATTCCTCTAGCAGTGTCAATAGGTAAATTAACTGTGATGTAAGATGTCAGGTGAGAGGTTGCTTATCTGCTATACATTTATACACCCATTTTGCTCTTCAGTTTTCACATGTCACCTGAGCAGATTTATATACCATAAATATTAAAAGTGAAATAATGTTTTGAATTTCTGTGGTATCTGACTCATACCAAATAACATTTAACCCTTTAAACGCCGAATTAAATCCCATCTGCCATTTGCTGGCATTATTATGAGCTCACCATATTCTCCACGTTAGCAGGTAAAGGGTTAAAATCTAGACCTTGTTTCATCCTTGACTGAAAAGAACCAAACGTTTTAACTGGTAACCTACCAGAATTCACTGGTGCCTAGCAGTCCTCATTATTATGTCCTTGGTAATATAGAAAGTAATGTATGTTGAGCTGTATAGCAACTATTATTTTAATTTTTGATAACAGGTACAGACCTCCTGGCAGGAAGAAAAGCTGAATCTTACATTAAGTGTGAGGAGGCTCAGGTCCGTTTCAAACTTGTGGGGCTGGAAAGTGGAAACTCATCTAAAGAGTACTGTTCCTGCAATTGCACATGTTTCTTTTGAACTTGAGTTCAAATCGTGCACAGATAACCAGCTGACTATCCAAACATTTGCTCTTCTCAACTACAATACCAAAGAGTCAACTGTTGAGGCAAACTGGAAATCTGACAAATCAAGTTTGTTAGGAGATGTACGGTTTAATATTCCTATTCAATATTTAGAATCTGTGAACTGTACATTGACATTTACAGACAGTTCAACAGAAACTGCTGGCAGTTTAGAGATGGATTGGTCATTGGAAAATAAAATTGTTGCTGAATTTGTCATAAAGAAAGTTGACAGAGCTGCTGGAGGTTTTTGGATTGCCACTCCATTCAGTGGTTATGAAATTACTTCTGCAGAGTACAATTTTACTGATTTCCAGGATGGAAATGGCACAACTTTTGTAAGAATGGAAGCTAATGCAGTTTTCAGAGAATATGTAGCCATGTTTGATATTTCAGGATTGAAATCAAATTCTTCCCTTGGTGGTACATTGCAATTAAAAACACCATTTACAGATGAATTCAAGGTAGTTGTATTCCATCAGCTGGAGGATGGAAAGCTCAATGAAACATTCTTAGTAAGTCTGGCAGAAGAAAAACTCTTGTTTGTGTATTTAGTAGGTGAAGTCCATTCATTTTCAAATATACAACTATCTGCAGGAGTACAAATGCCAAATCAGAATATGAATGTAACTATAGGAAATCATCTTTTACCAGGAAGCTTACAATTCAACTGTGGAGGGAAGTGGAATAATAATAACATAAATATCATAGCTGCTGGCAGTTATGAAAATGCTGAAAACATTTTATCTCTTCATTTTGACATGACTGCAAATAGTTCACTTCTTCTGAAAAATGTGAAGTTGTCATTTGATCATACAAGTTACAGTGGAACAATTCAAACCAGCCTTCACTTGCCTGGAGACATAAGAGTGACCAATACTCTCATCATCAGTGATTCACTGAACTGGAAAAACAGATTAAATTTTACAACACCAAGAAACACAGGCTTGATTGAAAACAAACAGACTTTTGTGGATGGAGTAAGGTTAGAACATGAAATTGTAGCCAACCTGTGTGGTCAACAGGCAAGTGGTTTATTTACTCTTGTCAGAGACCCTCGATCATTTGTCATCAGGGAAGCTAGAGCTGTTGTTATTGTACCTTGGACAGATCCTATCACAATTCTATATAAGCTTCCAATTGACAACTCTAACATTAGACCAAGCCTTGTTATTCGGTTCAAGCATTCGCAGGAGATAAGGTTCGAGACAGACCTTCAATATCAGTTTGGGGAGAGTAGATTAAATATGGAGATAACCTCTCCTTTCTGTGAACCTGTTGTTTTAAATGCTTCCTACAGTTTTGAAGAAGGAAATTGGTTGGGGAAGATACTGACAAAATGGGGCAGTAAGAAAACAAGCATAGAGTGGAACTTGAAATTTTGCTCTGACTTGGTGAAAGTATCAGGAGAGTTTTTCGTTCGACATTCTGACCTAGGTGGTGACATTGCTGGTGGAAGTTTTGGTTATAACTTGATTGATCCAGAGATAACGGCTCATGCCCTGGGAACATACACAGATAAGAAAATGGGTTTTGGATTGTCTTTGATGGTGGTAAAGAATGTATATAAAGGTTCACTCATTGTTCAAACACCATTTCAGAACTGGGAAAATTTGTCATTGTCTGGCGAAGTAAATATGGCAAAACCAACTAAACTGGCAGTTATGACCTTATCAAAAAACCTAGAAGATATTACAGGGTCTGGTTTGTTGAGCACAGATATACATACCTCAAACTTCAGCATAACCTTGACCAGCCACATCTATGGCTTTCACAGTATCTCTGTCTATGGCAGCTACGTTTCCAATTCAAATGACCATGCAATTGAGTTGGCTTGTGATAGTAATGGCAAAAAGGTTGAAATTCTAGGTAAACTGCAGTTTGATAATGATTCATTCTTAAATCCAGTAATGGCAGAAATCAGTTTGAAGACTCCATTTAAAGGATATGAGACGTTGCTAGCTCATTATTCCTGCAGTACAAGAGGAAGCGAAACGAACATAGATATTCAGCTGATTAAAAGTTCCTGGAAGTTTATAACACAGAGTGAATGTTCATTTAATTCTGAAGAAGGTAATGGCAAGGTGAGGATGGAACTTCCCTTTGACAATTTGAAGGAACTGTCACTTTCACTGAGATATGGTTATAGACCCAACACTTTGGAGAGGACAGTCAGCATAGCTATATCCCGTAACCAACTGGCAGTGGAAATGGCAGGAACATTGCTTATTACTGAGGATGGCTCACTGAGAGCTGGAGTGATTGTCAAAACTCCTGAGAATGGTTATAAGCAGTTGAAGTGTAATGTAGTATCTTCTGCAAAAAATGAGCAACAGAAGAGTATAACACTGACCTTCTCAAAAGATAATGAGGACTATATGGTGACTGGAACATTCATGCCAGATACTGAAGCACGACTTGTAATAGTAACACCACTGAAAGGTTATGAAAATATTGAGTCCAGAATTGGTTACCTTTGGAGTAGTGACGAGGGTGTAAACTCAAATATTACAATAAAGGTGTATGGTTACTTGGCTGTACCAACTGGCAAGAGTGAATTAAATATACATTTGAACTTACAAGAAATGAACAGCTTTATTTCAGCCAAAATTGTGTCACCATTTCTGATGACACCACATGTTGAGATTAAGGGAGAGTATGATCTGAGGATGTTTCCTGCTTCATTACACTTTCAAGTAAATATTAATGGAGATAAATTTATGAGCATGCAGATAACATTGGAAAGAAGTAGTTTATTTGGTGAAATTATTACTCCCATCAATGGGTTTACAGATGTAAGTTTGTTTGGATCATTCAGAATTGACGAAGAGAAGAAGCAGACAAATTTGAAAGTGAAGGTTGGTAAACATTCATGCGAGTTATTAAGTACGATTGTGGTTGGTGTATTGGCTTCTGAAATTCAAGCAGAGCTTCTTACAACTCTACCAGGTATAGAAAGACTCACTTTGCATGGTCAGTACAACTTCTTACATAATGAGAAAACTGCAGAACTGACCTTTACTGTGGATCCCAGCAACATATATGAGTTATTCATGTCTGGAAAAGCTGATTCTATGACTGGGCGCGCTGAATTTCGAATGTCTACTCCAGTACCAGAATTTAAGTCTCTGTTGTTTGTTGCAAAGTATGACTTACTGCGTGACTATAATGTGGATCTCCTAGTGGAAAGGAATGGCATGCAAAATAATTTTGGAGGCCATGTTACTTTTACTGATGATGGGACTCAAATAAGATTTGAAACACCTTTCAAGCATGCTGAAGATATTTCATTGTACATTACATATCAAACTGGAAACAATGGAAGATCTGCCAATTTAACAGTTGTGAGGAATGGACATTGGACAATATTGGATTTATCATTTAAGATAAAAAACAGCATTGCAGTCATTAATATCAGTACCCCATATGAGTCTGTGCATGAGCTAATTATTACTTTGGACTTGAGTGGATTGTCAGTGAATGGCAAAGAATCTTTACTGTCTGTATCTGTATTCAGAAATTCCCAACATCTTTTGAAAGCATCTTCACATATTTTTATTGGTCAGAACAAGAAAATTAATGCCCAGTTTGAACTCAGTTCTCCTCTTCTACCACACATTTCTGATAATCTCAGCTGTAAGTTGTATTTTATCCCAGTATTTCCTCCTCCTAAGATACAAGTTGTAGTCACCAAAAATGCATTAACTGCTTTTGATTTCAGAAGTGACTTTAATGCAAAATTCTGGGGTTTTACATATGATCTTATGTTAACCACTGAACATGGAAAACAGTTTTCATCAATTTACTTTTCTCCAGAGGAAAAGTTTGTCAAATTTAATATTGATTTGAAAAGAGCAGACACCTTGGATCAATATATTGGTGATTTAAGAATTAATAAAGCCAATGGCACGTTGAGTGCAATTTTCACATCACCCATTGTTGGTTATGAGAAGTTCTCTTTCCAGTGGAAACAAGGATATGATTTTGTAGATACTGAACTTATCACACCATTTAAAGGATATGAGAATCACACAGTTGCTGCCCATTTTGATGTCAGACACATAAATAAGTCTGCAAAACTCTGTTTGGGTAGGAATAATGATGTGATTGATTTCAGGACAAGTGTGCAGCATGGAGACAGTACTGATATATTAAATTTACATATTGTGACACCTTTTATTATATTCAAGAAGTTTGACCTTCATACTCAGTACATGAAGACTGAAACGAAGTGGACAGTAGACGTGAATGTAACTGCTAATAATCATCAGTTTGAAATCTGTGGAGAAATATTTTCTGAAGGGAATACATTTGAAGCAAAGTTAGATGTATCTAGCTCTCTGCAAGCTTTAGAGAAGATAAATGCTAATTTTTTCTATAATACCACAGAGTCTGTAGCTCTTGGAGGAAAGCTGAACGTAGGAAACTTCAGTGCTAACATATCTGGTACCACCGGTTTTGATTTCTTATGGGGAGAGCTGTCAGGAGCTATAAAGAAAAGTGGTCAAATAACAGATCACAGGATTGTGTGGAGGCTTGAAGACGCCTTAAAGACAGCTAAAATTATAGTCAGCCATGGCTATGATTTGAATTTTGTGATTGATGCTATTCTAAACATTAGTAGTCTGAAAAATGTTCAGGCTCAGGTGTCATACAGTAAACCCATGCACATAAATCAATTGTATCTGTACACTTCTACTTACAAGTTACAGTGGAATGTCAGAAATATTATGAGCTTAAATGGTGGGCTTTTTCTAATGCTGCATAATGTACCCATCTGCAATCTAAATTTCAATGTGGATTTTGGTAATGCTACAGAAATTAATATTTTAAGTGCTGATTATTTTGGTTTTTTTAATAATTACAGAATTCACCTTACTTACCAAGTAATGAATAATAGTGGTATAGAATTAACATCTGAAATAAATTTAGCTGGGACAGAGATACTTACTTCATTAAATTTCAAGCCATACAAATCTAAACTCACCGCAAAATGTGGTAAAGTCCATTTCGTTCTTAGCTATGATGCAACTACCGAATATAAAGCACTGGATTTTGAGTACGGAGTCAGTCATTATTTATATAGCCTAAGCTCAAACTTGACGTTGCATAAATTTTATCTTCCATCAATGTCCTTTACTCTAAAAACTCCTATTAGACATTATTCTTTCCTTCATGCAAGTAACCAATACAACATGAATACAACGCATAAGGGATTTAAAATACTGTTACAGAAAGAGGATAGGAGTGGTGAAATCTCATTTTCTGTGTGGAAAATCAGAAACAATGTTGGTTTAGAAGGCAACATGTCTCTGCCAGATGAATATTTTACGAGGTGGTATGGTAACGCCAACCTTGATATGACATCTGGATTTGCCGGCAATGTATATTGCTCACGGAATTCTACAGAACATTTAGCAGTTACTTTCATATATGCACCTGACGCTTTGAAAGCTAATATTAACACCCCTTTCACTGGTTTACAGACAGTAAAATTTGAATTCCTCTTGTTGAGAGAGTACATTATGGCAGTACTTTTTTCTGTTGACTGGGGTGAGAAAAGATTCCTTTTAAATGGAACTGCTGATTTTAGTAATGGTAATAAACCTGAATTTATAATATTTTGTCATTCACCATGGACAGACCCTTTTACTCTGTTGGGTAAATATGATAACAAGGAAACCTCGGCAGTTTCTGTCATTTTACAGATGGGCACTAAAGTCACAAAACTGGAAGGTCAGATAAAATATTTTATGAAAGACCTGAAGTTTGATATGGATTTTCTTTCTGAGTTTAATGGCAATCAAGTGACTGCAAAAGCTGGTTATGATTTTGAATATCCGACTAAATGGACATACTTGGAAGCTAGATTTCTTTCCTTAAATCTTCTTATCAATGGATCTTTATCTTCAGGAGGGACGGAAGGAAGATTACTTATCAAAACTCCATTCCGTTTTTTCCGTGAAATAGCCGCTGATGGAATACTTAATTTTGGTCAGGCAGCAACGTTGAAGCTCATATGGAATGATGAAATTTACACCCTGCATGGGGAATATGAGGTCAAGCCTGGACAAGTTAATTGTCAGTTCACTGTAGTGACTCCCTCCATAGAATTTGAAGATATTAGATTTGACATAAGATATGATCATAAATCAGCCTATGCCAAATTGCAAAGTCCAAGTGAAGTGTTGTACTTGGATTGTTCTTACCATTTTGAAACATATGCATACTCCATTGGAGCTACATTGAAAGTGCCGTCTGTTACTCTGTTGAAACATTTGTCCTTTAATGTATCTGTCGATGCTGCAAATCTGACCACATTTGCAACAGGGCAGTGGACTGCAAGCCAGGCAGTGAATATTTCTGCTAGTCTTCTGCCAAGCAATCATTTTATTAAAGTGGAGACACCATTTGAAGGTTTTGAGAAGACTATATTATCAGGTTCACTTAAGAATGAGGATTCTCACCTTGCAGTTGTTGGGATGTTGGAAGTGGGTAATGATAAAGTTGTTTATGTACACCACATTACTGGAGAGGGATTTATGCAGAACTCCTTAATTATTAGTATACCATCATATTACAAAATGAATTTCAGTATAACTGTACAATTTGATGACCCAAGGAATATGTACATAAAACTTACATTTGTAGGAAACAGCACAGAAAAAGCTTTCAGTGCTGAAGGTATGTTGAATTTAAAGGATATGTTTTTGAAGCTTAGTGTCCACCACCCTTTGTTGGAGGGTGTTTTGACTTGTAATACATTGTTGAAAGTGAATGCCAGTCTCCAAATCAGAACCACTAGTTCCACATATAAAATGGAAGGCTCATATGCCCTCTCGAGCAATGATATTGCTATAAAGTGGAGTACACAGACACCTGGCTTAGAGTCCTCCACACTTCTGGGTGGTTCGTATCAATATGATAGATCTGGACTGAAAACTAAGCTATATTTCAATGAGGACATATTCACAAGTTGTTACAAAATTAATAAGACGTCATTGGCTGCAAATTTTAAAGTTAACAGTCCAGCTCTACTCAGGATTAAAGATTTTACTTTGGATATTGAGGGTTCACATAGCCCTAACCTATATGGTTTGGTTTCATATAAATGTAATACAAGTTCTGCTGGTATAGCTATCTTGCTAAGTAACACAGGAGAAACCGCAATTGCACAAGTCACTCTTCATGTTAAACCATTACTTGGCCACCTAAATCATACAGTGCAAATTATTTACAATGTGAATGATCCACAGAACTTTTTTGTGTGTAAATATGAGGGTAAAATCATTCACAAGGTTTGGATATCTTATGAGAATAATGGTAGTATCTTCAAAGTGACAGCAGATACCAGCAGCAGTATTCTCGGTACTCGAAGAGCACTGATCTTCATGAAAAGGAATTGGGAGATGGCACATCTTGACATAATGAATGTATTCATTGTTACTCTGAAAGCAAAGGAAAATGAGGGATATCTGGTAGTTTCAGCTTGTGATATGGAGCATGAAGCTTTGTATCACTTTACATTTGCAAATGGCTTTCTTGGAACTCTTGCTTTTGAATCTCCACTGATCTCAAGTGGAAAAGTGAATGTGACTGCTGCAGTCAGGAGTGAGATTAAGAACATGTCTGTAGACCTGAAGTGGATCACGGGAGTAGATACTTATCATGCAACATTTCAGCTCGACAGTACTGAGGAGAGAACAGCCATCAAGGCTGAGATAACTGCTTTACTGGAGACCATCCTTAGCCTCAATGCTTATATTGTGATGAACAGATACACAATTCAGGCTGAAACATCACTAAATTTCTTAGAAACTGTAAACAACATAAAGCTGAGGCATAAACGAGAGCTGCCACTGGACACTGAATTCAATATAATGACTCCCTTTCTCCCAAAAGAGATTATTCGAGTTATTCTGAATACAGATAACAATTCTCTTATCTTATATGGTAGCCATGGTGATGAGTCATATGGAGAGTATATTGTGCTGGAAGGAACCATAAATCGCAATGAAAGCTTGGCATTTTTTAATTTTAAAGCACCAAAATTGCCTCTTGTTCAGTATATAGGTATACATGGCATAATCAGATTAGGTGATGAAGGAAGGTATGACTTGGGCTTGTCTACTCAGTTTTCATCAGAAAATTTTCAGTCAGAATTTTCTGCAAAATTCTGCTATTCTTCCACTGGAATTGATACATATATCGAATTTCTACCCCCATGGAAAGATGGGGGGCGGTATGGAGCTACAATTGTGTTACCTTTCATGCTTAGTAACAATATGAGACCTCAAATTTCCATAAATCTTGGGTATAACAACACATATTCACTGCATGGAACATTTATTAACCTAAAAGATGTGAAGCAATTTGGCTTTGGAGGTCAGTACAAACTCAGAAAGCTAGGTGGAGAATTAAAAATTGAAAATGCTCCTATTCCTGGTATGCAAGTTGAAATAGACATTCCACTAGGAAACAGCACTGGTCATTATGTGGTGGACATAAAGGGCCACAAGGGTAAAAATCTGTTAGGAATTGAGAATATGCTGAACTACACTCACATTGGTGTTGAATGGAATGGGAAGCAGGTCGAGGTCAGATACTCACTCTCCTATACTGGCGCTGATGGAAATAATCTTCTTGACTTTGATAAAAATCTGCAATGTACTTTGGTTTTGGAACTCACAACTCCATTTTACAGTTATGAACAAAGTGGACTGAAAATGTATGTGAGTCTGTCATCCTCACAAAAGTTGATCATCACCACTATCAACTATCCTGGAAATTCCAAGCCCTTTGGATTTGAGTTTAACTATCAACTGAAAAGTTATAAAGACATAACTCTTGTCAGCCAACTTCGTATTCCATTTATCTCTGCTCTAGAAGATGTTGCCTTGGTGCTAAGTAATAGGTTTGAAGAGAAACATGGAACATTTAAGAGTGCTGTAGGTGGACACTGGAATAAAGAAGAGCTAGCCATCACTTTAGATGGAAGTTCAAAAGAAGACACAGTTTTCAAAGGCACAGTGACTCTTAAACTGATTGGACAGACATATGCGCTGGAGGCTAATTATGGGAGTCCAAAGAGAGACATGCTTGGACCATATGTTTTAAGAGCACGGCTTACCTCTCCATTTGAAGTTCTAAACAATGCTGAGGTATATATGGAGATTAATTTGATGAAATCTGTTCTTGCAAGTATCACTCAAAATTCTAAGGAACTCCTTTTTTTCCACATTTATAGTGATGAGGTAACACTCCTTGGACTCCAAATGAGGAGTCCTGGGAGGTCAGCTTATTTTGTGGGTTCCTATGATATTGAAAAGGATATCATGATACACGCAGAATTGTCTTGGGAATCCAATCCACTCAGCAGATTACAGTTTGGTATTATTTTTGCACTGTCATACGGCCCTGATGACAGACGGGAAATGTCAGCCAGTTTGAAGCTACCATCACGTGTTTTGATGTTCAATCTAACCAATCATGTATCACCAGTGCATATTGAACATGCATGTAGTTTTTCATGGAAAAAAGATCAAATTATTGGCTTTAAAACCATTTTTAATGTAGCTAATTCTTCTGATAATCCTGCTCTTTCTGTTGTGGGCCACATAGATCTTCCACACAGGTCATTTGAAGTTGGAAGCTATGCAAGTGCAAGGTTAATGGATGATACCATGAAATATATAGACATAGGAACAGAATTTCTGTGGGATGCTCTTGAAGATAGGAACAAGAAAATTGGAATTGCATTTAGGCGTTACTCAACAAGTCTGGAAATTATATTACAGCATGTACTCATGAGGAATGATTTGGTCATTCGCATCATTAAGCATGGAAGACTACTGTATGATCCTTTACCTTTTACTGTAAGGATTGAAGTTGAATATTCTGCTTTACCTGAGGAATTAATCACAATGGAAGCACATGTCCAGTATCCTACAAATACAGCTGTAGGGATACATGTGGGATTTTCATTATGTCATATACCTACATCCACAGATTTTAGAATTGCTCTAGAAGTAGCACAAACAACAAAGGAAAGCACTGGCAGACTATCTGCAGAGCACTTGAATTCATACACAGGACAGAAACACAGAATAGAAGTTATAGGGAAAATAAACGTGTTACAACCTGAAATGAAACTTGCTATGAGAACAGCAGAAAATCAACTTGAGATTCATGGACTGCTAAAAACTGGCAACAGTGGTCATTATGGTGCCTTGGTTGAACTTCTTATGAACCAGAGAGAACCTCTGAGTGTAGAAGCCAGTGTTCATTTGGCAGAAGCAAGGGTAGAACTGGAGGCACGCTATGGAAACATTCGGAGTTACAAGATGTATGCAGTAGTTCCACATTATCGTGAGATTGCAATGGGAGTTAAACACATATTTTATGAGACTGAATATGAGGACATTGGTATTATGTTACGACTAAACACAAGTCAGCAGCTGTGGTCAAGGATAAAATGGCAACCACGAGCACTGACTGAGCTGAAAACTGGCTTCCTGCAGGAATATTCTGATATTACCCATGTGCTTCAGAGCATTAGCATTGGCTATTCTGAGGCCTTGTTGAAGGACTTCGCATACAAATACAACACTGTGTACCCAGTGCTTGTGGATATGGTTGATCATACAGTTTCAGCTTCTGTGACTGAAGTAAGTGAGATATACAAGGACTTTCTGGATATGGTGGAAGAAATGAAAAACATGTGCAGGAGGAATGACTTCTACCTGCAGGACATTCTGCCACATGTCAGCAAGTTTTTGTAAGTACTAAATTGTTAAGTACAAGTTCTTGATGTATTTTATTAATCTGAGAGTATAATACATCAAATTTTAGAATAAAATTAATTTATAAACTAGAATATGCACTATCAAAGCACAATTCCTAATGTGTAACAACACCTGCTTATTCACAACTCCATCATGTTTTGGTTAACAGTTTGACTTTATCTGGGTGGCATACATGATACATATCTGAAAACGTCTTAGGCACATACAACTGTATAAGATGTACAATGTTTTAAATTAAAATGATGCCACTAATGTTATGTATTTAATATCTCTATGGCAAAGGCATTTCTATAATATAGAGCAGCTGTACAATTACCAATTGTGAACTTTTATATGCACAAATCTTCTATTGTACTATAACTCCAAATACATTATACATCTATAGCTTCTTAAGTTGTTTTATCTTTAACCATGTACTTTATTAGACACAATTTATCTAACAATCATCACAGTATAAAACCATGTTATGTCATTCATCTTGTTTATCTCTCACATATTTTGGTTGTGATTATTTAAACATGTTTTTCAATTGGAAAATGTTTGAGACAGAGGAGTTCCTATACAGTCACGTACAGTGGTAATCCAGTTTGGTTAAAGTGGTCCATAAATATAAACTTAGGCTTCTCTCTATTTCAAATTATAAATAAAAATTTTGATAAGAATATAATTATCCAAGGTCATAACACGCTATATATTGAAATAATATTAAATACAAGTAAGTAAATAAATAATAATAAAATTACAACAGCATGACGTCTGTATTGTACTATACATTGATATTTTGTACAATGTAACTGAAGCACAACTATATAGATTTCATAAATATATTTGTTTCTATGGAAGTGACACCATGAACTATTACATGGAGAATAAAATCACAGTTTCATCAAACAAGACCCATGATTGCATCTCACATTACTTGCACATTACATTAAAGTAAATAATCTTACTGCATTCTAACTTTAGCATTCGTAGGTGGTGGGGATGTCTGTGGTCAGCCAATATTTTCTGCTTATCTCAAAAACTAGAACTTGTACATGTGTCCACTTCCACCCCATTACAGTGTTTTGACCATAATTTGGTTAAAGTCCAATGGTCTTTAGTATGAGAATGGGTATATACTGACAGTTTAACACATTTTGGTAAAAGCTATCCATTTTATGAAATTTAGTGTGGTACTTTGGCATAATTTAATCATTTATTGTTTTTCTAACAGTGCTTTCAATAACACTGACTGCCTAATGACAATTTCACACTGTAAATGTATATTGTACATCTGTTGTAGAAATTTCAGCTCATACTTTTAAATAATATATTGTTGTCCTTATGTTTACAGATCATATGTTACAGGCAAGGCATCAGGAGTTTGTCAGTTGCTGATGGATGGAATGGAAAGCATGTACTTGACAGTAAAGAATTTCATTGTGATGACTGCAAATACCTTCCAGATAGATTTTTCCCATATTTTCAATATCTTATACAATATTAAGGTAAAGAGGATTATTACAGTATACCTAGGCATTACTTTATATCGAGCAGATGAATTTCACACTGATATGCACAAACTGGATAAAGGAAGGAGTTTTTCCCTAGACCAAGGCTTTTGCATGCTGTTGGTGGAAGATGACACAATATATTCTGTCCACACTGAGAGATACTGGGAAGAAGTGCGTTCTTCCTTTTGTTTGTTTCACTTGTCTGTACCATGACTGAGATAGTCACCAGTCTCAAACCAGGGAGACCCAGGTTCAGCCCCAGGCCATTCTGTATGGGATTTATGGTTAACAACATGACCCCAGGACAGGTTTTTCTCCATGTATTTCAGTTTTTCTCTGACACTGTCATTAAGCTAATGTTCCACACTCTTTTATCTGTCACCAACGCCACATAATCTTAGAAATTAAAATTGTCCTTCAATAACACATGCTTTACACCTCCCCTCCCCCATAAGTCTTCATTGCATGCACAGGGATAACTTTATCCTTTATTTTGTGATTAACATTGAATCAAATATATTTCTGCACATTCAGGTTGTGGCTAGTAAAACTGGAATGTACATTGTAAACTTTACTGATGAAGTCAAGAGGCTGCATTCAGCTTCCAAAGAGTACCTGAAGTCAAAAATTGAAGCTGCAAGGCTAGGAATAATGCAAGCAGAGGAGAATATGAAACATCTCCTGACATATATAGAGGACTATCTGGCTGACCTTACTAGTTACACCCAATTGTTGGAGCCATATCTGACTAGCATTGAGAACACCATGGAGCTTCTCAGTCGCAGAGTCATTGATTTTGAGGACAAAATCAGTGGTAACAATATATTAAATCTAGTTTAATATATAGTATAATAGATTGAAAACAGAACTCCACTAAGATACATTAATAAAGAGTGTGCATTTTTCTTATTGCTTTAAAATAAAACTGTCATTTTAAGTGTTGTTCTGCACCAGATTTTAAATGCCCCATTTTAATCCATTAAATTCATAATTCATACATATTTCATTATTGCCTCAAGGGGGTTCTATGAAGTCTTGCTGTCCATTTACAAAGTGGCAGAAATTTTCTCGAGCCATATTTTGGTTTTTAAATAAAGTAACAGCCCTAAATGCAAACGTGGATTTTGATTTCTCCAATATATTACAAAAATTTTCCTTAGCCACCCAATATCCCAAGGTTTGGCTGTCATGTGAAGTGATAATCCAGACCTGCTAATCTTTACCAAAATTTAGTTTCTTGACAGAAAATTTAAAGTTAGTGCAATAAAGACTTATGTCCTGATACAGGAGTGAAATGCTACAGTCATTGCGACAGTGAGTTTACAGTGTGATTGAAACTTTGTAATTACCTTTCATACCTGTATCTTTCAGTTCATTCCTCTGTAATTTAAGTAAAATTGTTTACTTGTAATTTTTCATGAAATTCAGTAGTGTAATTTGTATGGTAATGTCATATTATATATACTGTCATTGTAATAATGGTCAATGTACATCCAGAAAAATACTGGTGAGAACTGATAAAACACTAGTGCATGCATGTTAGTTTCCCTCCTAGGAACTTATGAACCTACTCATTGATTCTGGTGAAACTTGGTGTGATTGTAACTCTTCTTCATGGTTTTTAATTCCTTCATCAGTAACACTAATATGATATCTACACAAATGTCTAAGGTAGAAACAACAGTTATAACATTTAGTATGCTGTGGAGTGACGAAATTTTGTGGTGTTAGATTTACAAGATTTTTTCTCATAAAATGGTAAATTCACAACAGTGACAGCTGTTGGATGTACATTTTGCCACACTAAAGAAAGAGACATAGGAGGTAAGAATTTAAAATTTCATGTAAAGGTAGGTCATAAAGAAAGGAACAAATTTTGTATTAATATTAAAAACATGGCAATGATGTAAAATTTTGTGGCTATGTCTGCCAGTATTTACAGTAGTAATCTATATTGGAAATGGAATGGATATGGCAGAGGTTGCAGGCACTGATTGAAGTTGTATAATTATTAACTAGTAGTTTATGCCAAGCTCTTTGACCAGCAGGAAGATTTTTTAAGAAAGCTGGCATCACACATTTTTATTGTTCTCAATAATTTACCAAGAATAACAGTGATACATAACCTGAACTTTGTACTTTTTTTAAACAGAATATATATTTGATATGGTGGATACTGTACTTGGGGCTGAGGAAGTGAAAGAATTAGCAGAAATGTATAGCAAGTATTCTTCTTGGCTTGAAGAATTCCACTTACAGGATTACATTGATCAGGCCACAACATTTTTTGAAAGGTTAGTTATTAATTTATTGTTTAGATATTAAATTATTAAAAATAAATGTCTGGAAAGTGGAGAGCAGATTACAGGTGTCCTCGTACATACACAATTATTGTTTGCAAGAAGTAAAAGTTTTGTTACCTGAACTTTTTTCCCTAACAGCAATCTATAAGTGGCGGTATATTACTAAGAAATTTGTTTTGTTTACTTTTATGTTTGAAGGAAATTAATATGAACTAGAGTAAAATTTAAGGTGCATAAATTGGATTGCACTGTTTTATGCACATCTAATGCACAGTTGTCTTATTATGTGTATGCTTTCTCTAGTTTTATAATTGTTGTAAAGCTAAAATGCTTGTAACAAAAAGCATGTAGGACTGTAATATATATTGCATATTAAAAGTTAAGTTAAACAAATCTGATAATAGTGAAAAAGTAACATTTCTTAAAAATAAATGGAAAGGGGGATGAAATCCAGAGTGTAATATGTGAATCCTTGGTTAATATTACTGGATGCAGGTAGACAAGAGTAACTTTGTCATTCTTTTCAATTTCAGCATCAGTAAACTAGTTATGCAAGATATAAATAGGGTGTTTTCCGATTACTTGGAACATCTGGACTACATTGTAGATGCCATGGATAATACATACAGAAATATTAATGCTATGCCATTAGTTGCATATACTAAACATGCCATCAACATTATTGAGGGGAAGGTAAGGATTTGTGGATTTTTGGTTTGGTTTGGTTTGGTTTGGTTTATTTGTTCATTCATTCAGTCACATATGTAACAATGGACACGTCAATTACAGATTACAATTTACAACACAACTTATAATATATGTACATCCACACACTACAATATAGTAAATAAAAATAAAAAATTTAAAGACCAATTTGAAGTTGAATTTGTCACTACATCTAGATATATGTGTATTTATGTAACTATACCTAATAGTTAAGAATTCAAATTAAAAGTAATAATATAGAATGGTATTGAGTTATGTCACAAGTAAAAATATTTTGATATTTACTTTTAAAATAATTACACTGAGCCAAGATCTCTATTGGAATCCCCAGAAAAATACTCCTCCAATGAGTAAAATGAATTATGAGAAGGAAACTTTTTAAAACAGATCTGAATTGGTTAATGTCACGAGATGTATTTTTGATGCTCATAGGAAGGTAATTAAAAACTTTGATTCCAAAATAAAAGGGACCTTTTTGGAAAGCTGTTAAGTTTGCAGTTGCAGTATATAAGTCAGAACAAAATCTAGTGTTAATACTAGAGATTTCTGAATTTGATTCATATAAATCTCTATTTTTGGCAACAAATAATAAAAGGGAAAAAATATATTGTGATTTTAATGGTCAAATTTTTAGATTCTTGAATAATTAACAACATGAATCTCTATTTCTGGCATTCATAATTATCCTAATTATCCTTTTTTGTATTTTAAAAATATTAGAGCTGTAGGCAGAATTACCCCAGAAAATTATGCCATACGATAGGATGGAATGAAAATATGAAAAGTGAATTGTCCTTAGTGTATCTTGGGACATAAAATGTTTGACATACCTAATCACATAGCATGCTCTGCTTAGTTTAATCGTTTGATCAATATGGTTTTCCCATGACAAGGAACTATCTATATCTAATCCTAGAAATTTAGTATTTTTTGTCTCTTTAATCAGTTTATTGTCACAACTTATTTTATATTAATTTCATAACTATTTTAAGGTCTAAATTGTAAAAGTAGGTTTTATCAAAATTTAATGATAATGAGTTACCTCTGAACCAGTCATTTATATTATCAATTATATTGTTAATATCTTCTTTAAATTTTTTGAGACTAGGATTTGTAATTATTATGCTTGTGTCATCTGCAAATAGAATTGGTTTTGATGGGTCAGCTACTATATTCAGAAGATAATTTATATAGATTAAGAAGCACAAAGGACCAAGTATTGAACCTTGAGGAACACCGTGTTTTATTTTTCCCCATTCTGAAAAAGTAGTAGTATTAGAAGAGCTATTAATTATTAGTACTCTATATGTGTCACTGAGGTATGGTCATAGTAGTGCATTGGTTTTGCCCCTGAATCCATAAAATTCACATTTAGACAATAGTATATCATGATTTACAGAGTCAAATGCTTTTTCTAAGTCACAAAATATTCCACCAACTGTTAATTTATTTATTCTGAATATAGACGCATTGATTCTAATAGAGGTTTATGTCAGACTAGATCTCCATTGCAGCTAAGGAATTAAATCAAGAAGCAATTATACATATTGAGGTTTGGGCTTGTGGATTTTGACACACTGAAGTGTCAGTTTTGAAAACAGTTGTATGTTGGAAACAATGCCATCTGCTTAGCAAAAATGACAGCTCTATAAACTTGACCTTGAATTCATAATAACAATGTTTTCTTCAACCCCCAAACTGCTGAAGCTTTTGCCTTTCAAATTGTCAATCAGTGTCTGTAGTGAAATCACAATCCATATATCAAGGACAAAAGATAAAAAAACTGAATAATCAATGGTTAGTAAAAAAGTTCATGTGTGGATGCAAAAGCACATAAAATGTGTTAATCAAGAAATGGAATTATAACCCACTCAGATCATATTTAAAAATGGCTCATAACCCAAATGAAGGTTTTCGTAATTTCCAATATATCTGGCAACCTTCATCACACTACATTCAATCCATATACGTGATGGCAGGAAGCACTCTGCTCACACAGTTTCTGTTTGCCATATGTGTCTGTTAACATTAGGTCTTCCCACGTTATATTTAAAGGAGGTGCTGAAAATGGTGTCCTTTGGCTGACAGACATGCATTGAAAGTGCACTGTTCAGTGCACGTTGAAATGCTTCTGGTAACACTTAAAACAATACATTCAGCATGCTCTCATTTACATTTTCATCAATGGAAGGACTACCACTGCATACTTTGTCCTTTAACATGCCCCACAAGTAAAAACTGATTGCATGGGTAAGGACCATGTGAAAAAGAAAGCCGCTGATTATTATTCTGTCACCAAAAACCCTCCCTAAACCAAACACAGATTTATTTGTGGTGTGAGCTGTTGCAATGCCATAATACAAAAAAAAGGCAAAGTTTCCCTAATAATCAGACAGGTGTTCAAAAATGGTGTCAGAATGGGTGTAACACATCGGTTACATTATCTCAGGAAACAAATTGGATCAGTAATCCTAGTTGCCCTCACAGCACACCACACACCACACACCAACCATAACATCGCATAATGGCACATTGTGGTTGATCATTGGATATTCTGATACCTGCTCTTCTAGAGGTCACTTGTCCACTGAGTTGAGACAAATTTTCCCCACTGACTGGACAAATGTGTTGTATATTGCTCCATCATGCACACCAGGAAAGTAGCAACTCACACAATTAAGTCTTGTGTTGCAGTACCTGTTGCACGGCTTGTGAACCACATCTGTCTTAACTGGATGCAGTATTCACTTGTCTAATATGTGTTTTATTACCATCCAGAATGGAACCTATTACTCTAAAACTTTTCATGTTTTTCCAGGTAATATAATGTCCCTGTAGAAATCAGTATTATGGCTTTAGTACATCCTTTGTCCATAAAGTTCTGAGACTGATTTAATATCTCGAATTAGGTAAATGTTGCGCAAATCCCGTTGCCACGTGCAAGTACCTGGACATTTTATGACTTGCCAGAGGCATTTATGTTAGTTCGCTCGACCTCCGCTAGGGGGCAGGATGCGGCGGGAAACCCCGTGTCCCTTGCCAGTGGCGATTTTTGCTGTTAGAAGAATGGACGTCCAATTTGAACAGCGAGTTAACATCAAATTCTGTGTGAAGCTG
>JGI24700J35501_10930731_pt1 | contig 20677 bp, 14 predicted proteins | sample TergutTh196P1_FD_35501 | JGI IMG/M metagenome (IMG submission 35501)
CGCCAACCTGCTGAGCGAGCAAGAACGCTTTACCCCGGCGTACATGATAAACGGAAGCACCGACCCCAACGACTGGGGGGACGTGCCTACAGCATTAAACCACGAGAACTTTGAGGCATGGAACGCGGTTCAAATTGTGCCCGGCTCCACCGGCTTCCGCCTGCCGACGGAGGCTCAATGGGAGTTTGCCGCCCGCGCCGGAACAACAACGCCCTTCAGCGACGGGGTGCAAGAGCCGACCACCGAAAGCCTTCAACAGATAGGCTGGTTCATTGACAGCGGTCTCGTCTCGCGGGAGGTCGGCTTGCTGGAGCCTAACCCCTGGGGCTTGTACGATATGCACGGCAACGTGTTTGAATGGGTGTGGGATTTGGCCGGCCCCTACCCGAGCTACGCGTAAACCGACCCCACGGGCGCGCTTTCGGGGACTTCCCGTGTCCGGCGCGGCGGCAGCATGATAAGTATAGAATCGCAGTTGCGCTCGGCATACCGGCACTTAACCAACCCGTTCGTAAGGAGCTTAAATGGTGGCTTCCGGCTTGTACGGCCTTGAGGCCGCGCACCGAGAGGAATGATTTATGGGCGGCCATGAGGTAGTTCCAGCAATAAGGAGAATTATATGAAGAAAACAACAAAACTTTTCGGCATTGCCGCACTTGTCGCGGCATTCGCAACAACCGGCGCGGGCGACGCACACGCGCAAGCATTCGCCCAGTTGCCCCTCAGCTTCGGCATTAGCACCTCGCTGATCAGCGACTTCGGCGGCGGCGTGTCCGGCAGGGTAACCGAGGCCGGTAACATGGTAGACCACTGGCTGGGCAACGAGGTTTACTGGCACGGCTCTTATGCCGGCTTTGCCTCCTCAATCTTTTTGGACGCCCATTTTGTCCAGCTTTCATTCGGCTACTTTTCCAGCACGGGATCGAGCCGCACCAGACTGGGGGGCGGCCCGGCTACCTATTTTGGCCATCCTCTGGGCACGCCAAGCCCCACGGGGATCGAAATAGGCCTTTTGGGCAAGTTCCCGGTGGAGCTTTCGCCCAGAATAACCGTCTTTCCGCTTGCCGGCATTGCTTACCGGATCGTCGTTACGGGCGGGGCTTCCGTGCCGCTCACCAGTTATCGGGAATTAAACTTCGACCCCCTTGACTCAAGCGCCCTGTGGTTCCGCTTGGGCGGCGGCATGGACTTTTCCATTAACCAGAACGTGTTCCTGCGCGGCTCGCTCTCCTACGGCCTGCGCCTGCGCACTCGCTGGGAAAACGACGTTATAAATAACGGCCCCCACTGGGTATCCGGGGATACCTTCACCAACCAAGTCGGGGTTACTAGCGACAACCGCCGCTTTGTAACGTACGACAACGCCCGCCTTGGCCACGGCGTTGACATAACAATCGGCATCGGCTTCCGGCTAAATTAGCGGCCTGTAGCGATGACGGGCGCCTAGCGGCGTGCGCCTAGCGGCGTGCGCCTAGCGGCGTGCGCCGGGCAAAAAAATGCAAAAAAGCTCTTTTTTTTGGACAAAAACGCTTGCAGCGTCTAGAAAAAAATCTTGGGAAATGCTAGAATAAGGAAACCGCAGTTTAAAACTGGGGTTTCCCCCGGAAATTGGGGAGCGAAACAAAGAGGGAGCCGCTTTTTATGGACAAGGCAAAGATAGAAGAAAGGGCGAAAGATTATATCGCAAAAGAAAAAGACGCGGACTTTCGCGCGGAAGTCGAAAAACTGCTCGCCGCCGGCGATTGGAAAGAACTGGAAGACCGTTTTTACCGCGACTTGGAGTTCGGCACAGGCGGCCTTCGCGGGGTAATTGGCGGGGGCTACAACCGAATGAACACCCTCGTCGTCAAAAGCGCGACACAAGGGCTGGCAACCTACCTAATAAAAGCCTTCCCGGAAAAAGCCGGCAAGCTGTCGGCGGCCATAGCTTACGACAGCCGCCGCTACTCGCCGGAATTCGCCCAGGCCGCCGCCCTTGTGTTTGCCGCCAACGGCATCAAAACATGGCTTTTTTCTTCTATGCGGCCGACCCCTCAGCTTTCCTTTGCCATAAGGCAACTCGGCTGCGACACCGGCATCGTCGTAACGGCAAGCCACAACCCGGCGCAGTACAACGGCTACAAGGCTTATTGGAACGACGGCTCCCAAGTGGTGCCGCCGCACGACACAGGTATAATAGAAGAAGTCGAAGCGGTTAAGGTCATAAAGGAAATGCCCCGGCAGGAAGCCCTTGACAAAGGCCTGCTCGAAATAATCGATAAAAAAGTTGACGAACCCTACCAGCAAATGGTAAAAAGCCGCCTCTTCCGCCCGGACTTAATCAAGGAAAAGGCCGGCGGGGTCAAAATCGTTTTTTCCCCCCTGCACGGGACGGGCGCAATGCACACGGAAAAAGTCCTGGGCGACCTGGGGCTAAAAGTGATCACCGTGCCCGAACAGAAAGAGGGCGACGGCAACTTCCCCACGGTGGCCTTTCCCAACCCGGAAGAGGCCGCCGCAATGGAAATGGCCATCAAGCTGGGCGAAAAGGAAAAGGCCGATGTCGTCATGGCTACCGACCCCGATGCCGACCGCTTTGGCATCGCCGTGCCGGACGCGCAGGGCAAATACGCGCTGGTTACGGGCAACCAACTTGGCGCCCTTCTTGCCGACTACATCTTCCTCTCTCTCAAAGAGCTTGGAAAGTTCCCGGCCAAGGCCGCGATGGTCAACACAATCGTTACGACTGGAATGCAAAAAAAAGTTGCCGAACATTACGGGGCAGAGTGTGTAGAAGTCCTTACCGGATTCAAATGGATTGCCGATATTATGCGTAAGTGGGAAAACGGGCAGGAAGGCGCGAAAAACTTCGTGTTCGGAACCGAGGAAAGCTACGGCTTTCTTGTGGAAACGGAAGTCCGGGACAAAGACGGGGTTTCCGCCGCCGCCCTAACTGCGGAAATGACCCTGTACTGGCGCAATAAAGGCAAGAGCCTGCTTAACCGGCTGGACGAGCTTTATGAAATTTGCGGCTTTTGGCAGGAGATCGGCATTTCAAAGTATTTTGAAGGCGCGCAGGGGCCGGCCATTATGCAGGGTATAATGGAAGAATACAGAAAAAACCCGCCTAAAACCTTGGGCGGCATAGAGGTTGCAAAGGTGCGCGACATAGCAAAGGGGGCGGACGGCTTGCCGGCAAGCGATGTCGTTCAGTTTTTCCTAGCGGACGGCACGACCGTCAGCGCGCGACCCAGCGGTACGGAGCCTAAGATCAAGTTTTACGCCAGTTGCTGTACCCCGATCTCTGCCGGCGGTTTGGAAGAGGCCAAAGCGCAGGCCAAGCTCAAGCTGGATGCGATTAAAAAAGACATCCGCCAAGTTATAGGGGATTAAGATTGATGAAAAAACGGCTTCTGCCATTGGTAATCGCGGGTTTTTGCGCCTTGTTCATTTCGGGCTGTTCCATAAACAGAATGGCGATGAACGCCGTGGCCAACGCCTTGACCGGGGAGGGCGGCGGCGAGGTTTTTACAGGCGATGCCGACTATCAGCTTGTGGGCGACGCGTTGCCCTTTGCAATCAAACTTTACGAAACGCTTTTGGCGGCAAACCCCAACCACCGGGGGCTTATCGAAACGACAGGCTCACTTTTTATCATGTATGCAAACGCCTTCGTGCAAGGCCCGGCGGAAATGCTGCCCGTGGCGATGCACGAAGAGCGTCTTGTCGCGCTGGAGCGGGCAAGAAGCCTGTACCTTCGCGGCATGGACATTCTTTTGCGCGGCCTTGAGCTTCGCGCGCCGGGCTTTACCGACGCGTTCAACGCGGGCGACCTTTCGGGGGTGTTGCCGCGAATGAGGGCGCAGGAGGTTCCCCTGCTTTACTGGGCGGCCGCCGGCGGGCTTTCCGCCTTTTCGATAAATCCCTTTGACCTTGACCTTGGGTTGCGCATATCTGAGTTTTATTCTATGATAATACGGGCTTACGAACTTGATCCGAACTTCAACATGGGGGCGCTGGACGACTTCCTCATGATTTTTTACGGTTCCGTGCCGGAAGGCATGGGCGGCGACAGGTCAAGGGTGGATTTGCACTTCCAGCGGGCTATCGAGAAGTCCGGGGGCGTTCTGGCAGGGACTTTTGTGGCTTACGCGCAGGTTGTCGCTATCCCCGCTCAGGATTATAATGTGTTCAGGGAAATGTTGGAAAAAGCGCTTGCTATCGACTTAGAAGACTCCCCTTCTAACCGCCTGGTGAATGTTTTGGCGCAAAGAAGGGCAAGGCATCTTATGGAAAACGCCCATACGCTTTTTATCGATTGGGATGACGATTGGGATGATGACTGGTACGATTGGGACTAAGGCTGTGTGCCTGTCTCTAAAAGTTTTATCGCGTTGAAGGAGGATTTTAATGAGAAGTTTTGATGATTCAAGTAGAATTGGCGGCAAAATGCCGGGCAAAATGCCTAGGAGATTTTTCCGCCCGTCCGTTTTTTTTCTTTTTTTCGTTGTTTTGGCTATGCTGGCAAGCCCGGTATTCGCCCAGCGGGGGCGCACCGTAACGATCAGGCTTGCGTCCCTTGCGCCGGAGAATACCCCTTGGGGAGCGGCTTTGAACCAAATGGCCGCCGAGTGGGCGCAGGTAACAAACGGCGCGGTCGAGGTTATCGTGTTTCACAACGCCACGGCCGGGAACGAGCAGGAGGTTTTGCGCCGTCTCCGTGTCAACCAGATTCAGGCGGCGGTTTTTACAAGCATCGGCTTGAATTCCATTGCGCCGGAGGTCATGGCGATAAGCTATCCCTTCCTTATTAGGGACAACGAAGAGCTGGACGTGGTTTTGAACCAGCTTCGCCCGGAACTGGAGCGCAGTATCGAACAGAGCGGCTTTGTCCCGCTTGCATGGTCGCGCTCCGGCTGGCTTAGGATTTTTTCCAGATCGCCTGTTTTAACGCCCGAAGAGCTTAGAAGGCAGAGGATGGGCGCAAACGCCAACGAAATGGAGCTTATGCAGGCTTTCCGGCTCATGGGTTACCAGATTGTCCCGGTTCCCACCAATGTTTTAATCTCGCTGAACGGCGGCATGGTTGACGCTGTCAACATGAGTCCGATTTACGCGGCGGCTAGCCAGGCTTTCGGCGTGGCGCGAAACATGACGAATATCAATGTGTCCCCTTTCATGGGCGGCATCTTCATGAACCAGACTGCGTGGCGGCGTATCCCGGAAAGGTACAGGCCGCAGTTGCTTGAAATCTCTCGGCGCATGGAAAGGGAAATGGACGCGGCGATTATGAATCTTGAAACCCAGGCGATCAACACAATGGCGAACCACGGGCTTGTTATCCACGATTTAACCCCGGCGCAAAGGCAGTTGTGGTTCGACGAAATTGCCCGGCACGAAAACGCCCTTGTAGGGCCTGTAAACCCGGTTTTTAACCGTGAATTTTACCAAAGGATTAGCGCGATTCTTGCCGCGCACCGTGCGGGCATTGCCGCAGGCGGCGGGCAGTAAAAAATGAGCGGCATTGCGGGGGCCGGGGGTGCAGGGGGGGCAACCGGGGCGGCTGTTGAGGCGAGGCCTTCGGGGTTGAAAAGAACCCTGTACCTTACGGAAGAAATTATCTGCATTCTTTCCCTCGTGGTGCTCGCGCTTCTGCCTTTGGCCGAGGCTGTGGCGCGTATCTTTTTTCAAACGGGAATCCCGGCCTCTTCGGGCTACTTGAATCACTTTCTTTTAATCGCAGCCCTTGTCGCCGGGATGATCTGCACGCGGGGCGGCAACCATCTGTCAATCGCGCTTGTGCAGTTTATTAAAGACGAAAAGATAAAACGCGCTCTGGCGGTTTTGAGCAACCTTATTTCCGCCAGTGTCGCCACGGTTCTTGTCTGGAGTTCCATTTCCTTCATTATAATTGGCCTTGACGAAAGCAGGATCGGGCTTGTCCCCGTGCGCGCCTTCGCCCTTGTTATCCCCGTGGCCTTCGCGGTTATGGCGGCGCGTTTTGCACGCAGGGCTGTGTTTACCGGCTGGCGGCGGATAATTCCCCCACTGGTTATTGTCTTTGCGACGGTTCTTTCTTTTCCCGTAATCGCAAAAATAATTTGGGGCTTTGACCCGCCGGATGCGGCCTGGGACATTCTTGACATTTTTTTCGACGCTTCTTTTTATCTTAGGCTTCCTGTCGCGGTTCTCTTAATTTTGGCCGCATTTGGCGGAACCCCGCTTTTTGTCGTTATAGGCGCGCTTTCGCTCTTTCTGCTTCACGCGGCGGGCGGGGAGCTTGACTCAATTCCGTCGGACATTTACTCGGCGCTTACAACCAGCAGCATCATCGCCTTGCCGCTTTTTACGATTGCCGGGTTTTTCCTGTCGGAAAGCAAGGCGGGGGAACGCCTGGTTGCAACTTTCCGCAGTCTTTTTAGCTGGATGCCCGGCGGGATAATTTTGGCGTCGGTGGTTGTTTCGGCCTTTTTTACGTCTTTTACAGGCGGCTCCGGCATAACGATTCTTGCCTTGGGCGGCATTTTGTACACGATTCTTAACGGGCATTTGAAATACAGCGAAAAGTTTTCCGCCGGGTTTTTAACGTCGGCAGGTTCAATCGGGCTGCTTTTCCCGCCGAGCCTTCCGCTTATTCTTGTGGGAACGACCTTGCAGACAAACATTTTCCATATGTTTGTCGGCGGCATACTTCCGGGGCTGGTTCTTGTGGCGGCAATCGTAACATTCGGCATAGTCGTTTCGCTAAAAGTAAAAATCCCCGTGGAAAAGTTCGAGCCGCGCCGCGCCTTTGTCGCAGTAAAAAACTCGATTTTCGAAATTATTCTGCCGTTTTTCCTAATCGGTTTTTTTGCAACCGGGGTGCTTTCTCTTGTGGAAATCGGGGCGTTAGCTGTCATTTACATCTTCATCGTGGAAGTTGTCATACACCGGGAAATAAAGTTAGGCGAAATCAAAGGGATTTTTCTTAAAGCCATTCCCATTATCGGGGGGGTGCTTTCCATACTGGCGGTGTCGCGCGCTTTTTCCTTTTTCATTGTGGACACGCAGGCCCCGGCGAACATTGCAAACTGGATGCAGGGCGCGATTACCTCCCCCGTTGTTTTTCTTTTGCTTTTGAACCTGTTTTTGATTATTGTCGGCAGTTTTATGGATATTTTTTCGGCCATTCTTATTGTGTTGCCGCTTTTGGTTCCGCTGGCCGAAGTGTACGGCATACACCCGGTGCATCTTGGAATAATTTTTATCATCAATCTTGAGGCGGGCTTTCTTACCCCGCCTGTCGGGATCAATTTGTTTTTGGCGGCTTACCGTTTCAAAAAAACCTTTATCGAAATTTGCCGTTATGTGATACCTTTCCTTTTAATCCAGTTGACGGTCGTGTTTATCGTAACTTATGTTCCTTGGCTGTCAACCGTTCTTATCAATTTGCTTCAGTGATTTTTTGCGCGGGGCAAAATGGCTGTAGGGAACAGGGGCGGGTAACCTAAAAATGGATAAAAATGTTTTTGAATATGCAAACAAACTTAGCGGATCGCTGGCAAAAATCTCCAAACTGCCAGCCCTTTCCGCCGGCATTCTGGAAGATGCCGCCAAAGCGATTGCTCTGGAGGGCTGCCACGCGCTTAACGCGCACCGGGTGGGGATATGGCGCATAGACACGGCCGCGCCTGCGGCCGCGGGCGCGGCACAGCAGGTTCTTAAAAACATTTCGTATTACGACATGGATGCCGGGGAAAGCAGCATTCATCATGATTTTTACCTGCCAAACAGCGCAGCTTATATGGAACTTTTGCGATCGGAGCGTCTTATCGTTGTTAGCGATTTCAAAAGCCCCAACCCCTTGACCGATGTGTACGGCCACACCACGCACAATATATGCGCTATGTTGGATGCCCCCATACGCATAGGCGGCAAACTTGTCGGCACTGTTATAATAGAGCAGGATTTCTGCGACGGCTTTCCTGGCAAACGTAAATGGATGATAGAAGAACAGAACTTCGCTTCTTCACTTGCGGATTTTATGGCTATCGCGATAGAAGCCTCCGAGCGGCGCACTTTGTTACAGCGCACGGAAAGCATGATGAGCAACCTGCCCGGCATGGTTTACCAGTGTTTGCACGACCCCCCGGATTTTACCTATACCTTTGTAAGCGAGGGCAGTCTTGCCCTGACAGGTTACAGCCCGCAAGAACTTTTGGGCAAGTCTGCCGTAAAGTATTTTGACATGATACACCCCGACGATGTAAAAAAAGTCGCACAGCATAACGAGCAAACGCTCTCTATGGGTTTGCCGCTGGACACAGTTTTTAGAATTGTCATGAAGGACGGCGCGATAAAGTGGGTTTGGGAAAGAAGCCGTATCGCCGAGTTTAACCCGGACGGCACGCCGCGTCTTCTTGAAGGTTTTTACACCGACATTACCGAACAGCGGCGCATTGAGGCCGCCGCCCTGGCCAACCGTGCGAAGTCTGCATTTTTAGCGAACATGAGCCACGAAATTCGCACACCGATGAACGCAATTCTTGGAATGACCGAGCTTGCTTTGCGTAACAACCCGAAGCCGGCTGTGCGCGAAAATCTTAACAACATAAAAACCGCCGGCGGCCAGCTTTTGTCAATCATTAACGACATTTTGGATTTTTCCAAAATCGAAGCCGGCGCGATAGAAATTTGCGAGGAAAAATACGATGTTTCTTCGATGATAAACGACATTGTTACAATGATTCATGTGCGCATTGGGGAAAAGCCGATAGAGTTTATCGTTGACGACGACCCGGAGCTTCCCGCCGAAATGATTGGCGATGTAACACGGATAAAACAGATTGCCATTAATTTGCTTTCCAACGCCGTAAAGTTTACAAGGAAGGGGCACATCATTTTTAGCATCAGCGCGGAAAAAGCGTCTTTTGACAAAAACGGCGACACATACAGGCTTAAAATGAGTGTAACGGATACCGGCATGGGCATACGGGACGAAGACATTCCGCTTCTCTTCCAAAACTTTACTCAGCTTGACACCCGGAAAAACCGAAGCGTGGAAGGCACTGGGCTTGGGCTTGCTATCGTAAAAAGCCTGATCGAACTTATGGACGGGGAGATCAATGTTACGAGCAAATACAACGAGGGAAGCTGCTTTTCGTTCCACATTATGCAGAAGGCGGCCGGTAGCACCGGCAACGACGGCTATGTGTTGCCGCCGCAGAATGTCTGCCATGTTGCAATCTTTTGCGAAAATCGCAAAAAGGAGCTGTTTTTACGCGACAAGTTAAAAAAAATGAATGTGGCCTGCGACATAATCGATACCTTTCGCGGCTTGGAAAAATACTCCCATGTTATTTTCGATTACAAGTGGGTTTTTTCGATTCAGCAGCTTGTGACCCCGGAAACAAGGCTGATCGCTCTTACCAAAAAGTTTGTTGACAGTGAACGCCTGCCGGCAAAGGCGCAGCTTGTTCATACGCCGCTTACAAGCATTGTCATGTTCAAATTGTTAGAGAAAAATAACAGCCGGCAGGATGCCGACATGGATGTAATGGGTGCGGGGCTAACATTGCACAATGCGCGTTTTTTGATTGTCGATGACATTGACATAAATCTGATTATTGCGGAAGAAACTCTGGCTTTCTACAACGGCGAGGTCGATTCGGCCTCCGGCGGGCTGGAAGCTGTCGATATGGTTACAAAAAAAGATTACGATATTGTATTTATGGATCACATGATGCCGGGGGTGGACGGGATTGACGCTACAAAAATGATTCGCGCCATGCCGGAAGCAAAATACAAAAAACTGCCGATTGTCGCCTTTACCGCCAATGTTGTAGGCGAGGCGCAGGATTTGCTTTTGGAAAGCGGAATGAGCGACTTCCTTTCAAAGCCGCTTGAGTACGCCCAAATCGAGCGTGTCTTGCGGAAATGGCTGCCAAAGCACAAATGGAGCACCGCCCAAGCTCCCGATCCCGCCGAACCGGGAAACGGCCAATAGCTTGCCGGGCTGGGGATAGGATCACACGAAGGCACAAAGACACGAAGGCACAAAGGGTAGGGGGCTGGGCGGAACTAGGTAAGGCCGCGTCTCTTTCTAGCTTCAATATTGAGCATAAAAAGGGATGATGTAGAAATTAAGCGGCGCTTTCTAAACTGTCCGCGAACCAAAGGTTCGATGTGCCTTTGTGCCTTTGTGTGAGGCTTTTTTCGTGAAGTATTTGCCGGCGGCATTGATTTTTTTGGAAATGTTGGTTATAATTAAAGCACGGTAAAAGATGACGATTGACTTTCGGCACAAGCCCCCTTCACAAAAAACGCGCATCGCTTTCTCTTTTTTGGCGTTGCTCGTCTTTTTTTTCGCGCCGGCCTACTCCCTGTTCTCGCAAGAGGATGCGGCGGCAAGTGCTGAAGCACTTGCCGTTGCAACTGCCTCGGCAGTTGCAGATTCCGGCGATGGCACGGTTGTAGGGGTGGAGGTAACGGGGCTAAGGCGCACGCGGGAGCATATCATCCTTTATCCGCTTCAAAGGTTTGTCGGAATGCCGGCGGCAGAGATTGATTTTGCCGAGGTGCGCGGGGCTGTTCTGGACACCGGCGTTCTGGATACCGTCTCCGAAGAGCTTGTTCAAACCGAAGACGGGCTTATCCTATACGTTACGGTGTGGGAAATGTGGTCTATCTTCCCAGCCCCGGTGTTTTTCATGACAGGCGGCGGCGACTTCAACTTCGGTTTTTTTTTCGCGGATGCCAACGCCTTCGGCGCGCGGCACATGATGGTGCTCGGCGGTATGTACGGAACCTTCGGCTGGATGGGCATGACCTTGTTCCAATACAGGCCGACCCGCAGCGGTCTGCCGGAATTGCTTTTCCTTACGATTTACCAAGACAGCGACGTGCGCAACCTTGACCGGTACGAAACCGTGCACCGGCGTTACAGCACAAGCTCCCTGCGCTTTCTTTTCGGCATAGAACAGCCCCTCAGCGAAAACCTTTCGGTTTTTTTTAACACAAGGTTAAACCATCTTACCATAAGGGAAGACGAGGCCTCTTTTAACCACCCGCAGAGCGGGGCGACGCATTTGCGTTTTAACCCAGGGGTGTCCCTGCAAACAAGAAGCCGGGACGCTTACTTTCTCTCCGTGCAGGGGCTTTCCCTGGGCTACTATTACAATTGGGGCATTCCGGGCAACTCCTTCCACGAAGTCGAGTTCCAAGGGGTTTTCGAGCGGCCTATAGCCTACCGCCTGCGCTGGAGCATTCGCAGCGGCGCGGTCTGGCGGTCGGGCAGCGACCCCTTGGCCGAAGACGGCCCGCAATCCGCCCAGGTGCACATTCTGCCGGGGAGGTTTTCGGCCATGCACTATGCGGGGCTTTCGCTGGGCATGGAAAGGGTTATCGCCCGGTTCAACTGGGGGTTCTTTACCGTCCTAGGCTCCATGCAGTCGGTTTTTTCTTACGGCCCCATCGGGGGGCGGCAGTTTGACTGGGGGCCAACCGGGGAACTGCGAATGTACTTAACCCGCCTGCCCCTGCCAGCATTCGGCCTTAACACGGCCTACAATGTAAGTTCTCGGCGTTTCCAACTTTCCATTACAGTCGGCATGGAAATGTAGCGGCGGCCTCTTGAAAAAAATGGCGAAAAATGGCAAACTTAAAAAGGCAAATCGTTTAGCGGGGTGAAAGCCGCGAACCAACACGGCCTTTCGTAAAGCCCGGCTTAACGAAAGCCAATATCAAAAGAACGGAGGATTTTTATGAGTTGTATTGAACATTTGGAAGCGCGCGAAATTATCGATTCACGCGGGAACCCCACTATAGAAGTGGACGTAATGCTGGAAGACGGAAGCATGGGACGGGCGGCCGTTCCTTCCGGAGCTTCCACCGGGGCCTATGAAGCCGTGGAGCTTAGGGACGGAGATGCCAGCCGGTATCTTGGCAAAGGCGTTCAAAAAGCGATTGAAAACGTGAACAACATTATTGCGCCGGAGCTTTTGGGGCTGGATGCCTTGGCTCAAGTCAATATCGACCGCACCATGATCGAGCTTGACGGCACGGAAAACAAGGGCAAGCTGGGCGCAAACGCCATTCTTGGCGTGTCAATGGCGACCGCCCGGGCGGCGGCGGAGCATCTGGGCATACCGCTTTACAGGTATCTTGGGGCCTTCCATGCCAACCTTCTGCCTATTCCTATGGCGAACATCATAAACGGCGGCAAGCACGCGGACAACAAGGTTGACTTCCAGGAATTCATGATCATGGCCGTAGGCGCGACCAGCTTCCGGGAAGCGGTGCGCTGGACTGCCGAGATTTTCCACAGCCTTAAAAAACTGCTTCACAGTGCCGGCAAAAACACCGCCGTAGGCGACGAGGGCGGTTTTGCCCCCGACATCGGCAACGAAGAGGCGCTGGATTACATCATGAAGGCTATCGAAAAAGCCGGCTACAAGCCCGGCGAGCAGATCGAGATTGCTCTTGACTGCGCCAGCTCCGAGCTTTGCGACGAAGCCGGCAAAAAGGGCTTTTACAAGTTCTGGAAGTCCGAGCCGGACAAGCTTTACAGCACGGACGACATGATCGAGCTTTTCTCCAAGTGGGTGGGCAAGTATCCGATCCGTTCTATAGAAGACGGCCTGGATCAGGACGACTGGGACGGCTATGTCAAGCTGACAAAAGCGCTTGGCCAGAAGGTGCAGATCGTGGGCGACGACTTCTTTGTTACCAACACCAAAAGGCTGAAAGACGGCATTGACAAGGGCGCGTGTAACTCGATTCTGGTAAAAGTGAACCAGATTGGTAGCGTTACGGAAACCTACGAAGCGGTTGAAATGGCGAAAAGGGCCGGCTACACGGCGATTATTTCCCACCGCTCGGGCGAGACGGAAGACACCTTTATTGCAGACCTTGTAGTGGCGTTGGAAACCGGGCAGATTAAGACCGGCTCCATGAGCCGCACCGACCGGGTGTGCAAATACAACCAGCTTATGCGCATAGAAGACCAGTTGGAAGGCGTAAGCGAATACGCTGGCCGGAATGCTTTCTACAACATCGGCAAGTAAGGCCTAACGCCGTGGATCGCGCCTGCGGGCGCGGTTCACGGCGAGTGTTTTTTGAATGTTTTTGACTCCGCCTGATCCGGGCAAGGCAGGTTTTGGAGCAGGTTAAATTGGCTGCCGTGCGGCAGCGCCGGGTAAGAGTAATGTCAGATAAAAGCGTTGTACCGATAGATCAAATTTTGCCGAATAAATTGTCGCTGGTAGTCCTTATGGGTCGCCCTATTTTTCCGGGCATCTTTACTCCCATAATGATCGGAAACCCCAGCGATGTAAAGGTTATCGAAAGCGCGGTAGCGGGGGACGCCCTTATCGGCCTTTCGCTTTTGCAGCACGAAACGGAAAACCCCGTCATTGGCGACTTGTACAAAGTGGGGACGGCCGCAAAAATCGTAAAAAAAATCAACCTGCCGGACGGCGGGGTAAACATATTCATCTCCACGGTTAAGCGTTTCCGGATAAAAAAAGCCCTGCACCCGGCAAACCCCATGATTGCCGCCGTGGAATATCTTGAAGACGAAGAAGACAACACTTCCGAGGTAAAGGCGCTCACCCGCGCGTTAATTTCCGAAATGAAGCAAATCTCGGAAAACAACCCGCTGTTCTCCGAAGAAATGCGGCTTAACATGATCAATATCGATCATCCGGGGAAAATTGCGGACTTTATCGCCAGCATTCTCAATGTTGACAGGGCGGAGCAGCAAAAGGTTCTGGAAACCCTCAATGTGCGCAAGCGTATGGAGCAGGTGCTCGTGTTCATAAAAAAAGAGCAGGAGCTTTTGCGCATCCAGAAAAAAATACAGAAAGAGATTAACGAGAAAATTGAGAAGTCCCAGCGGGACTATTTTTTGAAGGAAGAGCTTAAGGCGATAAAAAACGAACTTGGCATGACGACCGACGCGAAAGGCTCCGATTACCAGCGTTTCAAGGAAAAGTTCGACGGTTTTAAGTTCGAGGGCGAGGTTAAAGAGGCGGTTGACATGGAGCTGGAAAAGTTCAGCCTTATGGAGCCGAACTCCGCCGAGTTTATTGTTACCCGCAACTACCTTGACGTTATCGCCGGCCTGCCTTGGAACGATACGGAGCCGGAGACTTTCGACCTAAAAAGCGCACAGGGCATTCTGGAAGAAGACCATTACGGGCTAAAAGATGTAAAGGTGCGTATTTTGGAGTATCTTGCCGTGCGCAAACTGCGCAAGGACAACAAGGGTTCGATTGTGTGCCTTGTCGGGCCGCCGGGGGTGGGCAAAACATCGGTGGGCAAGTCCATTGCCCGCGCCCTGGGCAAGCAGTTTTTCCGTTTTTCCGTGGGCGGCATGAGGGACGAGGCCGAAATAAAGGGGCACAGGCGCACTTACATTGGCTCAATGCCGGGGAAAATTATCCAGGGGCTTAAAATCGTAAAAACGAAGGCTCCTGTTTTCATGATTGACGAGATTGACAAAATGGGGGCAAGCTACCAAGGCGACCCTGCCAGCGCGCTTCTGGAGGTGCTGGACCCGGAGCAAAACAACGCTTTTAGAGACCATTACCTTGATTTGCCCTTTGACATTTCAAATGTGTTTTTTATCGTAACGGCGAACACGCTGGACACGATCCCGCCGCCGCTTTTAGACCGCATGGAGGTTATCCAGCTTCCCGGCTATATCGACACGGAAAAGCTGGAAATCGCCAAGCGTTACTTGGTTCCCAAGAGTCTTGAAAAAAACGGGCTTAAAAAAAATCAGGTAAAATACACGAAAGACAGTCTTTTGCATATTGCCAACTGTTATGCCCGCGAGGCCGGGGTGCGCAATTTCCAGAAAAATCTGGACAAGATTCACCGCAAGCTTGCCAAACAGCTTGTCGAGGCCGACGAAGCTCTTGACAAAGAGCCGCCGGGTTTAACGGGCAAGCCCGTTAAACCTGCGCAGTTTGCCATCGAAAAAAAACTGGTGGAAAAGCATTTGGGCAAGCCGCTTTTTCTGGAGGGGGACATCAAAAAAGCCGCCCGCCCGGGTGTGTCGGTAGGGCTTGCCTGGACGAGTATGGGTGGCGACACTCTTTACATTGAGGCCGCCGCATTGCCCGGCAAGGGGGGCTTTACGCTTACGGGAAAAATGGGCGAAATAATGAAGGAAAGCGCGGCTATTGCCATGACTACTGCCCGCAAAATTGCCGTGGAGCGTTACAATGTGGAAAGCTCGTGGTTTGAGGACAACCAAATCCACCTGCACATCCCAGAGGGGGCTACTCCCAAGGACGGTCCTTCGGCGGGTATCACTATGGCGACGGCCTTGCTTTCTCTTTTGCGGAACAAGGTGGTTACAAGCCGGCTGGTCATGACCGGCGAGCTTTCCCTTACCGGGCAGGTGTTGCCTGTGGGGGGTCTCAAGGAAAAGACTGTCGCGGCGCATCGCAACAAGGCGCGTATAATGATTATTCCCAAGCATAACGAGCGGGACTTGGACGAAATCCCCGACCATGTAAAAGAGGGAATCGAGTTTCACCCGGTGGAAAGGCTGGAAGAGGTGCTTTCCCTGGCTTTGCCGGACTAAAAGGCGTGTATGAAAATAGAACTTTTTACCTTTTGCGATTTTGCCCAGGACAACAACGGAAAGCTGACCATCGTGGGCACTTTCGACACGATTGTTTCCCGGAACTTTCCCTGCGTGCATCCTCAGCTTTCCGTGGTAATACGCCTGCGTTTTGACATTTGGGAGTTTTCCACGCACAATTTCCGCATTGAAACCCGCGATTTGGACGGCGAAATGAACATGGAAGCGATAAGCGGCAATCTGGAGGTAAAAGGGGTGGGCAACGCCACAGCCGTCTCCCACCTTGTTTTTACCATTTCCAACCTGCACTTCAAGGACTCAGGCATTGTCAACTTCGTGCTTTTTATCAACAACAAGGAAACCGGCTCTATCCCGCTCTACATACGAAGCGGCTGAAGCGCCGGCGCTTTTCAAAGGAGATTTTAAGATGTTGATAAACTCTGGCGGTTATTTTCATACTTTAGAACAGGTGAAAAAGCAAATCCGGGATGCCCAATACCGCGCCGTTTTGGGCGCAAACCGCGAGCAAATCATTCTCTATTGGAATATTGGCAAGGTAATTATCGAAAATACAAAATACGGGGCAAAGTTCGTTGAAAATCTTGCCCGCGACATAAAATCGGAATTTCCCAACGCAAAGGGCTACTCGGCAAGAAATCTGAAATATATGCGCAAATTCGCCGAGCTATTTCCAGAAATTGAAATAGTGCAAGCGCCACTTGCACTATTGACGTGGTATCACTTGCAGCTTCTTATGGATAAAACGACGGATCGGGCAGTATACCTATGGTATGCCGATAAAGCCCTGGAAAGCGGCTGGTCGCGCAATACGCTGATGCACCAAATAAACATAAAGCTGTACGAGCGTCAAGTTTTGGCGGATAAAACGGTCAATTTCCAGAAAATTTTACCGGCGCAGCAAAGCGAGCTGGCAAAAGAAACATTAAAAAACCCCTATGTGTTCGATTTTATAGAACAGCACGAAGGCATAGTCGAGCGGGAAATTGAAGACGAGCTTGTCGCCAATATTGCTAAAACTATTATGGAGCTAGGCACGGGCTTTGCTTTTTGCGGGAATCAGTACCATTTTGAAGTCAGCGGCAAGGATTATTACATCGATCTTCTGTTCTACAACACAAAACTGCGTTGCTATGTGGTGATTGAACTTAAAAACACGGAGTTCAAGCCGGAATATGCGGGCAAGTTGAATTTTTATCTTTCGGCTGTTGACGATCTTCTTAGATACGGGTCGGATAACCCATCCATAGGCATTTTGCTTTGCAAGGAAAGAGACAAACTGACCGCCGAGTATGCGTTGCGCGACATAAACAAGCCAATCGGCGTAAGCGAATACAGGCTTTCCGACTTTGTGCCGCAGGAACTGGCGGATACGCTGCCGTCAGCCGAGGACATTGAAAGGCGGATAAAAAGCAAATACAGCATTGAGGACGATGAAGAAGCACCCCCTGCCAGCCAAAGCTGACAGGGCTTACCCGCCGGGTGCGGCCTTCTCTACATAGTTGCGGCTACCCTTACCTCTTCCCTGTCCGCTAGGGTAATCTCCAGAGTGCTGGCGAAGCCGCCTCGGATAATGTCCACGCTTACCGTGTCCCCCGGCCTGTTCGCTTCCAGCGCGGAGTACAAATCTTGCAAGGAATTCGTCCTTATGCCGTTTACCGCCGTGATAATGTCGCCGCCAAGATAAATCACGCTGCGCCCGTACTGCACAGGCTCCGTGCCCTGCCGCAAGCCGGCCCTTTCGGCAAGCCCGCCCCTTCTAGTGCGGGAAACCATAAAACCAGAATCGACAGGAATGCCGGCGTGCCGGACAAGATTGGGCGAAAGCTGGACAACCGTCGCGTCAATCCAGCCCCGCCGCACCTGCCCGTGCTGAATAAGCTCCGGCACAATGCGCATAGCTGTATTCACCGGAACCGCAAAACCAATCCCCACGGAGGCACCGGTAGGCGAGTAGATCACAGTGTTAATCCCGATCATGCGCCCCTGAGTGTCAAGAAGCGGCCCCCCAGAGTTGCCGGGATTAATGGAAGCATCCGTTTGAATCATGTCGCGGATAATCCGGCGGTTGGAAGTCTGAATCGGCCTGCCAAGCCCAGAGACAATCCCCACAGTCAAAGTCCTCTCCAGCGCGAAAGGATTCCCGATAGCCAGCACCCTTTGCCCCACCCTAAGATTGGAAGAATCCCCGTAAGGGACAGTCGAAAGCACCATCCCCGCCGGCGGCTCGAACCTTAACACCGCAAGATCGCTTTCAGGGTCAACCCCCACGACCGTGCCTTCAAACTGACTGCCGTCGGAGAGGGTAACAAAAACCCGGTGGGCGTTCCCGATAACGTGATTGTTCGTAAGCACATAACCCCTGGAGTCGATAATGGAGCCGGAGCCGGAACGCCCCCTTTGCGGGACAGGCTCGAAAAACCAGTTTACCCCCATCACCTCCGTTGTAATGTTGACAACGGCGGCGTTAAGCCTTTCGTAAATGGCGATATTTTCCTGCTCAATTTGGGAAAAAGCCGTCAAACCCATCATGTCCACTTCCATAGCCAGATTATTGTTGGACTGCTGGAAATGCGACCCCCCCGGCGGAATGCGCACGATATTTTCTTGCAAAGCCGTATTGACCGCCGCGGTGCCGGGCCTTAAAAAACCCAGACCTATGGCTAAAAGCAAGACCAAAAGACTGCTTGACAGCGAAAAAATCAAAACTTGAGAGCGCGTATAGAGCTTCATTTTATACAACCCCGCTTCTTTAGGCCTGCCCCGAACCCGGTTGGTTTTGGAGCCGCCTCAATTATATGGAAAAGAATTGCAAAACGCCCCGGCAAGCCCTTGCATTTTGCAACCTCCTTAATATATTATAGGGTAAAATAAGCCGATAATAAAGGGTAAACTGGGGGTTTTATGCTGATTAGGTTGTTTTTTGCAATTGCGTTTTTCGCGGTCGGGGGCTTCTCTTCGCTTTTCGGACTTGACGTGCATACAACGAGAATACATGATGATTCTCGCTTGCGTTCAAGCCTAAGAGACGCTTGGCTTACGGAAAGCCCTGTCCAAGTTATGGCTTGGCCTTCCATTATACAGAGCCTGCCCGGCGGCGAGCGGGTGCAGGTGCGCGTGGAGCGGGGCAGCGACGAATTCGTCGTCATTTTCGCAAGGGAGCTTCACAGAGGGCGCGTCGCCACAGCGCAGAACGCCGCCGTCCCAAGAGCGCCCACGGGGCAGTTCCCCGGCTGGGCGCAAGGCTCGTGGATGCTTACACGTAGGATCGACACCGGCGCGCCGGTCAGCGTGCGTACTTTCCTGCGCAGCGACCCCTTCACCTTCGTCCAGTTCCGGCCGCTCAACCAAGAGAGGGTTCTTATGGACGTGGTTGTCTACGGCAGTTACCTTGTGTATGCCCTGCCGCTGTCGCTTTCCTTTGAACGCCTTTACACCATGCCGGTAAACGATGTTCTGCGCCTTGCGGGGAACCGTTTTCCGCGCCGCTACTTCGACCCCAACCCGGGCGACTTTTCCGCCCAAAGACAGCTTGTAACCCAAATCCGCAGTCGCCTTGCGCCTTTGCGTTTTGTGGACGACGGCGCGTTAAACGAAAGCGGCGAGTTTGTCTTTATTGCCACCGGCCAACAGCAGAACCCCGGCTTGAACGACGGCGGGCTTAACTGCTCTGGCTTTGCCAAATGGCTGATAGACGGCATCCTGCGCCCGGTAACGGGGGAAAGGCTCGCCATTCCGCCCCTAAAAGCGCCCTTTGGCGACAGGGGGTCGGGGTTTACAGAACGCTGGGAAGACCAGCGCGATCCCTTCTTCGGCCTTGACTGGATTCGCAATCTTGCTTCGACTGCCGGCACCGTCTTGCGCTCGCAGGCGCACAGCAATCTGGAAGAGATCGAAGTAAGGCGGAATTTATTCTCGCGGGTCTTGGTTCCTGCCGGTACGGGCTTTGTGCCGCGCTCCTTCCCCGGCTTTTTGCCGGAGGCCGGCTTTGGCATAGAGGGGCTTCACGGCCTGCTTTACACCCTTGCGATAGACGAGCCGGGGCGTTTCTTTCTTGCCGCCGTGAACGTTGAAATGGGGCCGGCGACTACGCCGGACAATCTTCGGGGTGCGCCGCGTCTGCGCCAGTATTTTCACGTCGCCGCCTTTATTCCATTTTTTGACGAGTACGGCGACTTTAGGATAGCGGTTTTTGAAAGTGCGGCGGAAACTTCCTTTGCCGCTTTTAGGAACCGTTACCCGGCCGGCCACCATGTCAATCTTGTGCGTGTCCCGATTGTAACGGCCTTCGACCCGTAAGCTGAGGTGGTTGCCCGGCGGGGGAAATTATGAATGCCGATGTTTTGCGTCAATCGCTTTTAGAGTTCTCCAAGGCAAGTTTCTCCCGCAGCGGCGGCCCGGGGGGGCAGAATGTCAACAAGCTGAACACGAAGGTAACGCTCAAGGTGCGTCTTTCCGACTTGGCCGGGCTAAGGGATGCCGAACTGGAAAGGGTCAAATTGATTCTGGCCAGCCGTATTTCCAGCGAGGGCGAGCTTGTCATTGCCTCCAGCGAAGAGCGTTCCCGGCAGGTGAATCTTCAGCGGGCGTATTTTCGCATGGAGGCTTTGATCTGCGGCGCGGCGCGGCTTCCCAAACGCCGCATCGCGACGGTTACGCCCAAGGCGGCCAGGGAAAAACGGCTAAAAATGAAAAAGCGCAATTCGGAGCAAAAAAGCCAGCGAAAAAAGCCCGGCGCTAGCTGGCCGCATTCAGATGACGCGGATTAACGCGGCCGGGGATGAAGAAGAGGATCACACAAAGGCACAACACGACAAACGCATGAACGGCACGAACCTCGGAAATATCTCACACAAAGGCACAAAGACACGAAGGCACAAAGGTTAGGATTGAGCTACGGTAAGCCCGCGTCTGTCTCTTGCCTCATAAAAAGTATAAAGGGGAGTAGGGTAGGGGTACGCGGAGCTTTTGTCGCGTCCTGGTGTAAAATTGACACTAGGAGGAGAAAGTGAAGAAGGGTTACATAACCTACAGCGAAGCGTTTAAGATGAAGGTAGTAGAGGAGATCGGGCAAGGCAGATTTGCCACGATAGCGCAGGCGCAGAA
>JGI24700J35501_10930730_pt1 | contig 20610 bp, 14 predicted proteins | sample TergutTh196P1_FD_35501 | JGI IMG/M metagenome (IMG submission 35501)
CTGTAACATGCAGGGGTGAACAAAGTCCTTCCAAATTCGACACATATTCGTGTCAACTTAAGTCGACATTCGGCACTGAGGCAGATTTAAATACCCTTGCTGCGCGTCAAGTTAAGTCGACGTTCGGCGGCTAAAGGTTAATACTCAAAAAATGCAATGCTTAAGACACTGGGACTAAATATATATATATATATATTCACTGCTGTGGTAGTGCAGTGCACTGTTTGTAAAGGTCAACTAGCCATCATATGTTCTTCCCAAAAGTTCTAATTTTACTTTCAGTATCTGATAATGCAACTCCTTCATTGCAGCAAACCCTTCTCGAACGCAGATGTGTCCAATGCTTATTTGTTACACACATGAAAATAAATACAGATTATAAACTGCAGAAAATTTGATTACATGTGGTCTGCCAAACACACTCTACTGACACAAATTGAACTTGTAAGAAGCTAAAGATGGTTTTGCTTTTACCTCTGCATTTGTACAGTGCATTTCTTTTATCACTGTCCTGATCACTGCAGCTGTCATGGAATGTCCCAGCTGGTGGTAGGCTTGCTTTGCAATTAAGCTGCCTTGCTCAGTGTAGCAATAAATCAAAGACCCTGTATAATCAGCCCAGTTTGATTTATTAGGCCTAGCTATGTTAGCATTGTTAATTTTCAGGTAAAATGTCATCCTGAAATTTATTCCTCCCATATCTGTCACTCTTAACCTACTTCAAACTCCAGTAGAGAATGAAGGACATTACACAGTGAGGAACTGGATATCTGCATTCTGTATCTTCTGTACATTAAGTCAGAGAGAAAAGCAGAATTGAAAAATGGTTTTCCTTTGCCATTCATCAGATAGAACAGAACTTTTGAATGCCCACTGTTACTAAAAATGCCTTTCATAACTGCCTGTTCTATAAAAAGCATTATGAAGTTGTTGAATATGTAACATTTGTCACAGAAGGCCACCAAAATTCAGTAAAAATGTGCACATGGTCTTTGGATGAATACACAGTATGAGTCATATCGCTACATTATTAGAACCTCAGTTTAACAGTACTTGAGAAAAATTAGGGTTTGGTCATTAAGTACGAGTTTGTTAAAAGATGTGTGATACCACATTTTACGTAATGCCAACCAAAAGTAGGGCATCCGTTAAATTGCTTCGCTGTTTTGCTGAAGAATTAAATTTATGATGGGTGTGTAATGTTAGACACAGTCTAGAAAGCTATTGTAAAATACTGTCAATTTAGATTTTGCGTTTGTGATGGTTATGTTGAAAGCACAGCTTTCTCACTTTTTAACTCTGCAGACTTCAAACATGCAACCTTCCAATCATGCTTGAGAAGTAACCGTAAAAATAAAAAAACGTATCGTGAAATGAATATGTTTCTTGTTATTGTGTACCATATATTTCAGCTATTATAATTAGTCTTTATTTCTCAGGCACTCCCCCAGAGTGGAGTGATTTTTTTGTAGCAGGCTCGTGTGTGTGTGTGTGTGTGTGTGTAACCTTACGTTAACATAAAAAAAACAAATATGTACTGTGATTTCCAAGATCTTCATGCTTGTAGATGCAAACATGAGGATGATACAATCTTTATTACAGTCTAAATTGGGCAGGCAGTACACATAAAATAGCTAGGATTCAAAGTGTTGAGTGAGTTTATGGAGTCATAGTTCATATCCTTTTGAAGAATCATATAAAATAGCCAGGGCTTATATTGTTCTGAGTATTTATAAAATTATAGTCCTCATCAATTTTAAGAATCACATAAAATAGTCAGAACTCACAAAGTGTTAGGTGAGTTACGAAATCATAGTTCATGTCTATGTGAGAAGAGTATAATGTAGCCTGGGGCCGTCAGGTTGTAGTGGGTCTCTAAAATCATAGTTTACATCCCATTTGGAGGATGATACATGAGCAGAAGTCTGTCCTGAAAACTTTGCAAAAAAAAAAAGTTATTTTATTCAGATGCTGTTTACTGGTACTGTAGACATCCTCAGACTGGGTGAGCCTTTGCTGAAACAGGAACTGTTAGCATAAAGACAACTTGCGTGCCTTACCATGTGAAGCAAAAATGTGAGCAATCAGAGGAACAGAATAAAAATACATGCAACAGATGTAGTATTGTCCTATCTGTAATACTGTATCACAAACTCATCAGGGAAGTAGAGCCAGAATGTTTTGTCTAATATTCACTTGTTTAAGGCCACAATGCAAGTGTATACTTGGTAGTGTGCTATGTATATTACTGATCTGTGCAGTACTTTTACAAGAAGGCACAATATAGGAATGAGAATTCGGTTTACAAAACTCAACACCCTAGTCATATAAATGATAATAAATGCATGGAACTTAAAGGGCTGTTTAAGAATGAAGGCACACAGCAAAGGAGATAATGCAACTATATATCACTCATGAAACAGCAATTTTCCATAACCCACACAGTTCATCAAAATGAGATTCCTGCATTACTAGACAGTTGGTTTACAAATACATCTTCTGTCAAAGTGTTATGTCCACTAAAAAAATATGTGTCCCTGTATATTCATAAAAACACAACACGCTTATGTGTTGATCTATTGAGGATCAGTCAAGTTTCTTCTGTTTCCCGTAAAATTGTGTGTGGGTGGGTTACAACAAATTTCTCTTTCATGGGCGATATTGTTTAATGCCTAAACATGTATGATACCACTCTCAATCCCCTACTTGTAGCCCAATGGAGAGAGTTACAATGTTTAAGCAAGATCCTGTATTTTCCCAGTTGGTGCCTTTTTTGTGTGAAAATGACATGTAGCTTTGGTTCAGGTAGCTGAGAGTGCTGGAACACAGCTTGGCCATGTGGGCCAGTACATTCTGGTGCAACGCACAGGAGTGGGTGACCAACCAGAAACAGTGCAGGTGATGCTGAACAGTGGACAGAAGGGGGCTCCTCCTCCTCCACGTGCCTCAAGTGCACCCCCTTCTAACAACCAAGTGAGTGGAGGAGGGCGTCTGGGTTTGGGGCGTGGCCGTCCAGCTAGCGTGGATGTTGAGCACTCACAACTAGTTGCAGCAGCTTCACAACAGCATCATGGGGTGGGGTATGTCACACCCAGGTATGGAGAACATTTTGTAGTGCAGTGTCCCAATCCAGGTACTCAGGTCATCACACGGAAAGACAGGTCAGGAGACAGTGGTAATGGTGTACAATATGGTGATGTGGGATCAGGTTCTACTGTCCAGAGTTATACTGCTGGCGATATTGCCATAATGGAACAGTCTGTGACTAACTCATATACACAGCAACCAGTGGTGTTACAGGGAGGAGGGAGAGTTGCCTCACGGCAAACTCACAATAATCACATCTCAGTGTCCCGAACAGATCCTTCCCAGTGTGGTTGCAATCTGAAAGCCATGATAATGTGCAAAAAGTGTGGAGCTTTCTGTCATGATGACTGTATTGGACCTTCTCGTCTCTGTGTGACTTGCCTTATCAGGTGAACTGTATTATTTATGTGTATTAGTATATAGCCAGCTTCTGACTGCGTAACTTCCCCATGACTGAATTTGTGTAAAGTACTTATTTTGTGTAGAAATTAGGAAATGTCATACTTTGTAGATATTCTATATTATATTGTAATATATATACATATATATACTGTGGACTATGCAATATTGAAAATTCTGTTTGTGTCTTCCATTCTTCTTCCGTTGTTGTTTTTATAGCAAATCTCCTCTTTGCCATTTCATCATATTTCTCTCATAAAGACATGATATTTGGAATGAATGCTGTTCTTTTTTATGTTTTAGACAGTAGTTGAACATTTTATCTTAGAATGGTTTGTTCTTCCCTTCTTCCTATTTTTTCTTCTATCCAAACCAGTTGTGACAGTCCATGGTTGTTGCATTGCATTTCTTTTGCAGTGTACAGAGTGAACTACCTCAGACAGTTAATACCTGCAGTCTGGAATTATAGGCACCTTTCATTCACAGTGGAAGTGAATGTGTAGGGGAGCAGTGGGCCCTCTTTCTCTGATTTTCGTAGCACGGCAAGAAAAAAAAACATTTTTCCTGTTGCATTAAATGTTATGCTCACTTAAAATTTTTCTGGCATTTTGTACAATGCTGTTCTTAGTTCACTCACATTAATAGAAGAGGAACAAGGAACTCCAAACAACAATGAAATCAAGGCACTTCATACTAATGAATTCTTTTATAGCTTTGGTACTGACAAAATACATTGATTACAGGATTTACATTGGCCAAGTGAAATTTGAACCTCCATTAAAAGAAAATATGTTAAATTTCATGTTCCACTGCACCTCTGGGGTTAAAGTTTTTGCCAGTTTGCAATGAAATGAAGTGTTAGATGTTAGATAGAATAATGTATTTCTGAGGGGCACTGTGCTGCTGTTACATAATGCGAAAACCTGGTTTCCTAAATCTTTAGTTTTTACTTTGTTCCGTATATGTATTACTGGTATATATACACACATATATTATGCTATGTGTTACACATTTTCAGGTACTATTTATAGATACTGTACAGATAATGGTGCATATGTAACAGGGTACACAGTTCTCCTCAGTATTTTATTTAAAGCTTGGAGATGTCTCTCAGTTTTTTTATACCAGTGATAATTGCATTGGCATAGCAATATTGATTTGCAATTCTTTGTATTGGTAATGTTTAATATATGAAAATTGAAATATTATATTGTTAATATTATTTACTCCTGTAATTCACAGATATGCATGACCAGCTGAAAAATACAACAGAATGGTATGTGCAAACTGACACGTGGCATTTTTTTCAGACTGCAAAGTGAAAGTCAGCAACTCCAAGACTGAATTTAAGGTATACGTATGAAATGCTGAAATAAAACTTAGGTCCTCAGTAACTCATTTTCCAGTTCTGGACTCGTGTTTACGGAGTTAATGAGATAATGCTGTTGCAACATTCACTGTCATCTCTTCTTATCAGTTTTGCTTCCATATGTTTTAGTTTAAAGACAATCATACACACAACATACTGCAAAGCAACCTGATCGAGTTGCAGTAATTATTACATAGGTTTTATTGTTATTACCAATTAAGTCTTTTATTGTAACTAGGATACAGATGGTTTATGAAATTGTTCCCATGGACACACTGAAAGCCATCTTCATTTTGCACCGTGCATCAGTAGTATCAAAAAACTTTTATTATTCCAACTGATGCACACTATTATAAACCATACTTTGTAGTTTTAGCTAAGCACAGGACTGCTCCCTGATGATGGTTCCTGCGTCAACTGAAACATGTCAGAGCAAGTGTTATAACTTTTAAATTGTTTTAACATTTTGTGATTTTTTATAATAGTGTGCATCAGTTGGAATAATAAAAGTGTTTTGACACTGAAAGCCATGTTACCAGAGATGTATTGGAAGCAGAAAGAATACATCAGCTGCAGAGGAGTGTAGTAAAATGTGCCTGTGAATGTGCGCACACACACACACACACACACACCTAGCATTCAGACCTACAAAGCAAGACCTCTGTGTACAGATTATTCTTGACTGTTAACAAATCAAGGTTATTAGTGTTGTGCCTTGTTCAGGACCCCAGCCAGAAGTGTAAGAAAATAAAAAAGCCCTGCATCACTCACACTTTACCCCTTTCCTGTGTAGCACATAAGACTTCGGCCCTGATTAGAGGCACAGTGTTTGACATTGCCTACAGTTGTCTGTTGACATACTGGACACACGATTTTTACAGCCTGGATCGAACTTGGTGGGAACTGTTTCAGGCTAAACCTACTCTATTCTAGGTATGTCACCATGTTCATACCAGTTTTGGGCTACAAAGAGGTCAGGGTATGAAGCTTACCATTCACCTCCATCCAGTTGTGAAAAGTCTGAAATTTTTTCTGTGCAGCTTTCAGGCCAGAAAACATGCTACATTTCAAATATGACCTATGATTTGCAAGGTGAACTCATTACCTAAGGCAGACACCTGGACAACTTTGTATGGCTAGTTTTCTTTACTTGTGCTAGTCACTGCTTCTCATACCTGGGCAGTGTGACCTTGCAGTTAATCCTCTATAATCACCATATAATCATAATTAGTTATGAACATAATTTTCTTGAAATTGAGGTTCATGCATTGTCATACACAAGAATCAAAAGACTGAACTTCCAGTGTCTGTAATAAACAAAAGCGGAAATGTATATTGCAGTAGAGTACGTAGGTCAGTCAAATGAAAACCTTAAAAGTGTGATAAAAATTCAAAACACCGCTCGATTGTCCTGTAAGTTGGAAACAGTGATACTCATGGTTTGAAGAGTAGCCGACAGGTGGAAGTACAATGGAGGAACGCAATACGACGGCGCAGCAATAGTGTAAAGATGGCGGCCCCACTTGCAACATGCACCCAAGAGGAACAGCGTTCTGTCATTCGTTTTTTATGAAGTGAAGGGGTGAAACCCATCGAACTTCATCGACGAATGGAAGTTTAGTACGGTGATGCATGTATGTCATTACAGCAAGTGTACGAATGGAGTAGGAAGTTCCTAAATGGCGTTAGTTCTGTAACAGACTCTCCTCGACCAGGTCAGGCACACCGAGTAGTGACACCAGAGGCCACTGCAGCAGTTGAAGCCATCATGAAGGAAAACTGCCCCATAACAGTGCATGAAATAGCCGCACATCTGGATATGAGTCGTGGATCAGCACACCATATGGTCCATGATGTTCTACAGTTCCATAAAGTGTCTGCAAGGTGAGTGCCACGCCAGCTGACTGCAGAATTGAAAGAATGACGTGTTGATGCCTGCCAGGAACTTTTGAAACACTTTGAAGCAGAAGGTGATAGCTTTCTAGGAAGAATTGTTACTGGAGATGAAACCTGGGTCCACTACCACCAGCTGGCAACCAAGAAAGCGAGCAAGGAATGCCGCCATATCTTCTCACCAAAACCGAAAAAATTCTGCACACAACCATCTGTGGGAAAGGTTATGCTGACTGTCTTCTGGGATGAACGAGGAGTAATTTTAGAGCACTACATGCCCAGGGGGAACACTGTGACCACTGCAATGTATGCAGATCTCTTCAAGAATCACCTGCGTCCTGCAATCAATTTCAAACGACGTGGACTTCTGAGTACAGGTGTTTTGTTGCAACATGACAATGCTCAGCCCCATTCTGCCCATTCAACTGTTGCAACAATCCAAGATCTGTCCTTTGAGTGTCTTCCACATCCGCTGTACTCGTCAGACCTCGCCCCAAGTGATTTTAACGTCTTTGGACCACTCAAAGAGGCGATGGGAGGCAAGTCTTTCAGGTCCGACGAAGAGGTGCAGCAGGCGGTGCACGAGTGGCTGCACTCTCAGCCAAAAGTTTTTTTTCCTGGAGGTATCCATGCACTTCCGAAGCGCTGGAACACTTGTATAGAATGAAATGGAGACTATGTAGAAAAATGATGTCACTGTGTACCTTATGTGTTCAATAAATTACGAGATAAAAAATATTTAAGGTTTTCATTTGACTCACCCTTGTACATACATATTGCATATGTGAAGCTATTGTTGAAAAGTTATCACACTACAGACACACTGCATAGTCAGAAATTATTTTTACATTTACTTTTCATGTCTGTCATACAGAAAAAAAAATTCACGTGAAAGTTCAAATGTTAAGTAACAGATGACTGTATGATGTGCAGGAGCAGTTGGATAATGTTCAGTGTGCCCTTCACTTAAAGGAGGGATTATAATTCAAAGGAGTGTATATCAAAACTAAATTCACCCAACATGGTTCAGAATGGATATCTTATGTTCCTGTGCATGCCATGAAAGCACATGGCAGAATGGAGATTGTGCTCCACATTCTTAGGCTTTGCACTAGATGGAAGTGAGTGGTCATCTTCACACGCTGGCTGCTTTACCCCCATGGAAAGAGCCCTAAACCATGAGTTCTTGGTCATCTAGCCCATAGCCTAGATATTTATGATACTATTTTTGACATTTATGTGAGATATAAAGTGTCTGCCATTTTGTTCAATGTGCATATATTATTGGTAAAGTAACAAAGGGCCCACTGTCATATTAGCCTGATGAAATCACGTGTATATCATAGGCCATGCAGTAGTGGAGTCATTTTATACAAGGAGGGGAGTATGACAGGAAATATGATGTTCTGAACTTTCTAATGTTTCTGTTTTAAAGGGCCCATGTGAATTCTCTGTGAAATGTAAACATTTGCAACAGGCAATCTACTGTACTTATTAAACATGAACCATTAAGTTCTTAAGAGAGAGTCAAAATCATGTGATACAGTTCCCTTTTCAGCCCAGAATTTTAGAAACAGCAAGAAGCATCTATTGTAGATTTCCTACACTGTCAACAGATGCCAGTGAGTGGTGGTGTAGCAGAGAGGAAACAGATTCCTCCCAAAAACATTGGTGAATCACAGCTCATAGTTCACATATTTTGTGGGATTAAAATTTACTGGCAATGCTGCACAAATACTGTGTGGCTACATATGACAATCCACAATTACACAGATTACTCAGCGGTGCCAGGCAAGAGAGTATCATACTTCTCATTCTTGGTCCCAACACATTAGTGACAGATCACGCTTACGCGTCGACCATTTTTTCACCAGAGAAAGCGCATTGATATATGACTTTAATTGGAGCCTGGGTAGACCCCTCAGTTGACATGGACGTGGCTCACCGGGTGCAATCCAGTGTCGGTTGTTTTGCACGTAGCCAGTTAACTACAGTGAACTACTATTGTTTAGTTCTTATGATCAAACTCTGGTCGTTTAACCGCAGCCAGTCACGAAACTGACTGACGTATCCCGGTCCAATTTTGTAGCTATTGTGCCATCACAAGTAACCGCGCTAGAAATACCGTGGATGGCTATGTGCGTGTAACCCACAGATTAATGCCTGGAACCGAGCGGACTTTATCGATGATGTGATCGATAGTGTAGCTCATCGCGGGCTTCGCGCTTTTGTTGTTAGTTGAATTCAAAGGTGATAGAGAGCGTATTAGTCAATTGCGTGTCCCATGTTGGGAACACAAGAGGCGTTCAGGGCGAAAGAGTCAGGGTGGTTGTTTGCGAAGAAGTAAATCTAACTTGCTCGTGTTATATAATTGAAATAACCCTGTTGAAATATGAGTGTCGAAGAGGAAGTAATGAGAATTCAAAAGAAGTTGAACAAAATGTCTTCTGGAGATGGAACTGTGGGTTTCAGTAACTTTTGTATTATTATGAGGGTGGCATGACGTTTCAATCTTAGACTTATTTAGTAATTATTTCTAGAAAGTGGAATAATATTACCACAAAAGTAAGATACGACACTAATAAATACTGCAGAATATTTGATAGTTTCTTTCGTATAGACAGTGCCTGTCCTATAATTTTCAGTACCATTGAAGTTGTGTTGTGGGGTAGAAACATCACGTTTGAAGAGTGTACGTTATGACAGTTTTTCATTTAATTCTGTGTTGCCAAAGAATAGGTTGATATTTAGTTTAAATAAGGCGTTATATCTTACACCACATGTGTATATTACCTACAAATTTTGTTCCAATTTTTCTCGTGGGAAAGAATGATGCCCCGTCCACTCAAGAGTAATTGAATACAAAGTTGTTTTCTTCGCTGTTGTATACTTACCGTAACTCTTTTCCTACAAAAGTCCGAGAGGCGCTGTAATGTAGTACATGTACTTACATATGTTAAACATGTATTGCTGTTATACCATAGGTCCTTATGAGCATACGGAACATCTTAAATTTTTACAGTCATTATCATATGTGTAAGTTAGGAGTATATTACCGCAAGAGAAACGTGTGTGTACCATTCAAAACATTACTACCTCTGATGGCATATGATATGGCAGTTTAATTTTTTGTGTGAATTACAAGGAACCTGTAGTGGGTTAATATTCTTGACATTTAATACATGCAAGAAAAAGTGTATAATGCAGTGACCAATATAATATCACATGTGTTCTCTTCTTTAAGGCTTTAACTTTAAAAATTCATGGAGTTTTATTGCCATTCCCCATGCCTCTCTATACGATGTTACTTAAACTTAAGAACAGCTTAACCTATACCTCTGATTTAGACATTTGCTTTAATGACCTGTGAAGTAGTAGGTGGAAACAAATAGTGCAGTGAGCAGTTTTGCTGCCATATGTTTTCAGTAATTGTTGTCTTCTTTTGCCTTTATACAGGGACAGGAGCAGGCACTTGAACTCCTGAAGGCACTTCAGAAACTGCCTGTCAACTTGGAGGTTCTTACAAAAACAAGGATTGGAATGACAGTAAATGCCCTCCGAAAATGCAGTTCAGATGATGAAGTGATCAGTCTCTCAAAAACACTGATTAAAAACTGGAAGAAATTTCTTTCAGGTAATCTTTATTGTTGCACTGTGCATCTTGATATAAATGTTTATGTTTACCAACAGGTGCACTTATTTATTAGTCGCAGAGAGCACTAAAATTTACTTAAAATTCACACTAAAATGCTCGTACATGTTTCAGTCTATGACCATCATCAGGGAGCTCGTACTTGAACCTCCCTGATGATGGTCATAGACCGAAACATGTAGGAGCATTTTAGTGTGAATTTAAATAAATTTTAGTGCTCTCTAGGACTAATCAGTTGGTGAACATAAACATTTCTTTCAGGTAGGCACTTGTGAATGCGGTATTAAACCTTCGGGTTCCATAAAATGCAGGGAATTTCTTGACTAGCTGAGAACTGCTTAGCTTTTCAAGAAGGACTCTGCTGCATGGAGTCAGTAAGTCAGGCATTACATTTCATACTAACACTGGCAGCAGTCTTCAGATTGCTTATACCAAGGCTTATGGGCAGGAGTAATGTAGTCAGTATAGCAACTTGAGCTGCACCATCCAGGGATTAAATTCTGGTGGGGGTGAAATTTTCCATACCTTTTCATACTGGCCCTGGGGTCCACTCAGTTTGTGTCTTTCCCAGGGGTAAAGTGGCTGGGAATGGTGTGCACCACACACCCCCATTGAGCACCAAAGTCAAAGAGTAGGGCTATACCTCTACTCCCTGTTTGCCTTCATTGCGGGTTATAGGGTGATCTTTACCTTTATACCATATCCCACCTGATCATTTATGTCCATAAGACCCATATTAATGTCTTCCTCCCATCTCATCTGTCTTGCTAGATGTTTCTGCACTGAAATTTTCTAAGCATTCCTTGTGTTCCTGATGTTGGCCACATATCCAGTCCATTGTAGTCACCTGGATTTCACAACCTGAACAACACAATTTTGAAATTGATGTTAAGTATCATGTAAGTTGTAGTATTAGTTTCTTGGGGCATTGTAGTCATATGATAATATTATGCTGTCTGAATAAATGTCTTTCCTCTGCCTTGTGAATTAAAAAAAGTACTGATTTTGTATAACAAGATAACTTTCCAAGCATTATGCAGTACATTATGGTAAAGCATTCCTCTTTGGTTTTTGATTTGAGCAGACGGTTCTAAGATTTGTGTCAGAAGACATGATTAACTCTTGTTTTGGGGAACGTTCCTGAAATACTGCTACAGAGTCACTGCAGCGTTGTATATAAATGTTGCCATGCGACATTGCTTTGTTAGTAAGGTGCGTCCTCCGTTTGAGTACTGTAAAAAAATTTTACATAACATTGGCTTTGATGATCTTGTATGTATGTTTCTAATTTTCATTTCATGACAGGCCCAAATACAGCCAACAGCAAGGACACAGCAAGCAGCTCAAAGAAATCTAAAGAAAAGGAAGAGAAGCCCAGAGAAGCGGAATCAAAAGATAAGGAAAAAGAAAGGAAAGTACCAACATCATTTCCACCTGCTTCTTCAAATACCACGGATGCTGTTAGACTCAAGTGTCGTGAACTTTTGTGTGCAGCAGTAAGGGGAGATGGAGGTAGATTTCTAATGTGTAGTTACATTCACATTCAAAACTTAAAGGGGCACTGTATTACAAAATACATATAATTTTATCGAACTGTCTGATTTGCAAATAATTAAATATGTGGAGCATAGTCGCTTCTGAGTAGCTGGTACTCAGCTGGTCAGCTCATCATGCTAACTATTGAAACCATGGTTTCATGACATGGTTACAGCAGCCAGCTGTTGCGCACAGTCATAAGGCTGATGTATCCAGTCCATACCCCGTTTCTTTGAGATCCATCTTAGTATTATCACCACATCTAAGCTGAGTTTTTCACGTATGGGTGTGAAATTTGGTCACTCTCATTGAGGGAGGAACATAGGCTGAGGGTGTTTGAGAATAGGGTGTTGAGGAGAAAATTTGTACCTAAGAGGGATGAGGTGATAGGGGATTGGAGAAAACTACATAATGAGGAGCTTAATGATCTGTACTCACCAAATATTATTAATGTGATCAAATCAATAAGAATGAAATGGGCAGGGCATATAGCACATATGGGGGATAGGAAAGGAGCATGCAGGGTATTGGTGGGGTAACCTGAGGGAAAGAACAACTTGGAAGACCCAGACATAGATGGTAGGATAATATTGAGATGGATATTCGGGAAGTGAGATGTGGGAGTATGGACTGGATTGATCTGGCTCATGATAGGGACAGGTGATGAGCACTTGTAAACACAGTAATGAACGTTCAGGTTCCATAAAATGTGGGGAATTTCTTTACTAGCTGAGAACTGGGTATCCTCTCAAGAAGGACTGTGCCCTTGGAGTGAGTAAAATAAGTGAGTGTGTAAGAAAGTAAATGCATGCATTAATGCATTTCTTATCTCTTCCGTGTGTACCACATGCTGCACCCTTCGTGTCTTTCATAACACATCACCAGTAATGTTGGTGAAGAACAAGTAGCATGAAACTTCTCTGTTTTGTAATTTTTCTCATTCTCTTGTCTGTCCTGGTCCAGATGTTCTACTCAGCAGTTTGTCACCTCTTCTTTTAGGGTGAGTGTCAGAAGTTTTAGACCCGTATAAAACATCATGTAAGATTATACTTTGGTATGTTTTGATAATTATGTTTGTATATATTAGAGAGAGAACATTGTAAACCGAATTATAGCTGGCCTCACCAAAATCTAATTATAAAGAGGATAAATGCAGTACTGCAACTGAAGTTTATTCAGTTGCAGGAAATGTCTCCTGGTCTGAAAGTTGTAAAGCTTTCCATGTAGTGTGCTTCTAGAACATTTAAAACACAGTAGAAGAGCCTGAATTGTGGATGGCACACAGTGAAAGAATTACAGAGTGCTACAAGTTGCCTGGATCTTGAGCATGAAAACAGCTTGTAACAGATATGAAGCCAGAGAAAGTAGGATAACAGTCTACAGGAACCGTCCATTATTTAGTGTGAGCTGGATCCAAGAAGAATATTGTGCAGAATTTTAACAAAGAATTTAGAATTGGTGGCCGTGATTTGTTGAAGTCATTTACACGGTGTTGCCTGCAGCAACGTATGCAGTGCTGAAGGAATTTCCAGAACATGCACCGTTGGAATGTACAAACTATAAAACATAAAACTTGGCCATCTGCAGCCTTGGAACAGATGAGCCCCATTTCATTTATTCCTTTTTCAAAAACATTGACAAATGTAAGAGACATTCTCAGATTCCATTAAATGATTTCGTGTGTGGAAAATGGGAATACTTTCAGGAGGCACAGAAAGCATCCAAGTGATCCAGTAGAAACAGGAAAGTAACAAAGTTGTCACCAGATGCAGCTGGTCAGAGTTGGGGAAGTCTTCCTGAATCAAATGGTATGATTAAGGCACAAGGGATGACAGCTTCTCTGCAGTATGTGCAGCTGTAAGAACAGACCACACTGTAATGGTGTGATGCCTTATGTATGGCATAATTTTTTGCGTGAGAAAAGTTAACTGTTAGCTCAATGATGTGTGGAAAATGTAGAAGATTGTTTCTGTCTTTTGTTTATATAAGTGGTTTGTTAATGGTTTATTAAACACATTACATTTAGGAAGCTTTACTTTCAATCCCATCAGTGTAGGTATGGATGTCATTTCTGTACATGACATGTTATGCCTGTTCTGGTTGTATCCAACGTACACTGTTGGGAAGGAAGTCTGTGTTGTTCGTGGCATTTGTGGTGGCATACATATCGTGTTAAGTGGGTCCATTGTCTTCATGGAATGGCATATCCATAGTTTGCAGATAGAGAAGATGGCTTGCTGGTGTGGAGGGTAACTGGATATAGCGTTGAGTAGGTATTTGCAGGCTGTCAACAATGAATTGTCCTGCAGCTTGGGAATGGAGCAGGGATGTCAGAATTGTTTACCTTACAACTCTTAACATTTAACAAAATATCATAGGAGAACTTGGGGCATATTATCTTTTAGTGACCACAGATATGAACCTTAATGCTACATTATGGATGAGTTTGTTGATCAGGTGAACGACTGTTACCTTCTCAAGGACCCATCTTCTAATCACAATAGTACATTTGGTCATTGTTAACATGCAGTTACAATAACATATCTGCACTTCTGTGTTGTTTGATTTTTCTACACTCAGATGGTGATAAAAACCTCTAACTCTCACATCTTCACCTACTCTTATTTTTCCTTTTTTATAAGACAAGAGAATGGAAAATAATATTTTGAAGTGGTACGGACATGTAGTCCGCATGGAGAATAACAGATGTCGTAAGCGAATAGTAATGTTGTCAGCTGGAGGAAGATGACGAGGAGGGTGACCTGCAGTAAAATGGGAGATGGAAGTGATGAGAGTGATGAAGCAGAAGAATTTAACATCTGATGATGCAATAAACTGACAGTTATGGCAAATATCAACAGAGAACCAGTAATCAGTGGAACACTGGAAAACTGGATGGTTAGAGGATGGACTTAAGAAACATTACAAGCATAATGGTCTTTATTGTAATTGCTTTATTTTGGAAAAAATGAAGTTGTCCATGTCTCACATTCCCTGAAAGAAATTATTTGTACTGTGCAACTGTTGGATGGTTTTCAGTCTCTCTGTACAGCTGCAGCCTTGCTTGATATACACAGAATTGTACATACGGAGCCCTGAGATATGCCACGTGATGTTGCAGGTTTATGAACAGTTCTCATCTTTCCTTGCTAATTTTGCTTTTAACATTTTATATCTCCACTGGGCCCACAGAACAAAGATTTTTGTTCGTTACTGCAAGAACTGTTGTAAATCGATGAAAGTATTTCATAATATTTTGCCCCAGTGAAGACACAGTTTATGTGTTAGAGCTCGTCCATATATATTATGTTGTGTGCATAGAGTTGTGAGCTTTTCCGTGTGTACTGTGTTGCATACATAGAGCTTTAATTTTGTGGGAGGTGTATTGTACAACTAATAAATATTGTACACTGGTCCCATCCACATCATTTCACAGATTAACTTAATATAAATCAGGATGCTTGTATATAAAAGTATGTGTCTCATTTACATTTGCAATGATTCTTATTGAAGACGTACCAGAAGGCTGTGCAGCACCTGAAGAATTGGCTGAAGAATTGGAAGAAGCCATTTATCAAGAGTTCAGGAATACTGACATGCGTTACAAGAACAGAGTGCGCAGCAGAGTTGCCAATCTAAAGGATGTAAAGAACCCTGGCTTGAGGATGAACTTTCTTGTTGGTGTAATTCCTGCCAGCAGACTGGCTGTCATGACAGCAGAGGTATAATAAATGTTGTGTTGGTATTTTTAGAATGCACTGGGGTTTACACAAAGGATCTTTGCATGCAGCCACCCGTTATGTTTTTGTTGAAAGCATTTTTCCAATCTTGGGACTGATTTTCCTCATATCATCCGTAAATTCATTGACCATCTTAACACGGGCATACCTGGCTGTTACCCCTTCGTCTGTGAATGTGGGTTTGCATGTGTTCTGCAGCTCCTGAGGTAGCTGTGAAAGAATGTCTAGTGAGGATGTGTCCATCCATAAGGTGTGTGTTATTGTTACAGATTAAGGTTTTGCACATTTTCTTTGTAGTTTGTTTTGATTTTTAAATTGGTAACAGGCTTCTTTACAGGATTGTTTTACACTTAAAAAGTATGGTTTTTTAAGTTTGTGTGGCCACAGAAGTTATTTATAACTGTAAATGTGCCCATGGGAAATTTTTGTTTGAGAACAGCTTGTTCAAGTACTTTTAGTAAGCAAATATCAAATTTAGACATGTGTCAGAGTTGGTTTGATGTCATGGAACTGTGTGGAAACCTGATTGATAATTACTGACACACAAGCACTCTTGTTCTGTTGTTTACTGTAATGGTAACATAACATGGACATGTTAACATGTGCCATCTGTATTGATTTTTTAAGAATACATTTGTTAACACACAAATTTGTAAGGACCTTCTAATGTCTTATTTTCATTTACATGTTTGCAACATGTCTGAGGGATGTAGCTTAATTGTAGGGTAATAATTATGCACCTCACTGATCTGCAGCATAAGTCTCCAACCTGCAGTCCACAGCCTGCCAAGTTGTATTACGTGGCCTGCTGCCACATTTACGAGGTGGTGTTGATAAGTCCTTAGCCCGACCAGGAAGGAAACAAGCTACAGCAACCAAACTCGGGATTTATTCAACATACTCCCCACAAAACTCGATACACTTCTTAGCCTGTTGCTCTCACTTTTGCAAGCCACTCAAAAAAAATTCAGAAGGTTGTCTGTCCAACTGGGTCTCCACAGCAGCAGTGACCTCCGCATTGGATGAAAAAGGCAACCTTTCAATTGTTTTTTCAGTCCAGGGAACAGGTGATAGTCCGACAGGGCCAGATCCGGAGAACAGGGTGGGTGATCAAGGCAATGGAAGCCCAGGTAGGCCAATTTCTTTTCGGTTGCAAGTGCCCAGTGAGCCAGGCATTGTCGCGCAAGAACAAGACCCCCTTGGTGACCTTCCCATGGCATTTTTCCTTCAAAATGTCCTTCAATTGCAGCAGCAGAGATGAGTAATACTCCATGTTAATAGTTTGGCCCTTTGGAAGGTAATCAGTGAGGAGGATGCTGTCTTGATCTCAAAAAATAGAGGGGAGAACTTTTACAGCAGATTTTTGCACTCGGAATTTTTTGGGGCGGGGTGAGCTGCTATGCGGCCACTCCATTGATTGTTGCTTTGACTCCAGGTCATAGTGATATAACCAGGTTTCAACCGTGGTCACCAATCACGACAGGAAATTATTTAGATCGCGCTGAAAAAATTCCAAAAGTTGCTCAGACCATTGGCACTGTTGACATATTTGATCCACGTTCAGGCATTTCGGGGCCCACTTCGCAGAGAGCTTCCGCATGTCCACATCTTCATGAATGATGGACCCAACCCATTCATGTGAGATGCCCAGTTGGTCAGCTGTTGATTTAGCCGAAACCAGACAGTCTTCCAAGATGAGCTAATGAATTTGATCAATAATCTCCTGGGTGGTCACTGTTTTGTGTCGTCCAGGACAAGGCGCATTACAGGTGGAAAAATCACCATGTTTAAACTGGGCCAACCAGTTTTTGACGGAATACGATGGTGCATGTTCCCCTAATGTTTCTGTCAGAATGGCATGAATTTCCTTCAGTGCCTTGCCTTGCAGGAAAAAAGACTTAATGACAGGTTGTATCTCGATGTTGTTGAAATTGTGGGCGTTGCCTGACGTGCTTTCTTTCAGCCTCTGTAACAAGAAGAGACTTCAGCACATGAACAGACCCCTCTTTCCAATGACACTATCGATTCCATCCCATGACATCGGGAAGTAGGTCAGGCTAAGGACTTATCAGCACCTCCTCGTATAAATTATGTATATACCATAAACATTACACAGTGATTTGGGTGCTTATTTATGCCACTTACTGTTATTTTTTTCACATGCAGCCCTTGAACCAGTCCACTTTGCTATAAAATGGTTGAATGCCCATGATCTACCATTTTCCTGTGCATCTTTTCCTCTATCACAGGCACCTTTTACACTGAACTTGGCAACCATCATCTCAGAATTTATGTCCATTTTTATGTAAAATTTGTAGGTAACCTGATGGTCTGTCATTGGTACCAGATTTCTTCCGTGTTAGGTGCTAAGAGCAGGAGGGAGAAAATTATATAATGGATTTTACCCATCATTTTTGGGGTGATGAAATAATGACTCGTGAAATGAGTGGGTTTTTGTGGTAGATGAGAACGTTGTAATTGAGAAACCTGAAATGAAGAGAATACTGGCAGAACATGGTTATAGACAGGAGAATAATATGATAGTCTCTTCAGAAATAATGGGAACTTTTTTTGGCCAAAAATGTAGCAATGTGGGAAATGGGGTAATTACATACGAAAGCCTGTGACATGTACTTGTAAATGTTGCGACCATAATTTGATGTTTTTCTGACCCTGCATCATAGTATAGACTTGTTTCAATTACCAACTTAATGCACAATTCCTTTATTCTCTAACAAGATGTATGTTACATTATAATCCTCGACATGTTTAGAGCATTAACATGCCCATCTTCAGGAGGACAAATTGTATTATCACAGCATCTGGTATCGTCACTGTCTGTAAACGGCTCTACAGCATGCCAGTTGAGAGCAGACTGCAGTCCGCTCTCAACCAGCATGCTGTACAGCCGTTTACAGAGAGTGACGATACCAGATGCTGTAATAATACAATTTGTCCTCCTGAAGATGGGCATGTTATTGCTCGAAACATGTCGAGGATTATAATGTAACATACATATTGTTAGAGAATAAAGGAATTGTGCATTAAGTTGGTAATTGAAACAAGTCTCTTGCAAACAGTTGGGGTGTGTGTAAACGAGCCACCGGTAAGAGGTAGGAAAACTATTCAGCTTTTGTATCTTGGTTTCATGGTTCTATTGTGATGTTCAGAGTGGATATAGGATGAACAGTAAATTACAGACTGCTCATACACACACTTAAAAACCAGCATAGTCCCTGAAGTTGTCATGGCTCATTGTCAGTGATGGGGAATGTGGTATGTGCCACTGGCAACACCTGATATGGCAGTCTGTGCTTCCTTATGCCAAACATTTCAGAACGAGAGTATGTACATTCCTGTACATATGTCCCAATATGATGGTAACATTTACAAGTACATGCCACATACTTCTAAACATACAGTATATACCCCATTTCCTGTATTGCTGTATTTTTGGCCACAGAAATAAAATAGTTGTCATGACTTGCAGGGTGATCCATATAGTGGCTTCAGATTTAGGGTTTGAGAGCCTAGACATGATTCAGTTGGCTCACAGTAGGGTCAATGGTGGTGTCTTCACAAACATACAGAACCTCTGGATTCCTTGTCAGCTCTGTTATATGAGAATGATTACACTCCATTAAGTTTGTTTTCTGTACCAAAGTTGGTAATCTTATTCAAAATGGGTAATTAGTTTCTGTTATCAACTGGAAAGCTAATTATGGATTTTGCGGAATTCTGTAGTTGTTTTACCACACAAAATTAGGATGTTACATCTAGTGGTCGTAATAGTAGTGAATTTTGCAGTTTTCAGTAGTATCCTATACCATTATGTGCAAACTAAGTTCCATGAAGTTCATTGATTCAGAAATTTTTGGGCTCCGGTTTTCAAATGTGAACACAGTGTAGGTCATATACATGATACACGTTTGTATCCACCTTGTTCTATCACTGGCATTCTTTCTTTCCCAGCTCTTCTTTCTATGTCTTCTTCTTTTTCTATTCCAGTTTGCTTCTTTTCCCATTTTTATAGGCTGAATTCAGCATGTAATGACATTTCTTTGTTGCCTTATATTAACAACAAATTACGATGACAGAGTTTTGTTTTATGAAGTAATTATTATTCTTGACTATACCTAGTGTTATAGTTGCATTTGGAGTTGCTGTGTTTTTGCATATTTGCAGGAAATGGCTAGTGATGAGATGAAAAGTCTCCGTAATAAATTTTTGAAGGAAGCTATAAATGATGCCCAGTTAGCCACTGTTCAGGGCACCAAAACAGACCTGCTGAAGTGTGGCAAATGTAAGAAGAGGAATTGTACATACAATCAGGTAACTGACTCTTCAAAAATGTATATCTTTTCCTTTAAAAACTCTGTGATGGATTACACCCTGTCGTACAAACTGTTGTTGGCTCTTAATACTGAGTTGTGTTCTAAAATTAGGATTATTTTTTGTTGGTATTTAAAACCGTGTCACCTGACTTTTGAAAAATATCGCAAAAAATGCGTTGCAATGTGTTGTAGAGATTGGTGAATTTGTCTTGTCTTGTCTTGTTGAGCTAAACATTCCAGTTCAAATCCACACAGGCCACAACTTTGTGTACATGAACATGGAAATATCGTAAAATTGTAGTTGACAGAAGCTGAGGAGCAGGTGTTCAGCTGTACATCTGTGTTTTCACTCTCAATTGGAAGAACCCCATAAATCCTGAGGCTTGGCTTGTTTCTGCCTAATTGTGACAGTTATGTTATTCACTGGGCAAAACCTGGTCATGTGGCTGTTTCACCTGGATGTCATATGATATGGAAAAATTGACCTTTGTACAGTATGTTTCAGTATATTAACCTTTAGGAACCGTGCGTCCTATATATAGGACGGGCACACCGCTACCCTCCAAACACCCCATTTTATATATTTTTTCAACAAATATA
>JGI24700J35501_10930729_pt1 | contig 20570 bp, 13 predicted proteins | sample TergutTh196P1_FD_35501 | JGI IMG/M metagenome (IMG submission 35501)
TATATATATATATATATATATATATATATATATATATATATACTACTTTCTGTATAAACTCTACAGCAAAACTGGTAGACTTCTTATGAAGTGGGTTTTTTCTAAGAGAACCATTCCAAGCATTCTTCAGTCAGCTCAACAACAAAGACATGTGGAAATGTTCTTCTAATTCAGAAAGGCATGTATGTGTAACTTAGTATCTGTGCTTTAGAGTGTGATGTTTAATGTCACTGTACAGGAGGGTTACTCTTTTGTATTATTCCAATATCACACTTATCAAAGTCATGCCCGTTCGATCACCTTTGTGAATTGTCAATTTCACTAACAAATAGCAAACAAGTTTCAGACCACTGTTTTTGATATAAATACGGATGGATTTCAACTAAAAATACCTAGAAGTTTATTGACGTAAATAAACATTTTTGAAAATGACAATTTCTTGCCATAACCTGTCTTTCAAGAATCAAATACGTATCTGCACGGATATTGCAATTTTCTTGTTCACCTTAGCGAACTTCAACCGTCACTGGTCCTGCGCGATATAGTAACAAGATGACAGTCCGTGGACCATACTTCCCTTCTTCAACTGTGAACCCATTCAAAATATTTTTCGACAGCAATCACTCACATCGCAGGAACAGTTATGCCGGACATTGTATAGCGACAGGGCCAACAATGTCGGTATTGCCAACGTTCTGTTCAATCACATCTTACATGTCACCACTTGACCTCATATAATTTTAGTTATCGATATATTTAAGTTTGGTTATCACGCTGGCCACCAACAATATTCACCAGTCACATTCACTGTATGCTCCTATAATTTTTTTGAGTGTGAGAGATTTTTGAGATGAAAACGTACGCAGTAATCAGGGCTAACCATAACGAGAATCGAATGGCCAGATTTACACTGTGGGAACAGGACCTTCGGTAAATTTGGATACAAAGTTGGTTAGTGTCCAATCATTCTACTCATATTCGCGAAGACGTCTTACCTATTGGCCCAAATCACACCCTCCGTGCGCGACCCACTGCGAGTACATATTGCCAACATTCGCAAGGCATCCCTCTACCCATAGCGCCGGTTTTGCAGTCACGGATTATAGAAGAATATTTTGGAGGGATGCGTGTACCCTGTGCCGTTCGATAGCATGGATTACAGTTCGTTGGTAATCAGAGGTAGACTTTTCACTCAGCTGTATAGGACGAAATGGTATTCATAGAGGCGAGGTGAATTGCGGCAAACGAAGCACCTCAATGGTTATTTATTATGAGGAATATATTCGATGCTTTATAACAATGGAATTATTGGATGCTTTTCGGTTGTGTCTAGTACTGTATCAATCCTGTTCGTACATGTCAGTAACCTGAACAATTCATTTATTTTGTTTTTGACAGTCATGTTTCGTTGTGTCTGAGCAACTTGCTACTGTAAGAATGTCCATGAATTTCGAATTGGTTTGTCGACTTTGCTTGACAAGCGGAAAGCCACTGCTTCCTCTTTTTGATAAACATCAGACTTTGCCATCGAAAATTAAAACATTCGCTCCTTGTCTTAAGGTTGGTTTTTTGTTTTTTGTAGTGTAGTTTCAAACAGGGTATGTGCATGTGCGATAGTAAAGTGCTGAAGCGAAATTCGGTGACGAAAGGTATGTTGTGGAAGAAGTATTGTGATATGAGGTTTCACTGCGATTGCTATGAAGATAATGTTTTTTGAAATGCGATGTTGTGTAGCTTGGTAGATGCATACAGAACGCGTGGGAAGGCTATACTGTAACAAATAAATTCATGGAGCAGAGTCCTTGAGAATCTAATAGTTCCTTAGCTAGTCAAAACATTCTCCGCATTGTAATTACTGCACTCACATGAGTCCGCCACTTGTTCCTGTTTTGAGCCAGATCAATCCAACCCATGTCCCGCCTATTCCGTTTTAGATCCATTTTGCTACTAGCCTACCATCTACGGCAAGGTCTTTCACGTGGTCACCTGTCTTGAGGTTTCTCGACCAAAACCCAGTATGCACCTTTCTTGCCTCCCATATGTGTCATATGCCCTGCCTGTCCAATTCTTTTTCATTTGATTACCCTAGTAACATTTGGCGAGGAGTGGAATTCACGTAGTTTGTCATTATGCAGCCCCCTGTTACCTCGCCAAGTTTTGGCCAAAATGTATTCCTATTCCTATGTTCCTCGTCAATATGAGAGACAAAGTTTCACACCCATACAAAACTACGAGCAAAATTATAGTTGTGTATATTTTAATTTTGTTTTTGGGTAGCAAGTAGGATGATAAAGGATTTTGACCTGAATGGTAGTAGGCATGTCCCCAGTTCAGTGTGCTTTTATTTTCTTAATGATTGCAATTTGATTTGCTAGGATTATTCCCAAACATTTTGCCACACTTTAAAAGTATTTAAGCTTCTCTCATGGAAAGAATTGTTCATGCCACACTTCTCTGTTTCCCTGAAGTAGGTGCTTTTTTATCTTAAATCCAAAGTATTAATTTTCATATATTCATTCCATTATATCAGTTCGGTGAAATTCTGTGAGCAGCCAAGCAGCATTTGCCAGCATTTGTAGGAAAATTATTAATAAATGTATCCAAAGGAGTTCAGTCATGCACAAGGCAGTTTATTTATTATAAGGTTACTAGTTTTGGCCCATTTTCTGGGCCATCATCAGACCTGTATACCAGAAAAATGGAAGAGACTATACAAATTATCTGTATACCTTGGAGAAAGAGATCTCTTCCTTTATACTGATGTATAAAACTTTGTAAAAATGCATTTAATTAGTAGAAACAATGTTGAATAAAAAGTATATAAAAATGTATGAAAAGCCATATATTAAACAGAAATATAATCAATAATTGATAGAATAGAAGAAGTAGGAGAATTAAAATTAATGTGCACAGTGTAGCTTCCTTCTGTAGTCTCATAACTGGTGAATCAAAGTTCTCTGAAATTTGCTACTGCTGTTAAGTGAAGCCATGATGGTTTACAACAAGTATGGTCTGTTCGTTACCATATGAAAGTGTGTGTGAGATTCTGCAAGAAGAGGACAGTATTGTAATAGGAAGACATTATTGTTTTAAGAAAACAAAGTGAAGTATGTAGTACATACATTTGCTAAGAGGCTATGTAGGAACTTCAGGTAGTAAACTTAGCGGAAGGATGATGTTGTAAACAACATTCACCACGTGAGATGTTCAGCTTATGTGCACTACGAGTTCTTGGTGCCTACTGTGGTGTTACTCATTGACCATGAAAGGGAGTTGGGTTTGTTGGCTAGTTAAATGACTGTCCCTGTCAAGAGTTACTTTAAAGATTTTATTATAAGAAACAGTGTTTTTATCACTCATTTGATGATTATTTTTAGTTTTTATATATAAAAATTTCTCCATTGTGTTCGTATGTGCACTTTTTCTGGCCACTTGTTTAATATCCATTATGTCATCTATTTTCCTGAAGGCATGACCTATTTCTAAAAGGTGTTGGGCAAATTTAGAATTAGTATTATTATTTCTAAAAATGATTAGGATAAAGGCAGGTGTAAAGAGCCCCTTTTAGGATTTATTTAAAAATGTAGGTGGATACCTATTTAAAAACGTGGGTGGGTAGCTCTTCTCTTTACTCTCTTTCATTGTAGACATCATGCCAAATTTTCAAACATATTGAGCAAAACACAATATAAATTACTGTATTTCCCGGCCCATAAAACGCACTTTTTTCCCTGAAAAATGTGACCTAAATTCGACCTGTGTCTTAAGCGCTGAGGGTAAGTATTATTTCCAAACATAAACACATTGAGTGAAAAGAACCATGAAGTTGATTTTAGTGGCAGTTCTGGGTTTCTATGATGAATAAATTATATTATGGTTGCTAATTTTGGTATGTAACGATCCTGTTTTCTTCCAATAAATTCCTAAAATTAAAATACATTCATCATTATTTTTTTCGAAAATTTCTAACGAAAAAATCATGGTGCATCTTATGGGCCAGAGATATAAGTGGGACCTTGTGCCATATACTAATCTTTTTTTTACCAGAAGGGTCTGTTATGCGGGAACCAGATTACAGAACGTTCTTCTATCCAACATTGAAGTCTTAAGCCACGATATTAAAGAATTTAAGTCAACATGGATGGATATCTCTTAGCTCAACCCTGTTTTCTAGAAGATTTTGTTGTCCAACTGATAGATCAAAGTAGGTGCATATTGTAAAGTAATTTTTCACACAAATACCTTTGTAAATTTTTGGTCTGTGTAATATGATGTTCTTACAAGATGACTGTAACTGTCTGTACAAACCACATATTTGTATAATATTGTTTTAAAATTCCTTGTATAACATGTTCTACATCACTGTAGTTTAAAGAATGTATGGAATGTAAATAAATTATGATTCACAGTTCTCAGTTTAGAAGTTCCTTTGAAGTATCTAGGCTGAAAACCAGAGCATTATGAGGAAATGTAGTGAATGTGCTATCATCTATTCAGATTTTTAAATATAAACTTCTGCAATTTATGTTTGTAATCTAATGTTAGATCTTGTGTTATTCATTTGTTTATAGTTGCGTATATGTTTATCATACAATAATAGTATTCATGATTAGATAGGGCAGTCAGCCATGTGACTGTTCTGCACATGATTTATAAAGCTGTCCTTAAAACATGGTTAAACTTCAATGTCATGTAGACTGTTATAAGGTGTAATACTGAAGCAAAGTTTAAATTGTTACACATAGTTTTAGGAGTTTGAAATATCCATTATTTATTGCCTTCCAGTATATGAAAGCTATTCATGTAGGTATATTACCTGCAAATATGCCTGCAGGAAGTTGGTAACATTATTTTCAGTACATTTTGTAACTTCAGCAAGCATACACAATAGTTCACAGGTTTGCCTGTATAGTTAAATATCTAGGAACTGAAAATTAAGTCATTATGCAAATTTTATGTCCATAGATGTTTGTTGGTGACAACCTGCCAACTCAAATTTGTGTGCTGTGTGCCCAGAAGGTTGATGGGTTTTATAACTTCAAACTCCAGTGTGAAAGGTCAGATACTGCACTGCGGCAGTATTTGAAGGATCAGAATTTTTCAGCTCATCTAAAGGTGATTATGTTCTAACAAGGTGAAAAGGATATTGAATAACCAGAGGAAGGTTTATGCTTAATATTACATTCTGGAATACCTTTTAACTTACGTGTGCACTCTCTTTTTACTTAAATTGTTTATGAGTGGTTTATGCTTGTTTACTCATATTTTGGAGTTTATGTTTGCATAGTGGTATGCATTACTTCATTCACGTTTTTGGGGATATATGTGCAGCAGTCTGGAAGATTTGTACTGTGCATTGTGCCATTAACACATTAAATTTTATTTTTTAGGCAATTTATTAATGCTTTATGATCGGTGTAAGTTATGGTAGGCTGCATGAGAGATGATTATTATAAATGGTGAGTGAGAATGGATATGGGAATATATGGACATAGCTTATTTTAAGATTCAAGTAGTAACCTAGAATGAAGAGAGGAACTAGCTGACTTTATGGAGCAGAGTCCTTCTTGAGAATATAATAGCCACTTGGCTAGTCAAGGGGTTTATGATCTTGTGTGACACTTGAAGGTTCATTCTTATTATCATAAGAGCCTACAACTAGATTATGTTTTGAGCCAGATGAATCCAGGTCACATCCAAACATGATACTTTTTGAAGGTTCATTTTCATTTCTGTCAGGGCTGAGGTCTTGTGACATCTTCCCTTCAGGCGTTGTGAATGTAATTTTGCATGCATGTATCATCTCTCATGCATCATATATACCCCATCCATCTCATGCTTTATGATTTAGGCACCCTAACAATGTTTGATTGGGAGCACAAATTAAACTTGCTGTCAGTTATGTCCATATATTCCCATCATCCTGTTGTCAGACATTGTTAATCAACGTTCCTCCCTTAGGGTGGGTGGCAAAGTTTCATGTTCATACAAAACAAGGTAGCATTATGGTAATACGTCCGGAAACATGGGCCATGAAAATTTCATCGTTGATGAGTTTCCGAGTGGGTATTTTCCAGACGTGAATATCCAACACAACAATATATTAGGTACAGATGTTTCGTTATAGTTGTACCACACAATGGGTTGTATTATGGAATTCATTCACATAATTATTATGTCTGTTACAACAAACTGGGTTGGGCATTCGGGGAATAAAACTGACAGACTTTTGAAACCATTTTATGCTGATTGTGTATTGTGTGGATTTAAACAAATTTATTACAAATAAAACATGCTGAATTGATTGATTTGAATGCCTCATGTACCAAAGATATTGAACATGTACAGTACAGTAATTATTTAATTTAATATCAAAAGTATGGTAAGATGAGTTAACTCCATGATACAAAGTTACTCCGTGATAGATCTTATTTTCTCCCTCACGGCTTTTCTTGCATTCAGGGCCATTTACATTTTTGACGATAGATGGAAGACGTATTTACATTTATAACCGTGGTACCCAGAGCTTCCTGTGGCAAGTACAAGAACAATGTAGATGGTAATCCGCAGTTGTGTTACAGTGACACTCTGTGATTGCACATGTAAAAAGTTTAGTTATACTTTATTTTATTTCAGCTCTTCTGTTAGTTGTGTTTGACCCCTGTTTTTAAGCCAGTTGAGGGTAAATGTTTAATACATCATATATCACAACTACATATGTACAGTGCGTATAGCTTGCATTACATAACCTTAGGTTTGGAGACAATTTTCTTAGCTTTGTCAAGGTTTGGGATAACTGTTACAGGAGATGGTGCCAAAGTCCAAAGCATTTAAGAGGTCATGCACAACTGAAAGCATGAAGGAAGCATTAAGATTGATAAAGAATGAAGGATGGTCATTATACAAAGCTAGTAAGTGGTATAATATAACCAGGATCACTCTGAAAGACTGAACAAAATTTTTGGAAGATCCTGCAAGAACTAGTATGGTGAAAATTGCAAAACCATTTGTAATGCCTCTTGATATTGAAATCAAAATAGTAAACTACATTCTCAGCGTGCAGAATTTAAGTTTTGGTCTAACAGTCAATCAGGTTAGACGTGTAGTTTTTAAAGTTGTTGAAGCTGTAGGGATGAATCATCTGTTCACCTGGAGAATCAAATAGCTGATTGGTACTGGTGGGACAAGTTGAGGGAACGATACAACTTGTCACTGAGGACACCACCAAATCTATCAATTTGTAGAGTGTTGACAGCGAACAGAATTTCCTCAATGACTTTTATAAAAAGGTGGAGAATCTGTTGACAAAAATGGATTTAAAAACAAACCAGCCCGTATTTGGAACTGAGATGGAACTTGTGTCACTTATGTCATAAAATTTGGTAATACAGGGGTGCTGATAAGTCCGTAGCCCAACCAGGAAAGAAACAAGCTACAGCAACAGAAGATTTTGAGTTTCATGTATTCTATTTATAATAATAATTGGAGGGATATTAGTACTATTTATATATATAACAAGACTGGCATCAAACAAAATATTCTAACCATCAAACAAAAGACATCGGGAAGTAGGTCGGGCTAAGGACTTATCAGCACCCCTGTACTATCTGCCAAGTAGGGAGGAAATATGTCTGTAAACAAAGCTCTGGTGACAAGGGTGTCACCACATGTTTGTTGCGTTGCGTATGTGCATCTGGAATGAGCATCCTGCCTACGGTCGTCTTCAAAGGTGTAAGACTGAATGAACATCCATGCCTTCATTGGTACATCTGTCACCAAAGGGTTGGATCAGTGCTGATCTATTTGCAGAGTGGTTTCAGCACTTCATCAAATGCATTCCCTCTCAGAGACCTGTAGTTCTATTCATGGACTCTCATGCTAGTCATATAAGCCCCAAAATCCTGTCAGAGGCATCAGAAAATGGCATTCATCTTGTAACATTTTCATCTCATACTACACATCTGCTGCAGCTGCTGGATGTTGGTGTTTACAAGCCACTGAATAAAGGTTGGAGGAAAGAAGTGGAGAAAATTTGACTGAACATCCTGGAGCAAAGCCTGGCCATTATGACTTTAATGGACTATTGGCTAGTGCTTATCATGGCACCTTCCAGTCAACAGCAGCGTGTAACAGCTTTGCAAAAACTGGCCTGTTCCCTTTTAATAGGGATTCTATTGCAGATGAAGCAATTACTCCATCTCTTGTCACTGAGAGCAAGGATCCAAATGACAGTGGGGCTGGAATGACTTCAGGAGATAATAAATAAAAATCCAAAGATGCCATCTAGGATGTGCTTCAGTTGCCTTTGAGCAAAACATGATCTTGGATGACCGGGAACAATCCTTCTTAAATGGTATTTTCACCGTCTGGGCAAGCAGAACAACCCACACGTCCATATCCACCATAAAGGGAACTAAAAGGACACAAAATAATGATGACACTTGTGGTTCATGTGGAGGATTGTGTTTGGATGACTCTAAGAAGAAAAATGGCTCTGAATGGATAAGTGTACATTTTATTGAGTGTGGTATCACACAAGATGCCAAAAAGTCGTGGATGAACTTCACTTCATGTGCGATGGTTGTGAGGATTCCGATGACAGTGAACAGTCATGCTATAACTATACAAAAGGACAACATTGGTAATTTAAACCATCAAACCAACTCTCATGGATTGAGAAAAATTGCAACATGTGTATAGTTATCCTTAGTATTAGTCATTGTTTATGTATGTAATGACATCTAATCATTAAGTAACTTTATTATGGAATAGCTTCTGTACTCTCACAGACTTACCTGTATTTCATGGAGTTACCTGATTTTGCAAGGTAATTTTTGCTTTAATTTTTTAAATTAAACAGTAGTTGAATTGTGCATTCAAAACTGCTGAGTTGTGGTGAAAGAGAGACTCTTTCTTGTGGTTACAATTACAAAAATATATTATTAAATCAATGAGCAGCATGTTGATAAAAGCTTAGTACCATGAAGTAGCCTTATCTTACCATACAATTAGCAGGCCTGTTTCAAAATAAGTCTGTACTGATATAAAATTTCACTGCATATGCCTGTGTTGAATGTGGCGGATGCTTTTGGATGCTTCACTGGGGATAAAACAACATAGAGCTTCATTAGGATGTGCTTGGTTATTATGTTGAATGCTTGCCCAAAATGGAGGCACCATGTGGTGAGAGCAAGGCATAAGATGCTATATAGTGTAGGATAAAATAACATGTTAACTATCAAAATTTGTTCAGTAATTTTGTAGTTCTGATAGAGCCTTTCATGAAGGAGTTTGCATGTTTTTTTTGGGGGGTGGGCAGTGGGGATATGGCTTGATGGTCTGCTGGTAAGCGTAATAATGCAGTATTCAGAAAGTCTTGTCAAACTACAAACATGCGTTTGTAAGGAACTGCGTTATCATGGTACTTGAAAAGTAACAGTATGAAAAATTTGTAAATTTTTCATCCTGAAAAATTAGAATGTTTTAATGGTGTTTATAAAAGTGATAAAAAGTCATATTTTTTGCATTGAACAGGGGTGTAAATTGTATAACTGTGTAGTTTATCTAAATAAGGCACAGCAGTAATGTGCGTTATATGTGTATTGTGTTTTCTCTATATTTGGTGAGCCTTAACCTTCACAACAAAATGTATCCTGTGTTTAATCCTTTTCGGCATGATGCCTCAGCTGCTTATGGAGTTCAGTTCTCTTTTCTGCCCTTGTATGATTTCTTAACTCATGTGTCATGAAGGAAAGGTATTTCACACTGTAAAACAGAATGTACGATGTCTCACTGATGATGTAAATATGGTTCCATGCAAGCACTTGATGCTTGGACCAGTGTGAGGACAGAACAGCAGTTGAGTAGGTTTCAAGTAATGTGAACAGTGTACAAGATTTCATACTAACTTTGAGAAGCAGCAGTGTAACTGCAATGGCAGAACACTTTTTGTATGAAAGACATGGCCATTCATTGATGAGCCACTGCATTACACTGACACTTGATATAGTAATATGAGTTTAAATTTACCTTTATTCCTCATGTGACTAAAATTCCTGTGTGCCAATCTGCCATGGCAACAAATTTTTTTTTTATGGTGATACATAATACCTATGGATTCTCAGTATGGAACTTATTTCATGTCAACCTTCTGGCTTCAATAATTCTGAGGTGGTTTCTAGATTTTTGAGAATTTATGCACCCATATATGTACTTCTAATAGCCAGTACCAGTATGTGTAATTCTGAGCACTGTTAAAGTGCATTCTCTTACTATACGTGTTTCTGACAGCTTTCACCACAACATTTAAAAAATGATTTCTTTTGGAGTTGTCTTGTTTATGAAAACTTTCATAATGGTCTCAATTAACTGAATTTTAGACACTTTTACTGAGGTTTCTGGAAATATGTTTTCTTAAGTTTATACTTCTCACAGTAATGTTGGCTACTTGTTTACCATTTTTTTTGTCTTCTAGATGTATTTTCTTAAGAAATCTGTACAGTACTGTTTTATAATCAAGTTGTTGTGCCTGCATTAAACTTAATATTTCATATATTGTTACTGCAGGAAGAAGACTGTAACAGAAAGTGTGTTCCTGAAATACCAGTCAAAAGCAATGAAGAGAATCAGAGCCTGCCAGTGGAGGTGCAGGTTAGAGAACTCATGACCAAATCAGACAATAGAGTTGATCAGAGGTCAGTAGTGAGTATGCTGTTCTGTAATAAAATGAAGTAAATTTGTTCCTTTGCTTGATTAAGGACCATGCCATGAAGACTTTTACGGGAATGGGGCTACAGATCTATGCTTTCATGTCCTTGTCACTAGATATGAGTGGTCAGCTTAACATGCCAGCTAATTTGGTGTGGGGTATGAACCTCTGATCATACCAATTAGATAGGACGCCAGGTGCACCCCTGATTCACTTTACACTGGCAAGGGGAAAAGTGCCTGCTTTTGCAAGGTATAAAACCTGGTTATTCCTGCTTATGGCTAGCTGCTCTATTAACTAAGTTTCCTTAGTTAGGTGTGATGTAAGTCCTTCTGCATAAATATTTTTCATTTTGGGGAGGCATTATTATGAATGGAAATTTAAGCAATACCTGAGAATTACTTCTGGGCAAATACATATTGCAGTTGATACCAGAGACTAAGTAAAAAGGTAAGAGATGTTTGTCATTACTTATCCATATAATTTGCTACATTCTGTTGATGTGAATAGTCTTAAGTGTTATGTTTTCAAGTAGTTTGATAATTTGCAGTTTTTGAGAGACATAATCTATTAAATATCTAAATGCAGGTCTCCAATTGAAAGCTGTTTTTCACATTCGTCTGCCGCTTGGCCAGTTTTTCAAACAAATACTAAAAGAGATGATAGCAGTAAAAGTATTCTTGCTGCAGAAGAAACTTCTGATGAAATTAAGAAGAGAAAAACATTTGACTGTGAAGAATGTGGTGTGACATATGTTAGAAAAGACAGTTTAATATTGCACATGAGGGTGCACACAGGTATGAAACCATACCACTGTAACAAGTGCAGAAAAACCTTTACACAAAATAGTGCTCTTGCGAGACATTCCAGAGTTCACATGCCAGGTGAGAAACCATTCACTTGCAGTGTATGTGGTAAGTATTTGGGTGATAATGCTTCCCTCACAAAGCACATGAGAATACATACTGGTGAGAGGCCTTTTCAGTGCAACTTATGTGAGAAAAGTTTTGGGAATTCTAATTGTCTTAAAATACATTTAAGGACTCATACAGGAGAAAAACCTTTCCTTTGTACCTTATGTGGGAAGGCATTTGGTGGTAATAGTTCCTTCATGGTGCACATGAGAAGCCATGGTGGTGAAAAGCCATTTCCTTGTAAATTGTGTGGAAAATCGTTTGTTGATCAAAGTACTCGTTCTCGGCATATGAGGATTCACACTGGAGAAAAACCATATCTGTGTACAGTATGCGGTAAACGTTTTAGTCAAAACAGTGCTCTGCTGAGTCACATGAGGATGCACACTGGGGAGAAACCATACCAGTGTACTGTATGTAATACTAAGTTTGCTCATAAATGTGGCCTTACTTATCATATGAGAAATCATATGGGTGAGAAACCATTTCAGTGCACTGAATGTGGTAAGACATTTCGTGACAGTGGTTCTCTAGTCATACATTCGAGAATTCATAATGGGGAGCGTCCATACCAGTGCTCCTCATGCTACAAGACCTTTACTCAGAGGTCTCATCTTGAAGCACATAATCGGCATCACACAGGTGAAAAACCCTTCAGTTGTGTGCGCTGTGGTAAGTGCTACTCATCAAAGCGGAATGAAGCACAACATGTCTGTGGAGCTGATCGGGAAAGAACAATTGGTGTCATTAGTGATTTTATAATACAACCAAAATTGTGACTTATTACTGTTGTTTAAAACAGTGTTAACTAATGTGTGATGCCCTCTAGTTTGGACAGAGAATGTGCTCTCCCTGAGCTGGTTATAGAATCCTCTTCTATATTCCTTGAAGGATGTAGGAAGCCCCATTTGAAGAATACATTGTGATTTGGGGTTCTTTGTATCCTTTGTTTGGCCCCCTTTCAGGGCTGCTGTTCCTTTTAATTGCCTTCTAGCTGCTGTTGTTTTTATAACACTTCCTTCTACTTATGCCCCTTCTCTTCAATTTGACTTTTGACCATATAGTCACAGCATGCACTCTTCAGATACCAGACTCATTAGACCTATATTTGCAACAGGTCTGTCATTTGGGAAAACTTGAAAAAGTGGTAATTTCACTTTCACTCCTTTCATACCTTCTTCTGTTTTCTTTCACTTATGAACTTCACTCTCACTTTGCATGTCTGATTTCTTGCTAGTTAGCGTGAACAAATTTCATACATAAATCAAATTCATCTCTTCACTGCAGACATACAGTGTCTATTCCTCACAATACATAAAATTCAGTTCAATATGAAAGAAGGAATTCCTATACAAAATACTGAAATAAGGTAGGCTATATGCCTATGAGACTTACTGCTGTGTAAGGAGATTCAGTTGAATTCTTCTGGGACTGCTTAACCCCGAAGATGAGCACTGTTTTCCCTTGAAATTTCAGGAGCCACTCACCCAACCACACAGTGCCACATCCCAGAAAATCTGAATCCTCAACAACACCACTGTGAGAACCTTGGATCTCACAGCTCTCTACAAATCATTCACAAAGAAGGAATTGTGATGCATAATACTGATATAAGGTAGCCTGTGTGCGTAAACATTGAAGGCACTTGTACCTACTCAACTGCATGTGGCCGGTCCATTGACTGTATTCTTTACTATCCCCCTTGTATGTAAACACTACATGTACTGGCTCTCCTGCATGTAGCTGCTACACCTACTGGGTTCTGTGTTCTGTCCCTCCTGCATGTAGCTGCTGTATGTACTGTGTTCCCTTCAGGTTGTCCTGCATGTAGCCACTACACCTACAGTGTTCTCTGCTGTCCCTCCTGCATGCAGCAACTACACCTACTTTGTTGTCTTCTCTTGCTCCTGCAGGTAGCTGCTGTATGTACTATGTTGTTTTCTGGCTGTCCTGTGTGTAGCCACTACACCTGTTGCTCTTCTGTGCATCCTGTTTTGAGTCACCAAACAACTGAAAACCAACAGACCCCAGCTAGGCTTTCCAAATCTCTTATCCATGCTTTGGATGATGCAGTAGTACCAATTGGAATCCAGAGGAATGCTGCTATTTTCATTGTTGTCATCACTATTTCAGGCACTGGACTGTGCCATACCTCGTTGAGCTGTGTAGCTATTCAGGTATGGGACTGCCACAGATGCCACAAGTGAAAACGAAATGTTCATCATGTGATGTTATGGTGGTACATACCAGATGTTTGATCAGTGTGAATGTATCTTCATAGGACTGTTATAGTAAATAAGTAATGTTGTCATTTTAGTATACTTTATTTAAAAAGACTGGGCAAAGAATGAACACTTTCACTAGTAACATATTTTAGCTGTGGTGGCAATGCAGAAAATTGTGTTTGTTCTCCACACTGCAGTAATTGCCTGATATTGAAATCTGATATTATATATCATACTAATTCAGACCCTTTGGATAATATTTTTCATACTTGTACATGTACATGTTGAAGTAACTAATAAAGTATGAGATTAGCAAGAAGTTAAGGAGTAATTTCTATGGGAAAGACAAAGGGACAAAACAGGAAACAACTAGACCCCACTAATGCATTACTAATGATGGTATAATCATGTGCCTGCAGTGTAGCAAGAACCTGTATACAGCAACAGTCTGTAGACTGCAAGAAACTTTCATATTATACTGAACTTCATTCTACAGGTAATCATGGTACAAAGGGATTATAGCATATTGACAACATGAAGAATGGGAGATATTAGTTTGCTTTTATGCAAAGTAAATAGCCATTTAAAATGAATATTCTCTGTGTTGAGCATGGACAAACAAAACTACCTTATTAATTGTGGTTACGTATGAAATCACCGAGTACATCAGTTGCAGTGTGACAAGTAGTATATTGCAAAACATTCAGGCTCACCAGTTTTAAGGGACCACAAGTAGGTTACACTGATCATCTTCAAGTACTGTTCATATCAACAGGAACCATGAAACCTCATAACACAACATAATTGACAGTTACACAAATTATGTTTCTTCTCTCCCTTTACATGTATGAAAAGGAGTTTCAAAGTACTGGGTGCCAATATTTTTGTAATTATAATTTACAAGAGAAGTGTAATTATGTACCCTTTTATATTAATTATACCAATGAAGCATGTATACTACCACTTAAAAGGTAAAGGTCTCCTGCAACAGGCCGAGGTGGCCCAAGGGGTTCCAGGTAGGTTAAGGCCACAGATTTTCTTGACGTTCGGCACTACGAGGGTGGTAGGTTGTCAGCCTTACACACCGGCCACCTTTACCCGAGGAGGAATCCCTGGTACTCATTTTTAGAGGCTGTGTCGACCCCAGGGCACATGGTTCCATTGGTAGCTACGGAAAAAATCCCCAGTGACACCACCGGGAATCGATCCCGAGACCGTCCGACTAATAGGGCAGTGCCTTAACCAGTACGCTACTCCAGGCCCCCATACTACCACATATGTACTAGAAATTAAAAAAAAACATGTGGAAGCTAGCAGTTATTTACATAATCGCACACTGTAACATAAAGCTGAAAATAAAAAAAAAAGTACGACATGTCACAATGATTGCACAGGACTACATTGTTATAACACTGCTGGAGGAGGTGGAGGTGGTAGCAATGTCAATCATGCTGTTACACCTCATCTAGTGACTGGAAAACCAAGAAATGTTTTAGTGCATATGCAAGACTAAGTTACTAATCTAGTTCATAAAAATTCCTTCATATTTAAAATCACTTGGCTCTTCATTTGTTTTGCTCACCACCAGGAAACATACACTTTACATATCATTGCAGAATATAAAGTAAGTACTTCAGTTAATCAGTGTGCTATTGAGGTTAATGCACAGCATGTTACATGTCCTAGTTAAGGTGTTCACCATCATTTTGTGCAAAGTGTATAGCTGTGTTTTCAAGACACAAGATCACTTGTCACAGCTCAATTCCTGATGAGCAGTACCCGCACTGTCCGTTAACCGATCCGCAGTTTGCGAGCCGATTATGGAAAATGTTATCACATAGATAATACTTACACAAAAACTGAAGTTATAAAATTATTTTGAAGACCTGGAGGATATCTTTTCTCAGTATTTCCCTTGGAAATTACGTATGAGACACTTTACTGAATGGTCTTTAACACTAAATTGCGTAGAATCATATATATCACATGTTGTACCAGAAGTATTAATTTACTTGCCCTGACAACACACACATTATTGTACCACAGAATTTTGTAGAAACAAAACATTTAAAGCACTTTTGTGAAATTCATATTTGACATTGGTGTAAAATATTTGTATTTTTTAGAATGAGGTGTATTGTTTTACATAATTAATTAATTTTCAATGCAAAGCATTAGGGACGATATAGTGGTAGCTTAAGTAATTTTGTACTTCATGATTATGGAACCTAGGCGTAGTTGTTATGGGTACACTGACTACAGTCATTAGTACCAGAAGATATGAAAATCAAAACTCTTTAGTAACATTTATGTAATGCCTGAGAAATGACATCCGTTGGTCTTATTTAACACTTACATGTACACAAATTTATACACTACTTTATCACTGTGAACACTGTAATACAGGTTGCCAGCACTCCCAGCTTATTCAAAACAAACTTGCTCACTGATTGGGGAAACTGAAATGCATATTGCATTTGTTGGCCTTGTTCAGTCCTAAATGATGTGTCCAGGATAAAAGAAGCCAAGTTTCAAACTTCTAAGAGCATTCCATCAGCCTTTGTACCATAGAGTGACCAAACAACAAAATTTATGGGACATTAACTAGTTTTGATGGCATGCCGTACATATTATAACACCAACTTTTGTAGGCTTTTGATTTGATGTAATCTTCGGCACAACATCCTTCAAATATTTCAACTAGGCTAAAATTACAAGTTACCAAAAACTGCACAGTAATACTGGTAATTAAGCATCACCATGTCGTAATGTTTGGTCACCAAATTGAGATATTTCTGTCGGCTATAACCATTAATAATGTTGGTGCTGCTTGTGGTTCTGTTAAATTTTGGCCAGTCACATCTTTGTAATTAAAAATGTAACAGAGTATCTTGTCAAGAACCAGTTTTTTTTATATGTACATTGAGTAACAATAAGTGTGTTACTGCTACAGCAGATAAGTTATTATATGTGTGTCTGTCTGTGAGGGGCTAGTGTAATACTAATATATACATAAGTGATTGCGTATGTGTGTGCATGTGTGCACATGCACACATATACACGTGCACAAACGTAACTGGGGTTAAGAATGTATTTCTTGAGACCTTTTCAATAGATTGTGAGTGCACAGTATCCGTGTTTCTTACATGTCATCTATTGATATTTGTATGAGAGAGACAAAAGATCAGAAATTATGTACGAGGGTTTGTCACAGTGTGGCTCGTGCACACGACTGGTGCGGCTCATGCAAGTTGCCTGTAACAAATATATTCACATAGTTCACATGCACATGCACATAAGGCTGACCCTGAACAGAACATGAACAGCATTGTAAAAGATTCTCTAAAGAAAGAGGATCCATAAATAACTGAATGTTACATATTGTAGTTGGATGAACAGAATTATGAATCCATCATGAAGGAAAAGATGTATTATTTTGTTAATGGATTAGTGAATTCTTCGAAACACAGTAATTTCTTGTGTCACTAATAGAAAGGGTTGGCTGTGTTTTCTCAGGCAGTGAGCAGTGTTGTAATCACACCTGTAATTTGATGTATGAAAACATGATTTTTGTCTGTGTTGCCTCCAGAAATGCAGCTCCTGAAGTTCATCTAGCTGGTCACTCTTGATATATTACAGTGTCATCAAAGTCTATTATTATAGTTTTCTTTGGTATTTAATTATTTTTAATAACTATTATAAGAAAATAGTTACAGCATCGTTTTGGGATACTGCGGCACAAACCCCTCATTTTCTAAGGCCAACAGAAAGTATCTCTACAGGAATAAAGTCCAAATGTGCAATTTGTGAGATGTGAAACACAAAACTATGTCAAAAAGTATGCATGGTTTTACCCAAGAACGTCAGATGTTCTTATGTGACGTGATGGAAATGTATGGCAGTAACAACTGTTTTACTCTGAATTTACCTTCTGAAACTGTGACCCCTTGGCACCACTCCTTGTGTGGTGAAATTGCCTTTTTCAAAGCCTTGCTGTCACAGGACATTGCAGATATACATCCATGTCCTAATCGGAATTCAGGCTTGCAGGTGTAGCGTGCTTACAAACCATGGAGCCACTGTGATTAGCTATACAGTTATTTCAGTTTGTGTTTTGGTAGTTTCTGTCAACTAGTTGTAAATCCTAGCCTAATGAATTTATCCACATACTCAATTAAGTGTTGTTTTATTATCTTAGACTAAGTCCACAACATATTAGAACAAGGTCATTGTTGAAATGTTGCCGTTATCTCTTTTTTCCACACATAATATATCTTACCTGCTAAAGTAAAGGAAAAACAACAACAAACATTAACATAAGAATTTGGTTACAGGTGGACTAGTACCATTTTGGATACTGTAATCATAGTTGCTCAGCGCATTAGCAAAAATTATATTTTAAAGCCTCTATAGCTAATTATGCATGAATATTCAATATATATAGTTAAATTATGTATGTACATATTGTTTTAACCCATGAAAACATGCGCAACTTGCAATAAGCATTTGAATCTTCACATAACGCTATAGTCTCATGATTAATTGTCATATTTTGTAAAATGTTCTGACAGAATTCTGGAGTAGTCTAGAAAATATCTCCACAAGGATACTCAAATATACACAAATATTCTTCATCACTCTATAAAATATATCACTCTGTCCATGAGATCCATGTTTGTCTTCACAGAGAAACACCTTCCTTTTTCACCAACAACTTTAATTTAATAATGACTGGATCTCATTTCATTTCACACTGTTAATCAGTTCAGTGTGACAGATACACCAAGATCATACAATTGTGCAACTTGGTTATAGCATATGCAAGCCAGTGCATATGTTTTGCACCTTTCTTTTGTTTTTGTGACACCTATTTTTGCACCACTATCTTACGATTACAACAATTTCTGTATAGTGCATGAAAATACATTTATTAATGTGTTAGAATCTGTGTAGAAAGAAGAAAGCTGTGTACTGACATTGCTGTGCATAAATCTCAATATGAGAAATTGTCTTGTTTAAAAATATGTGTTCACAAAAATTCTGTTGCTAAACATCTTCATTCTTACATATGACAAGAGGGAGTATCAAAACAGTTACAATGTGCACTGAAATTCCTTTCCCTCTTCATAATATATTTTCATCATTTTATACAATTATAGTCATAAGTTCTAATCAACAAACATGACTTGAGAATTAATTTAAAACTTTGCATGCTTCTAGGTGTTGCTGTAATCAGTTTTCTCCTTTCTGTACCCCTGTATCACCTGGTCAGAGACTGGCATTCTATCGGTTGTTTCTTTCTTGGTAACTTACACTGCCTGTTACTTCACAATAAACTTGATGTACCAGGACACGTAATTTAAAAAATGAAATGAATATAACAGATAACCCCTTTTCATGTAGTTTGCATTCTCTGCAACCTGACGCCCAGCCAGTTTAATTTAATGCTCTTTTATATGTCATATTTTAGTGTTTTAAGTGTGACAGGAGATTTTTTAAATTTTATTTTGGGCCACTTTGTTAAGAGCAGATAGGTGTTTTGTTATTTAATTTAATTTAGTTTAATTTTATGCATCTTGTATTAAACTATAACACTTTACTGAATTCCCAACGTGTTAATTTTTTTTTTTCAGCCAATTTGTGAAAATGCTCATTTTGCAACAAGTTTCATGACAGCTGAAGCTTGGCATTGAAGTTTTTGTACTTGTTTCTTCAGGTGTGCTTGAATTTAATTAGAAGCATGTAAGTATAATAGTGATTTTATGTGCTGGATGATCCAGAGGTTGATTTCTGGCAAGGGTAAAACGTGAGGACTGGCTCTGAGGTCCACCCAACTTCCTATTCAATGAATACTGAACATAAAGTGATCAGGGTGTGAAGCTGACCACTCATCTCCATCTAATGCCAATATTAGGAATGAGCTGAGCTATTTCTTCATTCCTCCATATGCCTTCAGGGTGTGCACAAGAAGAACTTTTGTACCTTTCATTTTTATTTGAGCTTGTAACATGATGAATGTTCTTTCCACATTTTTAACAAAAGCTTTTTCTTTTATATAAAGGTGATTCAATTCTGTTCACTGGTATGATACCAGAATAGAAGCAGTGCATAAAATGGAAATGAATGCATTAGTGCTGAAGGTATGGTTAAGGGTAATAAGTGCACACTTATTGAAGACAACATTAATTTAATTCTTTTTGGAGTTTTGAACTTCAAAAATTTTTGCAATATAAAGGAATACAATGAGCCTCTCTAAACTCGTGATATTCAAGTGATCACAAATAATACATCCTATACACTATATGAAATAATGTTTCCCTGTGATTCTTCTGGATTCATCAACATTTGTATTAATCTGAAACACTTAATAAGTGATGGAATTACACAGCACATTCTTACAATATTGCGTTATTTCAAGTAAATTAAAATACTAACTCCTATTTTTATATTTCATAAATGTAGTAGTGAATAATTTAACAAGCCTGTCCATGCCTGATGGCCTGTTGGTAAAAGTGCTGCCATATATTCAGGAGTGGAGTTGTTTTAGCAACTGCATACATGAAACTCTCTCTTCAGTGTCTTACCTTCAAATGCAATGCAGTGTAATGTAATGTAATGAAGCTGGATTAACCTTTAGCCGCCTAATGACATATATATATATGTCGTACCACACCGCTAACCTCCAGATGTTGCATTTTATATATTTATTCAACAAATATACGT
>JGI24700J35501_10930728_pt1 | contig 20554 bp, 17 predicted proteins | sample TergutTh196P1_FD_35501 | JGI IMG/M metagenome (IMG submission 35501)
CGTGTGCTTCCCCCTCCTGCCGGAAACAGGGTCGCCCGGCAGGGCTTCCTCGCCGGACAGAGGCTCGCGAAGCAAGGCTCCGTGCCTTTGTGCCTCCGTGTGCTTCCCCTTCTGCTGGAAACAGGGTAACCCGGCAGGGCTTCCTCGCCGGGCAGAGGCTCGCGAGGCAAAACTCCGCGTCTTCATCTCTCCGTGTGCTTCCTCCTCCTGCCGGAAACAGGGTTGCACGGCAGGGCTTTCTCGCCGGACAGAGGCTCGCGAAGCAAGGCTCCGTGCCTTTGTGCCTCCGTGTGCTTCCCCTTCTGCTGGAAACAGGGTAACCCGGCAGGGGCTTCCTCGCCGGGCAGAGGCTCGCGAGGCAAAACGCCGCGTCTTCATCTCTCCGTGTGCTTCCCCCTCCTGCCGGAAACAGGGTCGCCCGGCAGGGGGCTTTCTCGCCGGGCAGAGGCTCGCGAAGCAAGGCTCCGTGTCTTAATCTCTCCGTGTGCCCCTCTTCCTGCCGGAAACAGGGTAACCCGGCAGGGCTTACTCGCCGGACAGAGGCTCGCGAGGCAAAACTCCGCGTCTTCATCTCTCCGTGTGCTTCCTCTTCCTGCCGGAAACAGGGTTGCACGGCAGGGGCTTACTCGCCGGGCAGAGGCTCGCAAGGCAAAGCTCCGCGTCTTCATCTCTCCGTGTGCTTCCTCCTCCTGCTGAAAACATGGTAACCCGGCAGGGCTTCCTCGCCGGGCAGAGGCTTGCGAGGCAAAGCTCCGTGCCTTTGTGCCTCCGTGTGCTTCCCCCTCCTGCCGGAAACAGGGTCGCCCGGCAGGGCTTTCTCGCCGGACGACGCGCCGAACGGCGGCTCTCTTCTTAAAATTCCCCAAAAGTGCGGTGCGGTGTAATTGACAAGAAGGGCGGCTCTGGGTAAACTGGAACAATAGGCGGGAGTGGTGGAATGGTAGACACGCCAGATTTAGGTTCTGGTGCCAAAAGGTATAAGGGTTCAAGTCCCTTCCCCCGCAGCGCAAAGGAAGCAATCATAAAATCCAATCGGGGATTTTATGATTGCCTCTTACCCGTATTTTGCGCAATGAAATGAGCAAATGCATCGGACTTTAGTCCGCGTGAGACGCTGATTAGCCTCAAGTTAATCAGCGGCTCACTAAAACGGCTTTTTGCCGTTTTTATAAAACCGACCGCCGTTCAAAATAAGTTTGGACGCGGCGAAACAAAAGAGGAAGATAGTGGCCGCAACAAAAGAATTTACCCGTTTGGAAAACTCCAGCGGAAAACTTTCATTGACCGTTCCAAAAGAAGATGTTCGCCAAAAATACCAAAAAATGGTAAACGAATACCTTAAAACCATAAGCCTGCCGGGGTTCCGCAAGGGAAAAGTTCCCCAGTCGGTGCTCGAGCGCAAACTGGGCGACGGTCTAAAAGAAGACCTAAAGGCGCGATTAATCGAAGAAGCCCTTACACAGGCCTTTGAAGACGAAGCCTTCCAGAAATACTTGCCCCTCAACTATTCCACCCCGGAAATGAAGGACGCCCCCGAACTGGACTTTGACAGCGATTTTAACTTTTCCGTCGTTTACGACGTCTACCCGGAAGTCAAACTAGACAAATGGAAAGGACTGGAAGTAACCGTCCCTTGGGCAGAAATTACCGATGCCGACCTTCAACGCGAACTTGAAGGCGTGCGCGAAGCCAACTCCTACGTCTCCGACAGGGGCGAAGAGGATACAGCGCGGACAGGCGACGTTGCAACCGTCGATTACTTGGTTGTGGACAAAGAAAACGGGCAGGAAATAGCGGAACGCAAGGATTTTACCTTTACAATAGGCTCCGGGAACATCCAGTACAAGCTCGAAGACGGCGTTTTGGGAATGAAAAAGGGCGAAAACAAGGAGTTTGAAACAGAGGCGGAAGGTAAGGCCGCGCTAGTCAAAGCCACTCTTGTAACCCTAAAGGAAAAACACCTGCCGGAACTGGACGACGAACTAGCCCAAGATGTCAGCGAAAAGTTCAACACGCTGGACGACTTGAAAAACGACATACGCAAAAATCTAACCGAGACGCTGGAAGAGCACTTGAAAGGGCTGAAAATCGAAGCGCTGATGGCCGCCGTCAAGGAAAAAACGGAAATAGTCCTGCCGGAGTCGATGATCCGGGCGGAGCTTAAAAGGCAGTGGTACACAATGGCACGCAGATCCGGCGTGGACGAGAATATTCTTAACAGTATGTTGAAGAACGCCGGCGAAAGCGGCTTCGAGAACTTGATGAATGACGAAAGAGTCCGCAAACAGGTCGAAAGCGCCATCTGCAGCCGGCTAATCATGCAGAGTATAATGGAAGAAGAAAAAATCGAGGCCGGCGATGCTGAAATAACCGAGGCTATTTCCAAAATCGTGGACAGCCCCGACGAGGTCGAAGCGGTCAAAGCCCAGTACCAGAAAAGCGGCATGACGGACGAAATGGCCAGAGACATTGAATTTAGCAGGTTGAGCGACCTTCTGCTTGCGGAAAATTCATTTATTTTGGGCGAAAAACAGGAATACCTAGACCTTATGCGAAAAATTCGCTAATATATAAGTATGCACGAAAAAATGAACAGTTTGGTTCCCATCGTTGTAGAACAAACGAGCATGGGGGAGCGATCTTACGACATCTACTCCCGCTTGTTGAAAGACCGGATAGTGTTTCTTGACGGCGAAATACACGATCTTACGGCAGACTTAATAGTAGCCCAATTGCTTTTTCTGGATGGCCAGGACACGGAAAAGGACATCAATCTTTACATCAACTCCCCGGGCGGCTCTGTAACGGCGGGTTTTGCCATATACGACACGATTCAACACGTCAAGTCCGACGTTCAGACAATCTGCCTTGGGCAGGCCGCCAGCATGGCCGCGCTAATTTTAACGGCGGGAACGCCGGGAAAGCGCATGGTCTTGCCCTCTTCCAGAGTGCTGATTCATCAGCCTTGGGGCGGGGCGCGCGGGCAAGCGCGGGACATCGATATTCAGGCAAAGGAGATCGTGCGTCTTAAAAAGATGACGATAAACTATTTCGCAGCCCACACCGGCAAAACCGTCGAACAGATTGCGGCAGACATGGAAAGAGATTTTTATATGTCGGCCGAAGATGCGGTAAGTTACGGCGTGGCGGATTCTGTATTAAAGAGGGAAAAAAATGGCGCGGCTTCGTAGCGGATCAGGTTCTGCAGAACGGGTTTGTTCATTCTGCAGCAGGAATGCGGATATGGCTCGCAAACTCATTGCCGGGCCTAACAATGTGTTTATTTGCGACGAGTGCGTGGAAGTTTGTCGGAAAATTCTTGCCGAAGAAGAGCAGGAGCTTTCCTCCCAGTTTACCGATGACATCCCTACTCCCAAGGAAATCAAGACTTACCTTGATCTTTTCATCATAGGCCAGGACAACGCCAAAAAAGCGCTTTCCGTGGCGGTTTACAACCACTACAAGCGCATATCCAGCCCCGCCAAGGAGCCGGACGCGGTCGAGGTTGAAAAGTCCAACGTCATCCTTATTGGGCCGACGGGCACCGGGAAAACCCTGCTGGCCAAAATTCTGGCGCAAAAGCTGAAAGTGCCGTTCGCTTTGGTCGATGCCACGACGCTGACCGAGGCCGGGTATGTAGGCGAAGATGTCGAAAACATTCTATTAAAGCTGATACAGAACGCCGGCGGCAACATTGCGGCGGCCGAGCGCGGCATCGTCTACATCGACGAGATCGACAAAATCGCCAAAAAGGGTGAAAATGTCTCGATTACCCGCGATGTGTCGGGCGAGGGCGTTCAACAGGCGCTCCTTAAAATAATCGAGGGCACTGTCGCATCGGTTCCGCCGCAAGGCGGGCGCAAGCATCCCAACCAAGAGATGCTGCGCTTGGACACGACGAACATTCTGTTTATCTGCGGCGGGGCCTTTGTCGGGCTGGACAAACACATTGCAAGGCGGGTGGTAAAGCACCCCCTGGGCTTTGGCGCGCAGACGGCCGGCGGTGAAAAAACTTTGAAGGAGCTTTACAACGAGCTTCAGCCGGACGACCTTATTCAGTTTGGCATGATCCCGGAGTTTGTCGGCAGGCTGCCAATCACGGTTGGCCTTGAGGAGCTTAAACGGGAGGATTTGCGGCGCATTATTACCGAGCCGCGAAACTCGATCGTAAAGCAGTTTCAAGCGTCGATGGCTTATGACGATGTAGACCTTGTGTTTACGGAAGAAGCGATTGATTCTATCGCCGACATGGCCATTAAGCAAAAAACCGGGGCGCGTGGCTTGCGTGCAATTGTGGAAAAACTTATGACGGACATAATGTTCGAGATTCCGTCCATAAAGGGTCGCAAGCAGGTGGTTATCAACCAGAACACCGTGGAAAAATCCGAAACGCCGGAAATTATCCCGGTGCAAAAGAGCGCGTAAAACTTGAAAAAAGGCGGTTTACCAAAGAAAGGCCGGCTGGCGCGGTTCTTTTCTGGATTAACAACGGGCTTTCCCGAAGGCTCGCAACAAAATGAATCCGCGCTTTCCGACAGGGGCGCGCCTCAAGAGGATTTCCCCATGTTGCCCCTGCGGGACTTGGTTCTTTTCCCGCACACGGTCGTTCCGATTTTTATAACGACCAAACAGGGGGTGGCCGCCGTTGAATACGCCCAAAGAAGGGACAACCGCCTTTTTGCCGTCTGCGTTAAAAAAAACGAAATGGGGATGTTCGGCGATGACGAGCCTTACGAAGTTGGCACTGTCGTAAGGCTCGTCCAGCATCTTCGGCTGCCGGACAACACCTACCGGGTCGTGTTGCAGGGGGAGTATCGGGGGCAAATTTATTCGGCAGAGCGTCGCGGCGATTTTTCGCAGGTGGAGATCGCCCCGCTTCAAATTACCGGGCTTTCCGATCCTCTTGACAGCGACGATGCCGCCCTTATGCGCAGTGTGCAAAAATCCTTCGCTCAATACGCCGAATACTCGAAAAAAATCAACACGGAAACCCTTTCCGCCGCCGACAGAACCGAAAACCCGGAACGCCTGGCCAACCTTATTTGCAACGCGACAAATTTAAAGTCGGACAAAAAAATCGAACTGCTGGGAATCGCCGACACAAGGGAAAGGCTTCTTGCCGTTATCGAAACGCTCGAAATGGAAAACGAGATTTTCAGCATTCAGAAAAACATTTCCGGCAAGGTAAAAAGCCGCATGGACAAAACCCAGCGGGAATACATCTTGCACGAACAGCTTAAAGAGATTAACAAAGAACTTGGCAAGGACAAGGTCGAAGACGAGTTTGCCATTGTCGAAAAAAACATAAGCGAAAAATTGCCGCCGGAAGAAATTATGGCAAAGGCGCGCAAGGAAATAGCCCGCCTGCGCAAACTCCAGCCGCTGTCGCCGGAGGCCGGGGTCTTGCGCGGTTACTTGGAATGGATTTCCGACCTGCCCTGGGTCTCCTACTCGGTGGACTGCGGGGACTTGGGCGATGCAAAAAAAATCCTTAACGCCGATCATTTCGGAATGCGCCGCCCCAAGGAGCGCATTCTGGAATTTATCGCCGTGCGCCAGCTTTTGGCACAAGGCGAGCTGGCCGACGAACTGACCGGTGAGTTGGTGAGCGACGACGGCTGGGATATATCGGGCGACGGCGAGCAAAACACGGGGAAGATCGCGGTAAAGGGGCCAATCCTGTGCTTTGTCGGCCCGCCGGGGACGGGCAAAACATCGCTGGGAAAATCCGTTGCGCGTGCCTTGGGCAGACGCTTTGTGCGAATCTCCCTGGGCGGCGTGCGGGACGAGGCCGAAATACGCGGGCATCGCAAGACCTATGTGGGTGCGCTGCCCGGAAAAATCATTCAGTCCATGCGCAAGGCGGGCACGGTGAACCCGGTCTTTCTGCTTGACGAAATAGACAAGCTGTCCAGCGACTTTCGCGGCGACCCGGCATCGGCTCTGCTGGAGGTTTTAGACCCGGAGCAGAACGCCACCTTTACAGACCACTATATGGAAGTTCCCTACGATCTTTCAAAGGTGCTGTTCATAACCACGGCAAACTCCCTGCACACGATTCCGTATCCGCTTTTAGACCGCATGGAGATAATCGAGGTTGCCGGCTACGGCGAAAACGAAAAGCTGGCGATTGCCAAGCAGTTTCTTGTTCCCAAGGAGCTTAGGGACAACGGGCTTTCCATTGCCCGGCTGGTTTTCAAAGACGATACCCTGCGCGACATTATCCGCTACTGGACAAACGAGTCGGGCGTGCGCAGTCTGGAGCGGGAGATCGCCCGCTGTATAAGGCGCATTGCCCGCCGGGCGGTGCACAAGGGCTACGGCAGGGACAAGCCTGTCGAATCTTTTGTAAAAGTTGTGCGGCCGGGGCATTTGGAAAAATTGCTTGGCCGCAAAAAATACAAAAAAGACGTGGTTTTTAAGGAAGCCCGCGTGGGCGTAACCTACGGGCTGGCTTGGACGCAAACCGGCGGCACGACCCTGCCCGTGGAAACAATCCGTTACGAGGGCGGCGGCGACATGGTGATAACCGGCAACTTGGGCGATGTTATGAAGGAAAGCGCAAGAATTGCCTTGTCGTATCTTCGCAGTTGCCACAGCCTTTACAATTTTGAAACCAAGGATATAAGCAAGTCGGTTTTTCACATTCATGTCCCGGAGGGCGCAATCCCCAAGGACGGCCCCTCGGCCGGCATTACCTTGGCTTCCTCCATGCTTTCCACTTTGTGCAAGGTTCCGCCCAAGGCGGGCATCGCCATGACCGGCGAGCTTACGCTTACGGGGCGGGTGCTGCCGGTGGGGGGGTTAAAGGAAAAACTGCTGGCGGCGATTCGCAACGGAATGGAAAGGGCGATTCTGCCAAAAAGCAACGAACCCGACTGGAGCGAGCTTGACAAAGACATTCGCGGGGATATTCAGGTGGAGTTTGCCGAAAACGCCCAGGAAGTGTTCGCAATTCTTTTCGGCGACAGCGTGTTGAAAAAGCCCAAGGGCGCGGATGCCAAACGCCAGGGGAAAAATTCCGCAAGCGTGGCGGAAGACCCCGCAGGTGCTTCTGCGGAAACTTCCGGCGAGACAAACCAAGATTCCAGCACGGCGGATGTCTACGCAACCTTGTAGCTACTCGAATGCCCCTTTCCTGCCGGCCGCGACCGGTCGCGTCGCATTCCGTGTGCCTGCGCCGGGGGGCGGCAGTCCTTGAGCGCCGCCGCCGATTATGTGCATCTCGCGACGGGGCAGGGCGATTGTAAGGCCGGCTTCCTTGATTTTTTCGGTTATTAACTTAAAAGTTGGCCAGTAGAACTCCCAGTATTTATCGGTTGGAACCCAGGCGCGAAAGTGTATGTTAATGCCGGCTTCCCCAAAAGAGTGCACAATGACCCAGGGAGACTGCCCGGAAGGCACGGTTTGCTCGGTTAGAAAATAGCTTTGTTTGCCGACTTCTTGCAAAACCTCGATTGCGCGGTCAACGGGGTCTGTGTACAAAATCGTAATGGCAATGTCCATTCGCCGGGTGGGGTTGTTTGTATAGTTTATTAGGGCGGAACTCCAAATGGCGGAATTCGGCGATGTAACGCAAATCCCGTCCGGCGTGTTAAGGTTGGTGGCAAAAAGCCCTATTTGGGTTACTTCTCCAAGGTTCTCGCCAAACTCGATCCAATCGCCTATCTTAAATGGGCGCAAAAAAATGATGACGATGCCGGCGGCAATGTTGCCCATTGTGTCTTTTAGCGCGAAGCCTACCGCGATGCCGGCGGTTCCCAACAGCGCGATGATGCCTGTGGTGTTAATGCCGAAAAGGTCTAATACCATTATCGTACAGATAAAAAATATCCCGTACTGAAGCACCAGCCGCAGGATCGATACGACTGTCGCGTCAATTCGCCACTTTTCCGACAAGGTTTTTACTTTAATGCGCTTGGAAAGCTTAAACACCCCCCAACCGGCGACTATTATAACCACGGCAAGAATCAGTCTGTGCCCGGCTGTCGCGAAGTTCTCATGGTAGCTATCCCACAAGTTGGAAAGATTATAGAATGAGTCCATTTGTTACAGCTTAGTAAAAAAAACGCCCAAATGCAAGTGCCCGGCGCGGCCGGCGGATTTGCAACAGCACTAATCGCTGGCAGCAATTCCCATGTAAAAAAAACAGACAGAGACGTGGCTTCCCAAGCTCTTGTGCAGGAATGGGTTCGGTGTTACTATGGAAAGATGAAAAGGCTTTGGGTTCTTGTGTTGCCGTTTTTGGCGTTCCAAAACTTGCCGGCGGAAAACGCCGTTATCGCTTACAGCGAGCTTTCTTTGCAGGCTACGACAGCCGCGCAGGTACGGCTGAGCTTTACTCAGCATTTTCGCTTTCCTTTTTTGCAGGGCGACAGTCCCTTGACAGAAAACAACAATGTTCATGTTTCCCTGGGGGCGGAGGTTTCGCCGGTTACCCTTGGGGCAAGTTCTGCGGTTGTGTGGACACCAATTGCTTTTTTTGAATTGAGCGCCGGCGGCTCTATCGCTTCGGGCTGGAATATGAACATTATGGGCGATAACGCTTACGGGATAGGGCTTAACCTCCCGGATGCGGAGGGCAACTGGCAAAACTCCGGTTCGGCCTTTGACGGGGCGCACTGGAATGCGCGGGGCGGGGCGGCGTTGCAGGCAAGTTTGGCGGCCTTTTTCCCCGGCGAATGGAATCATGTTATTGTTAGAACGTATCACCAGTTTAGCCACAGGGGGTACTCCCGCGCTTCTGCCGGGCAGTCGTGGTTTTTCCAAAACGATGACGGCGAAAACCGTAACGGTTTTTACTTTTACGGCAATTTTATCCTGGGCTACCAAATGCCTCTTGTCCTTTCTATGGTTGGGCTGATTGCCGAGGCGGAACTTTTTTTGTCCGACAGTTCGCATGAACGCCGTCTGTGGGGCGGCGATAAAATTTACTGGGTGTTTTCCACGCTGTTTCATTTTTCGCCGGCTCCGCAGTTTGGCATAAGTTTTTTTGTTCAGTTTCACACGCAAAGAAATTTTTTGGAGCCTGACTGGCGGGATTTATATTATCGAAACAGGACTTTGGACAATTCCAATCCTGTACGGCTTCAGTTTCACCGGGTTGCGGCTGTTTTTAGCTATAGGTTTTAATTTCGGGGAGGGGCATTGTGGGCAATTTTAGCGGGATGATCGGCTCGAAGGTGGTTTTGGATGCGGCTCTTGAGCACGGCACGCCGTTTTATCTGTACGACGAGCAGGCTATCGCGGGCAATTGCCGGCGCTTGCTGGCCATGCCGAATGCTTACGGGCTTACTGTCCGTTACGCGATGAAGGCGAACTCCAACAGGTCTATTCTAAAAATTATCAGCCGGCAGGGGCTAAAAATCGATGCCAGTTCCATGAATGAGGCCCGGCGGGCGGCGGCGGCGGGCATTCCCTACAAGGACATTATTCTTACGACGCAGGAAGTGCCTTGCGATGGGGAAATGCTCTCTCTGCAAGAGATGATAAAAAGCGGTTTAAAGTACAATGTCTGCTCTTTGCGACAGCTTTTTAACATTGGCGATTTTGCGGCCGCAAACAAGGTGGCTCTTGCCATTCGCATTCATCCGGGGGTTGGTTCGGGGGAGTCTGCATCGCGCAACACTGGCGACAATTATTCCTGTTTTGGCATTCATCTTTACGATTTGGACAAGGCTCTTGGTTTTGCCAAGGAGAAGGGGATTGTTTTTGACCATGTGCATATTCACATTGGATCGGGCGGCGACCCCATCGCCTGGCGGGACAACATTGACTTGGAATTGAACATTATCGAGCGGCATTTTCCCGATGCGCTAACGGCGAGTTTTGGCGGCGGGTTAAAGGTTGCCCGGATGCCCGACGAGGAGGCGGCCGACATCGAAGGTCTTGGCCGGTACGCCAAGGAAAGGCTGGAGGGGTTTTTCCAAAAAACGAATCGGCGGCTGGAAATGGAGGTGGAGCCTGGCAATTATGTTGTGGCTCTTGCCGGTTTTATTGTAACTAGGGTTATCGACAAAAAGAAAACGGGTGGCGACGGGCTTAATTTTCTGGTTCTTGACGGCGGTATGGAGCTAAACACGCGTCCGCTTTTGTACGCCGCCCGGCATCCTTTCTATGTTGTTTCAAAATCTGGCGATTTGCTTTATTCCGATTTTGACGATGCCGGCGGCCACTCCGCTGGCTCTTACACGGCTGTCCCCGTGGGCAAGTGCTGCGAAACGGGCGACTCGCAAAGTCTTGATTCCGCCGGGCTTAATCTGCCGCGCAAAATGGCGGAGCCGGAAGTCGGGGACTTTTTTGTGATTGGCGGCGCGGGGGCGTATTGCTCGTCGATGTCCCCCATGAATTACAATTCCCACGTTCAAGCCGCCGAGGTGCTTTACTCGCCAGGCGGCTTGCAGGTGATCCGCCGCCGGCAGTCGCTGGAACAGCTTATGGCGAATGAAGCCTGAGTGGGGCTGGCGGGGCTTGCGCCGGAGCCTCCTGCGCAAGTTTTTCTATCAGCAGCCTTCGGCTTCAAACTGCGGGTCTTCGGTTTTTTCGGCCAAGTCCGCATAGTCCATGCCGCAGGCTTTTTTTAAGTCCCTGGCAAAGTCCCGGATGTGCAGCATATTGCGGCCTTTTATTTCCACGGGGTCTTTGCCGTCCTTTCTGTCTATCCGGATTGTCCTGACCATCGCGGTATACCAGCCGTTGAATCTTAACGCTTCGGTATACTGCAAGTCGGCAATTTCCGAAAAGGCGATTTCCGTTTCGCTTTGCCCCTGCTTTATGGCAAGGCCTTTTTCGTAAATTGCGCCTTTGGACTGTTTGTGCAAAAAGTAGCCGCAAACGCACAGAACCAAGCCGATAAAGGCAATCAACCACACACCGACTCTGTCAAAGCTGCCGCCGGCGTTACCGGCTGAAAGCACAAGGGCTATAATCGCCGCGATTATCAGCATTGCCGTGCCAAACTTAGAGAAGCTGTTCAAGAATCTTATCTTGAGTGTGCCTTTAATCTCGCTTGTCCCGACTAGATTTCCAAGCGCTCGTTTATCTCCGTTTTCCATTCGCCCTATCTCCCTCATCACATTTTCAATGTTATGAAAGCCTCGCTAACTCGCTAACTCGCTAACTACGGTTAGCGTGGCTAGCGCGGATAGCGCGGATAGCGCGGCTCCCATAACATTTTCCGCTTTGCCCGGCCGCCGGCCGGTCAGTTTTCAGTTTGTAAAAGAAAGCGTCCAGAATTTGTGCCGCTGATCCGGGGACATTCTAAAGCCCTGGACGTTGTTTCTTACCGCGTAAATTTCCGAAGCTGTCGATTGAAAAATCCACGGCGATTCCTGATGGATTATTCTTTGCGCCTGCGCATAAATCTGCGCGCGCGCGACAGGATCGGTTTCCAATCTTCCGGCTTCTAGAAGGCTGTCTACTTCCGGGTGGCTAAAAAAACTGCGGTTGCCGGCGTGCCCCCATGTGGAGCTGTGAAACATGGCAAACAGGCCGTGATCCGGGTCGCCCGTGGAGGTAGACCAGCCCAGCATATGCATATCCGGCTCGCCTTGCGCGGAAACGTCCAAGAAGGTTGCCCATTCCAAAAGTTGCACAGAAACATCGATGCCCACGGCTCCTAGCATATTCTGCAAGATTTCCCCCGTGTCGGCCCGCTGGGGGTTGCCTTGGTTTGTCATGAAGGTTGCGGAAAATCCGTCAGGGAAGCCGGCTTCGGCCAACAGTTCCCTTGCCCTTTGCGGGTTGAAATCCCAGCCTTCAAGCTGATCGGCTATGGATGCCCAAACCATCGGGCCAAGGGGGCCGGTTCCGGGGAGCATGGCTCCCATGTACACGGCCTGCACCATCGCTTCTAGGTCGATCGCGTATTGTACGGCATGGCGCACCCGGATATCGTCAAAGGGCGGCCTTGAAACGTTGAATGCGATGTAGTTTGTTCCAAAGGTCATTTCATGGAAGAGGGTTAGGTCCGGGTGGCTGCGCACGCGATTCATGTCTGGCGGCGGAACGCCTTCCATTATATCGATTTCGCCGGTTTCAAGCGCAATTAGGCGGGTGGAGGCGTCCGGCAGTATGCGGATTACGAGGTTTTCTATGAGCGCGGGTTCGCCCCAAAAGTAATCCCAGCGGGTAAATTCCAAGCGGTCGCCGGTTACGATGTTTGTAAGCCGATACGGGCCTGTGCCGACGGGGGCTTGGCTGTGCGCGTCTACGCCCATTTCGGTAACTGCCCTTTCGTTTAGTATGGAAAACGCGGTGTGTCCCAAGAAGGTTACGAAGGGTACAAAGGGGTACTCCAGATTGATGATGACTTCGTGGTCGTTCACGATGGTTGTGCTTTCAATCATGCCGGCAAGGCTGGCGATTGTGGGGGCTTCGGACGCTCTGTCCAGCGAAAAGGCGACATCTCTTGCGGTGAGCAGGTCGCCGTTGTGGAAGAGCACGCCTTCCCGCAGGAAAACTCTAAGCTGCTGGGGGTTGTCGGGGTCGAGCCATTCCCAGCTTGTCGCAAGGTTGGGCTGGGGTACTGTGTCATAGTCGATGTAGATCAAGGTGTCGTAAATGTGAAAGATGAGTCTGCCCGACGGTATGTCGTTTACTAGCGAGGGGTCAAGGTTTACCGGCATACTGGGCACACCGACGATTAGGGTATCTGTACGGACGGCTGCCTGCCCGCCGCCGCACCCGGTAAACGCCAGCGCTATTGAAAGGATCAATGCCGCGCCGATTGCTAGCCGCAATGTCGTTTTGGGGGGGGTTGCCCCTTGTCTTTTTTCCATGCTTGCTTCTCCTCTTGCAATTGCTTCTTATATTTTTTCCAGCATAGCACTTTATCGGCACTTCTGTAAATAGGCCTGCGAGTTTTTTTCCGGGGGAATGCCGCGCGGGCCGGCCGGCAAAGCGTAAGCTGGGGGAGGTGGCGGGGGCAGCTTAAAAACTCAAAGCGACATATTTGCAAAAAATGTTTGTTTAACACAATGAAAAACGGCCGGCCTACTGCATAATGAATAGGGCGATCTGATCGCTCAAATTTATGCAGGAGGTTTTTTTATGCCCACAGTGAACGAAGAATCCCAGTATTTCCATGAGTATTTTGCTGCATGGATTGAATTGTACAAGTTGGGGGCTGTACGGCCAATCACCTATCAAAAGTATCAAATGACATTGCAGCGGCTAACGGAGCTTGCGCCAACGTTAAAAATTTGCGAGCTTGACAAGCGGAGCTACCAAAAGCTAATCAATGCGTATGCCCGAACTCACGAAAGGCAGACGACAATGGATTTTCACAATCACCTAAAGAGTGTGATTTTGGATATTATCGATGAAGGTTTTTTTACTTCAGACCCTACTCGCAGGGCTATCATAAAAGGTAAAAAGCCGACTTGCAAGAAGCCCAAGTTTCTTAGCCAGTTTGAACTTAAAACCTTGTTAAAAAATCTCAATTTAACAGAAAAGCTGAATTGGGATTGGTTTATCGCGCTTATTGCAAAAACAGGTTTGCGTTTTTCTGAAGCATTGGCACTGACTCCCAGTGATTTTGATTTTGTCCGGCAAAAAATAAAAATCACAAAAACGTGGAATTACAAGTGCGCTACAGGTGGTTTTGCGGAAACAAAAAACTTTTCTTCAAAACGCACTCTTTCGATTGATCCGCAGCTTTGCAAGCAGTTTTTCAAGCTCACCAAAGGTTTAAGGGCAGACACTCCAATTTTTGTGCCTGTCCTGCCGGCGGGCGGGCGCAGCAGGGTTTTTAATTCAACGGCCAACAGTCGTCTTAGCACGCTGTGCAAAAAAGCGGGTGTCCCCGTAATTTCTTTGCACAGTCTAAGGCACACGCACGCTTCGCTTTTAATTTTCGCCGGTGTATCTATTGCAAGTATTGCAAAAAGGTTAGGCCATTCCAGTGTAACTACTACGCAAGAAACCTACTTGCACATAATTCAAGAACTGGAAGCCGAAGATAACACCAAGATTATGCACCATTTGTCGTTGCTTGTGTAGTTTTCATACGAACATTTTTTGCAAATATGCCGCCTTAAGCTGTTCGCTCTTTTGGCTTGGGCGGCTATTTGCTTTTACCCCCGCCGCCTCCCCTAGTTTGCGCTGCCACAAGCGTCAGTAAATCCCTTTTTTGGTACCAGTTTTTCGCTGTCATTCATCGTCTTTCACCTTGCCTTTGATTTTTCCCCGGGGTTTGGCTTTGCCGCCGGCCTGGCTGTGCAGTTTCGCAAGATGCTTCTCGAAGTCGGAGTTTATCTTTTGGGTTTTGTTGAATTCTTCATACTCCGTGTGCGCTTTGTCCTTGGCATCTTGCATGGAGATTTTTCCCTTGCCGGTTAAAATCTTGTAACGCCTGAACCCAAGAAACTCGTCGATGCTTTTTGCAAAGTCTTCCATTTTTAGCAAAACTTCATCTTCGATTAAATCTTCGACGTAGTCAAAAAAGCCGGACACACCCCGTTCGAGCCGCCGGATTTCTTTTTCGGCCAAATAATTTTTGGCAACAGTAACATCGCTTTTTAGAATTCTGCCGTCTGGGGAATTTTTCCAAGCGGTAAGCCCCATGTTTTCATGGCTTCGGTCTGCCCGCCCGTGGATAATTTCTGCGGCTGTTTGCCCTGTTATGGCATAGTGAAATTTATTTTGCACCATAGCGTAAAACTGGCTTGTAACGGGGCTGTTTTTGTCGTAATCTGCGCTAATTTCGGCAAAGATGTCCGTTATTTGCAGCCAAATCCGGCGCTCGCTGGCACGGATCGAGCGGATTCGTTCCAAAAGTTCTTTGAAGTAGTCCTTGCCAAAAACCTTTTCGCCTTGCTTCAGCCGCTCGTCGTCCATCGCAAAGCCTTTTGTCATGTATTCCCGGAGAACCTTTGTCGCCCATTGTCTAAAGCGGGTGGCTCTTAGGGAGTTCACCCGGTAGCCTACGGAAATGATCACGTCGAGGTTGTAGAACTTCAGTGTTCGTGTAACATTTCTTTTGCCCTCTTGTTGAACTACCGAGGTTTCCTCGGTAGTTGAGTTTTCATCAAGCTCTTCTTGGTCATATATGTTTTTTAGATGAACCGATATGTTGTCTGATGAACAACCAAACAATTCGCTCATCGATTTTTGCGTAAGCCAGATCGTTTCGTCTTTTACAAGCGCGTTAACTTCGTTTTCGTTGTCCAGTTTGTAAAGCTGGTATTGCAGACTGTTTTTGTCCATGTTTCCCCCTATTTGCCCGCCGTGCCGGCTGGCATAAAAATTCGTTTGGTCGCTTTGATCATTTCTTTTGTTTCGTGCGTCATGCCTTAGTGTAGCATTTTTTGCAAAAAATGCGCCAGTACTGCGTGGAAACAGGACTTCTTCTTTGGTTTTGCCTATTTTTATGCGAAGGGGTTTAAGGGAAACGCTGATTAACTCGACGCTAATCAGCATTTCCATTTGCATTTGCTCATTTCATTGCGCAAAATGCGGGTAAGAACATTTATTAAATCCTCGATGGGATTTAATAAATGTTTCATTAGGCCATGAATGCAACATTGTTTGCCCGGCAAGGCGGGAACCTTGCAACCAAGATTAGCCGCCTTGGCCGGGGAACCCTATTTTTTGCCAAAAAGTTTGCCCAAGCCCGACTTGCCGCCGGATTTAGCCTCATCGATCAGTTCCAACAGCTCGTCGTCGCTTGGATCAAGCTCGTAAGCCCTCTCAAAATCTGCAAGCGCGTTGGGGTAATCTTTTAGCTTTTTGTAAATTTCACCGCGACTGCTGTAAAAAACTGCGTGATCCGGGTTAAGCTCTATGGCCTTGCTAAAGTCTGCAAGGGCTTTGTGGTTATCCCCCTTAAGACGGTAAGTATGCCCGCGGTGGTAATAGTAGAACGCTTCCTCGGGGGCAAGCTCTATGGCTTTCTCGTGATCTGCAAACGCTTTGCGGAAATCCCTGATTATGGAATTATTAGACTTATCTCTGTGAGCAGTAGCGCGAGCGTTGTAATACTCCGCGTTACCCAGGTCAAGCTCTATGGCCTTGCTGAAATCTGCGAGCGCTTTGTCGTAATCGTCCAGATCAATGTTGTAAATATTGCCGCGAGCTTTATAATACTTCGCGTTCTTCGGCTCAAGCTGTATGGCTTTGCTGTAATCTGTGAGCGCTTTGTTGTAATCCTCCATATCGCGGTAAGTATCACCGCGAGCTTCATAATACTTCGCGTTCTTCGGCTCAAGCTGTATGGCTTTGCTGTAATCTTTCAGCGCATTGTTGTAATCATTCAGTATTTGGTAAGCAAGGCCGCGAAAGGCGTAATACTCCGCATTGTTGGGGTCAAGCTCTATAGCCTTAGAAAGTGTTTTTACCGCATCCCCGTATTGCTTGTTTTCAAATTGCTCGTCTGCAAGTTGGGCTAATTTTCCCGCTTTGTCTTGCTGAACGCCGCCATTGCCGGGGGCAGGTTTGCCGCTTGGCTTCGTGCCAGCTTCGGCTTTCGTGTCGCAACCGGGGCAGAACTTTGCCCCGGCATTCAATTCTTCTGAACAGTTTTTACACTTCATTGTACGTTTCTCCTTCTTAACGTTTCTATTTTAACACAGCCCTAACAGGCAGTGCTTGCCTCTCAAACTTTTGCGCCGCATTCGGGGCAGAACTTTTCCCCGGTTCCGGTTTCGCGTTACATTGCCCGCACAACGCAGGCGCGGCTGTCTAGTTACCCTTGAGCTATTCGATCTTCTGCCGCCGCTCTTCAGTGGGATCAAGCTCGTATGCCTTTTCAAAACCTGCAAGCGCGTTGTCGTAATCCCCCAGATTGTTGTAAGCGAGTCCGCGCTGAAAAAAATTAACCCGGCGTTGGCGAGTAACAGCTAGGGGGAGCGATTGTAATTGACACGGGGCTAGTGTTCCCAATGCACCTTTGGTTAGGGCCTTGGAAAAAACGACAGCCGCCGCATACCCTGCCGCTGAAAAAACTCGCCGGGGCTTTGAAGCAACTGGGCGGGGCAAGCGTAATAGACACGGGGTTACGGTTCGCTATGCACCTTTGGTTAGGGCCTTGAAAAAATAAACACATACCGCAATTGTTAGCCATAAGGCCTCCTTGTTTTATGTCGCAAAATACAAGTCCCTAAAACCCCGGAGGGCTTAGGGTCTTCAAAATTAGAAATCGATAAAGTCGGCAAGCACCAAGTAGAAGTTGTCGATAGACGCGCCGCCGCCAAGAGGCCAGTTGCTAAGGGTTACCCCCCCGCCCCCCATGCCGGCAGATACTTCTTGCGTAATCCGGCTTAGAGCCGCGCGGTCGTGGCGGCCGACACGGCCTTCCAGATACTCGATAGAATACATTACGCCGACTTCGACCAAAAGCATATTGACCGGCACCGACCATGTGGAAATGCGACCAGAGCCGCCGGCAGCGGCAATGGCCGACCGAAGTTGGGAGACTGCAAACTGAAGATCACCTTCGCGGCCTGCCATAGAAATATTGAAAGCTTCCGGAAATACATGGAAGGGGCTGGGACAGCACTGTAGCGGGAAAAGCCCGCCCAAAGCCGCAATCTGAGTGATCATCGGTGTATTCATACCGCAATTGGTGTTAAAGAAGGCCGTGTTTTGGCCGTGTGTCGCAATCCACTGGGGCATATTTTCCAAAATGAACAATTGCGACATGGCAACGCCTGCCGTCATCGGGTCTGGAGCGGTAAGTTCGATCCACTGCATACCGAATTGAGCCGCTGTTTGCATAAGATCGGCGCGGCGGGCGGCGATGTTTGCCATGCCCAAGTGCCGGGGGAAGGAGATGTGCGCGAAAGAGGTCGCGCCCATTCGGTGAGCCTGTTCGATTATAACCCTGCCCATTGAAAGGTCGTCGGAAATCATGGCGATGTCCGCGTGTTGTGCGACAAGAGAGGGGGCTTCGTGGGTTACGCCCAAGAAGAAGAAAATGTCATTGCCAAACACAGCCCTTGCCGTCTGCATTGCGGCGATTGCGCCGGGGACAGCCTGCACGAACACGATTGCCCTGGCGCCTTGGTCTATCAGCGAAAGCACGTTGGAGATCGTAACATCCATTTCTGCGCCAAAGTTGGCCGGGTAGGTGCTTCTGATTATGCGGTTCGCCCCGAAACGTTCCTGCATTCTGCGGGCGGCCAGATACTCTTCTTCGCTCCAGGGGTCTGCGCCTGTTATGATGCCGATTCTCCAATCGTTGTTAAAGACCTGCCCCGGGGGTACATCAAGCTCGGCAGTAATTTGGGGTGCAGGGATGGCGAGCGCGGGGGCGGTGGCAACAGCAAGGGCTGTTGCAGGCGCAGTGGCCGCCGGGGCTGGTTGCGACGTGGTTAAATGCAGTGCTATTATTGCGCCAGAAACAGCTATTGCAACCAAACCAAATAGCTTCATCATTTTTTTTCCAAAGTCTCCGTTAGGTGTTTTCATAAAGTTTCCTCTCTTGTTTTTGTTTTATTGGGGTGGTTCGAGAAACTCCGTGCAAAAAACACGGAGTTTACGAAACAAAATTTTACTACCGGTTAAACCATGCGTTCAGATCCCGCCAACGATCCCTTATCAGCCCCTCCTCTACCCTGTCGGAAAAAGCAATAGTCGCGACTGTGTTTCCCGTAGTTGGAACATCGAATATACTGGCGAAAGTTCTTCCGTACCTATCCTCAAGCACCACTTCAAACTGCGGAACAGATACAAAGTTACCTGCGATCAGAGTTACCCGCTGACGATTATTTTCAAGCGTGCCGTCGTTAATAAAAACACCACTTCCTGCCGCATACACCCGCCAGCCCGAAATAACTTGCCCCGTTTCATTTACGATTGTAATTGTCCGCTCTCTGGAAACCATCGCTTGTCCTGCGTCTATCTCCTGCCTCTCCCTACAGGAAGAAAAAAACACAGCGACAAATACCGCAAGCATTACCGCCATAAAAAACTTAACATACAAACTCTTCATAAAACCCTCCTAATCGGTTTCGGTTTTGCGCGGATTTCCGCGCGTTTTTCTTACAGGTTCACTGGGAACTTCGGAATCGCTATAGCTCTCGCTATAGCTGTCGCTGCCGCTTTCAACTTCGCTTAGAACTTGTTTTTTAGGGGCAAAGTCAAGGTTTGTCTTAAAGAAACCTTGCCCGCTAGAGCTAAGGTTAGACAAATTCCTTGTAATAGCGTTAAGAGTGTCCGCGCTTTCATGCTTTAGCATAAAAACTATCCCAAGAAATGCGGACAACATATACACCGCCCCCCAGCCGCCCATAGCCTCATGAACAGTAAGCAACATAAAACCGGCTATAATAAAAAGAGCAATCCAAGCGTATTTGGCGATTTGCGGCACGCCTAGCCATGACAGCATTATTGCTGCAAGTAAAATAAACGTGCTGGGTATGGTAACGGTTACATCATCCGGAGTCCCAAATAGTCTTTGAAATAATCCGCCGGGAAGCGGAATTTGAAAAGCCAAAGTCCCGATAAAAAAGTTGACAAACGATGCGCAAAGCAAAATCATGAGTATCGACTGCACTGTCTCCAAGGCGGTGTTAAAAGAATTTGCAAGCCCCCTGCTTCGTATCATTACCGCTGAATAAAGGGCAATCGCCGCCATGACCGACATAAGGTTTGGTGCTAGACTGATAAAAGAGCCAGCGTCTGTCCACCAACCAATAAAGCTTAAAAAACAGGCTATGCTGGTAAAAACAATGGCCAGTTTTATATTCCGGTTTTTTTTCACAGAAGCGCTTGTGTTCACCGCATCGGGGTTGGCTCCTTGGTAAACGGACAAAGCCCTTTGCTGGGCTTCATCCGGGCTTGCCGCAACCACATGATACTCACAAGGTTCTGCGGGGCTAAAAACAAAGCTTTTTTGCTGTCCCCCCACAAGAACCTTGTAGCTCTTTTTTTTCGACATTAAAATCCTCCTATTGTTTTAGTTTTTAGCCGGTTTGCAAAGCCTTAATCGCTGTTAGCTTTATTCGGGCACCCGGATAATACGAAAGGTTAAAATCCCCACGTCTTCTCCTCCCGCCCGCTCCCAAACAAGCTCCCAGCGTTCAGTCTGCGAGAAAAGAATATCCCCCCAGACCAGCTCTTGAGCCGTGCCGTTTCCATTGCCCGTTCCGTTGACAACGTTCAACGTGGCATGAAAATTTGCCTGCGTGCTCTCCGACCACATAAGCGCCAATTCGTAATCGCTTGACCCCCAACCGTCGAAATGGCCGCCAACAGACACTATGCTGTTGTAATTCGCAGTGGTAAGGCCAAAGTCCGCTAAAACACCGGTGGCAGGCCTGCCGTCATCCTGCTCGCCGCGACATCCTGTAAACGCCATTCCAAATGCCAGCACCACCGCCAGCACTGCCAACTGAATTTTCTTTTTTGCCATTTTTTCATCCCTTGCTTTGGCAACAAAGCAACCCCGCGTTGGAATTCGCAAAGCGCGCGAAAGCGTCTTTACGGCGCGGGATTTTATATAAAAGCCTGTTCCAGGCCAGTTCCCGGGTTTTTGTGAGTATTTTGATTGTAGAGTGTGTAGAGTGTATTGTGTTAGGCCTCGCCAGGCCTCTTCTACCCGTGCGCCACGGGG
>JGI24700J35501_10930727_pt1 | contig 20427 bp, 20 predicted proteins | sample TergutTh196P1_FD_35501 | JGI IMG/M metagenome (IMG submission 35501)
GTTAGCCCCGACAAGCATTTTGAAGTCCGACTTATCACGGAAGTGATCAGTACAGGACGAGAAATGACCTCGAGGGGTTGCGAGGCGCAACTAGATTAAATAAAAAGTGAAGTCGAGCGCATGAGACGTAGCTAGATATTGAGTTTTGAGGTGAGTATTGTGCCAAAGTATAATTTGAATAGAAAAAAATGGACGAGAGTCGTGTTGCTCATGTTAGCATTGATCTTTATTTTGTCTGCTGTTGTTCCATTGATCATTTATGCCTTTGTCTTAGTCCGATAAGTGATCGTTATTTTGACGGCTTAAGTTCAAGTCATTGGACTTAGCCGAATTTTTTAAATGGAGTGTGACCCTGCGTGGATCCAGCCTTGTGGTATATTGTGTTGAGTTTGTTAATTGTCTTATCAGCTTTTTTTAGTGCGTCGGAAACAGCTTTTTCAAGTGTGAATCAAATTAGGCTGCGTCAGTATGTGGAAGAAGGGAAAAAAGGCGCAAAAGTTGCTTACGAGCTTTCTGAACGTTTTGAAGATGTGTTGCTGGTTATTATTATTTTAAATAATGTGGTTAATTTTGCAGCAGCAGGTATTGGTGCCATTGTTGCTTTGGAAACCCTTGGAGAAGCCGCAGCGATTTTAATGACCCTTTTGATTACAGTTGTGATGATTATTTTTAGTGAGCTTCTCCCTAAATCATATGCCCATGCCAATGCGGAACACTTGGTTTTAAAAGTGAGTGGAACGTATAAATGGCTTATTTTTTTATTGAAACCCCTCATCTCTATTTTAAAGGTTATTAAACATCTTTTCAGTAAAAGCGATGATGAGAAAGAAGAAGAACCCTCGGTGACAGAAGATGAGCTTGATGTGATCATTAATACGATGGAAGAAGAAGGAATTTTGGAAGAGGAAGAAGTCGGGATGCTTCAAGGTGTGCTAGATTTAAGTGGCACTTTTGTTAAAAACATTATGACACCTCGTGCAGATGTGACATCGATTAACATTGAATCAACGGTTGAAGAAGCAAAGCAAACTTTTTTACGACATAAGTTTTCAAGAATTCCTATTTATGAGACATCTCATGATAATATTGTCGGTTTGTTGTACGAACGTGATTTGTTTACAGCTTTAATTGAAGATGCTAAAACGGTTGAGTTGAACAAGTTAATCAAAGAACCACTTTATGTGTCTAGTTCCATGCGGGTTTCCAGTTTACTTGAGAAGCTAAGGGTGAAAAAGCAACATCTTGCTGTCGTTATTGATGAACATGGCGCTTCATCAGGCATTGTTACCATGGAAGATGTGATTGAAGAAGTTGTCGGCGAAATTTACGATGAGCATGATGAAGAAGAACAGCTCATCACGAAAAAATCAGAGACTGTTTACGAAGTAAGTGCCGACTTTGCTTTAGATGAGCTATGCGATTTGTTTGGTATTACCATCAGTGAAGAAGATGATGTCGTGCCAGTGGGTAGCTGGTTGTATGAAAAGCTTGAAGACATTCCTCAAATAGGCGATGCGTATGTGTATGAACAGTTGGTATTTAAGATTACCTCAGTAGAAAATCGTCGTATTATGCGTGTTTTGGTGGAATATCAAGAAGTTTCGACTGATGCGACTTAATCTGTTTGATGAAGGACTGCTAATTAGCAGTCTTTTTCATTGCAAAGAAAAAGCCGATCAGAAGTGTAGTGACCCCTGAAAGTTGGACTTAGTGCCGAAGCGACATGCTTCGGCATTTTGCTTTTTACATACAGTCTATTTTTTCTCGCTTACTATCTGTGTACGTATATATTCTCTAAACAAGTTTCAAAAGAAAGGATTTCATCGTTGACTTCTTTTAAAGCAACTTGTGCTAGAATAGGTGTTATACTATCCTTATTATTTGGTAGTCTTTTATTGAGACTTTTTAGCGTAGAATATGTGATCATTATTAATTTTATTATTTCTATTGCTAGTTCTCTAATCGTGATCTTTGTTTTTCTAAAGGTTAATTCATCGAAAAATAGATACTAATTTGTGGAATAGAAGCATTTTATTCAATGTCATCTTTCTTTCTCTTGTGCTTTATTTTAGCAATTTGAGTTTTTCTGTCAATAATGGGGTAACTTTTATGATATTAGATCAATATTGAAAGACAATCTTTTTGATCCACAAGTCCTTTCCACAATTCTTAACGTTCTTCTCCAAATTTGAAAATTTACAACAGATCAATATGTAAATCGTTTTTATAAACAGAATATGTGTGTTAAATGGAAGAAAATGATTGACTTTTAAAATATAATCTGATAAAATGACCGTTAATGAAAGTTAAATGAGGATTTTTGTAAAATTGTAGGATCATTATTGTTGTGATTATAATAGTCAATGTTATCAGGGTGCTCAATTAAAATGATGAATGAGAATATGTAGGAGTTGGACTTTAATGACGAATACGTTTATTTACGCTTTAACAACTGAAGAAAGAATTAAAACATTGCGGGAAAAGTACATGTTTCTTGAAACAGATAAAATTTTCTTAGATCGTTGGCATAATATTAGAGGCTTAAGTAGTATTGTTGACCTAGAAGTGTTACTAGAGTCACGGAATATGACACTAGATGAATTTGCCTATGCGATTAAACCATTTAGCAAGATGGATGAAAAAATATTAGAAAAGTCATTAGATGAGCATGTTTGGTATAATGAAATGGATAGGGCATTGAATGACTATTTTATGGATAACAATGAGTTAGAGCAGCCACTGTCTTTAGATATTTCATACGTTGTTCGCCCTTTTCTTCATGACTTTTCTGTCTTTTTTGAAGTTTTAAAAAATAAATTGAACCATGAAGGTTTACAAATGACTAATGATGCTGTAATGAAAATAATGCAACATGTTATGGTCATGTTGGGTAGTCTAGCAATCAAGGTAGTTTCGACTGAATTAAATGTTTTAAAAAATGATAGCAATGCTGACAAGATTGGTGAAGCATATTTAAAAGAAAAATACGGAACTCAGGAGCTGTTAAAACAGTTTTATGCTGAATATCCTGTTATGACTCGTTTAATTGTGGAGAAACTTATGACAGCTAAGGATTTTATAAAAAAAGCATTTTTAACATTGACTGAACACTCAGAAGAGATAAACGAAAAACTTAACATTGTGATTACTGGGAATATTATCATGGATATTGAGTTCAGTGTAGACGCCCTACATGGAGTTGATAAAGGTAATGTTATTTATACGTTTAGAGACAACCAAAAAATGGTTTATAAGTCTAGAAATCTTGAAATAGAGCAATGTTTTTATAAATTTATAAGCTGGATAAATTGTCAAAGGAAGGGACATCCTGAATTGTTAGATTTACCGACTTCTGATGCTTTTTATCAAGAAAACTTCACATTAAGCCCATTTATTGAAAATTGTGTACTTGAATCAAAAAATGAAACAAAGGATTATTACAAAAGACTTGGGCAATTATCGGTTATTTTGCATTTACTAGGCGCTCATCAATTCAACTATGAAAGTATTCTGATAAATCAAGGGATGCCATATATAGATAGTGAAACACTTTTTCAACTTGAGGTTCCACTATTAGTGGCTAATGATGAAATGAAAAATGCTGATTTGCGACCTTCTCAACCTTTGGGAAATGATGAACATATTGTTGAAGTGTCGTGGGGAGACGATTTTAAACAGGGATTGGGTGCGATGTCTGACTTTATTTTGAATAATCGAGATCAAGTTGCGTTAAAAATCAAGGAATGTTTTACATCAAAAATTAAGGTGAGGCAACATTTAAAAGAAACAGTACATTATTTAAATTTACTTCAATTTATAAATCACCCTAACTATTTAAAAGATATGTTTTACTTAGAAAAATTACTTGATAATGCACTGGCTTATCCGTACAAAGATAAACGAGTTTGTGTATATGAAATTGATTCGATGAGACAAGGTAATGCGCCTAGTTTTTACACCGATCTAGGTAGCAAAGATGTCATAACATCTTGCAGCAAACGCATCACTGATTACTTTGAGGAGATACCGCTTGAAGTTGTTTAGTCGGGTTAGAAGGATTAATAAAGAGCAATTAGAAAAAGTTATTGAAAAAAGTGTCGGAATGGTATGATTTAAAAACAAAGAAATGAGGTTAATTTATGAAAGTATTTGCTTATGTAGGAACGAGTAGAGGTGAAACATCAAATGCTTTTAAAGTAACGCAAGCTGTCATTGATCAGATGAGTAAGGATTATAGTGGAAAGTTAGAAAGTAATATTTACCATCCGGAGAATACCAACATTGAAAGTTGTGATGGGATTATCAATTGTTTTGGTGGAAAAGCTTGTCCTCTTGAAGTAAAAGATGATATGGTGAAAATTAAGAAAGCTATGTTAGATGCAGATGTGATTATTATCGCCAGTCCTGTTCGCATGCATCATGTATCTGGATCGGTTAAAACATTTTTTGATCGATTAGCCTATTGGGCTCATGTCTTTAAACTAACAGGTAAAATTGGGCTCTCAATATCTGTTTCAAGTACTAATGGTAATGAATTTGTAGATTATTATTTAGATAAACTTCATATGTATTTAGGAATCTATACTGTTGATCCACTTTCACTTCCGATGGATGTAATTGATGCTGATGAAAAAGCTGGATTTATTTTAGAGGCAAGCGAAGCTTTGCTTAATGCCTATCAGAACTCCTACAACTTAAAGCCATCACAAAAACAAGAGCTTGCATTTCAAACGTTTAAAGCGATGTATTTAAAGCAAGAAAGAAAAACATCGGAATCACGTTATTGGATTGATCATGGATTGGCTAGTTTTGAAACTTTCCAAGATTTTAGGAGTGCGCTATTAAAAAATAATGAATTAAAAAGGAAAGTGAATGGTCTGTATTAGTAAGCAGTAAAATGAGAGAGGTGTATAAATATATGGAAGAGAAATTCAAACCGTTGGTTAAAGCTTTACTTACAACAGAAAAAATTGAAGCATTAAAAAGTAGTCCTATATCATCAAATTTAGATGTAGATTCTGTGATCCATGAATGGATTAGTTTAAAAAGCTTAGTTTCACGAGAAGATTTTGAAAAAAGGTTGGAGATTGAGAAAATAAATAAAAGAGAATTTTCTCAGGCTATTAAATCAACAGAAGATGAAGATAAGCAGGATTTACTTTTTAATTATTTAAAAGAAATGACGTGGTTTATGAAATTTGAAGAGATGGCTTCTTTACTGAGAGAAAATGATGAAACAATCAAATCGCAAAATAAATTTGAAATTAATGAGTTTTATATTGTTAGGATGTATTTATATTATGCAGAAAATAAGTTGCAAAATCAAATAAAATCACTTAAGAACGTTGCTATATCTGAAGATGTATTGAACAAACTACTAACCAATTGCATGCTTAAGGTCTATAATTTGTACTTGAAAGTTCTAATTTTAAAACTACATGGACATAAGGAGCATTATGAATTAGAAGGTGAAAACGGAGAAGAAAAATTTGTTGATTTTCTTAAAAAAACTTTCTCTAAAGCAGATGACTTGATTGATTTTTACTTAGCTTATCCTGTGTTTACAAGAAGTGCTGTAGTTACTCTTGAATATTCGCTTGAGTTTTTTATTACATTTTTATCGCATATTGATGAAGAATATGAAAACTTAAAAGTATTATGTGGTTCAGAACTAAATATTCTTAAGGATATAGACGTATCTGCTGGAGATACACATGAAAAAGGAAAAACAGTTGTTATTCTTGAATTTGAAGATGTGAAAATATTGTACAAGCCGAGAGATTTAAGAATTGTGCGTAGTTATAATGAATTTATTCATTGGGTGAATGAAGCTAGTGGCTTATTAGATATGACATCTATTTCAGGTATTTACAGAAAAAATTATGCATTTGAAAGATTCATTGAGAATAAACCTTGTATAGATGAAAACCAAATTAAAAATTATTATACTAGATTTGGTCAACTTGTAGCAATTGCACACCTACTTGTTGCTAATGATATGCATTTAGAAAATTTAATTGCCAATGGTGAATATCCTATTTTAATTGATTTGGAAACCATTATTCAAGGTGAGTTAGCATTAAAATTAGAGATCGAGAGTGAAATTGATAAACTTAAAGTTTCCAATCATTTGGAATCAGTTAAAAATACATTACTTTTACCAGTAATTGCATTCAGCAATAATAAGGAAGGAAAAGGAATAGATTTGAGTGCATTAGATGGAAAAGAAGTGAAATTACCATTTAAAGTTTTATTACCAACTAATGTAGGGACAGATAGCTTTAAACTTGAGCATCAAGAATACATACGCCCGGGTGCTAAAAATCTGCCAAAGTTAGGAAATGAAGATGTCACTTTTATAGCGTATCGAGAAAATCTGTTAAATGGGTTTAAAGATATGATGACATTTTTCTTAAACAAGAAGAATGATTTGCTTAGTAAAGAATCTCAGTTAAAAATTTTTAAAAATCAAAAAGTAAGGAATGTTTTAAAAAATACGCAAAAATATATGGATTTATTAAATTATGCAAATCATCCTAATTATGGTGTAGACATGTTGAAAAAAGAAAAATTAATTGAAAATATTTGGTCTTTCCCACACCAAGATAAATCGATTATAAAAGATGAGTTTGAAGACTTGCTATTCAATGATATTCCTGTTTTCTTTAGTGTAACGGACAAAAAATATTTATTAGGTAGCAGAGGTGATAAATTTTTAAACTTTTTCGAGAAAAGCGGGTATGAAAAGATTTTTAATAGAATAGAAAATTTAACTGAATCTGAGATAAATAAGCAAGTAGCGATCATGAGTGTTTCGCTTGGATTTTATGAAGAAAGTATAAGAAAACTAGAAGGAGAACGTTTTTATAATGACTTGGAAATAAGTGAATCCTACGATCTCTTATTAGAAGCTCGAAAAATTGGAGACTTTTTCTTAGAACAAGCAATATATCTTGATTCTAAATCAAAAATTACGTTTATTGATGTTATTAAAAATAAGATACAGCAAGAAGCTTGGGAAGTAGAACCATTGCACCACGATTTGGATTTAGGATTAAGTGGTATTGCATTTTTCTTATTTGAATTATATATGCTGACCAAGGAAGACAAATATTTTGCTACCTACGAGAGAATAATGAGAAGTGCTATATATGAAGTAGGATTTATAACAAACTTTGACGTTCTTGATGGAAAATTTTCGATTGTTTTTCCGATCCTCAATGAATTATATAAAACAGGAAAAAGTAATTTTAAATTACAGTGTATTGAGATATTAAATGAACTTCAAGAAATAACTCAAGATGACTTATTTAAAGATAGGCTATCGAATTGTCAAGGATTAGTTTCTCTTTTAGTTCATGCGAGTGATGTGTTACAAGACACTAGCTATTTAGATTTAGCCAATAAAATTATAGAAAAAATCATGACTATTGAGCTTCGACAAAGGGTAGGAGTGGTTGGAGGATTATCTGGAATAGCTTTGGATACATATAGCATTTACAGGAAGACAAGAAACGAAGAATTGCTAATTTTTATTAAAAAGGTATTAGATATTGAAGACTTGACCATTGTGGAACTCGAAAAGTCTAGAGAGATCAAAAGTAGTGAAGTTATAACTGCTTCTTTAGCTAGAATTTTATTAAGTAAAGAGATCAACAGAGATGGTTTACAATTAATTGAAAAATCTATTGAAACTGTTTACCAAAAGATGAAAAATACGGATGCGCTTGAGGGCGGTAATATGGGAGACATTGAGTTATTACTTCAATATGACCAAGTGAATTGCAATATGATTGACAAGAAAATAAAGCGTATCTTATTTGAAAAAGAGGAAAGGAAGCAATATAGAATTGCTTGCTTAGATCAATTTGTAGCATTGGGGTTGTTTAATGGTCTTTCAGGTATTGGTTATCAAATGTTAAGAATAATAGCTCCAAATCAAGTAAGCCAAGTACTGACTTACGAATTGTTAAAGTAGAAAATTAATTACCACCGACAAAGCCCAACATTGAATATAATCAGCATTTTGATGCGTAGGAGGAATTTTTAATATGGAAAAATTAGAGAATAATGCACTTGTAGGAGTGGCATTTGAAGATTTAAGTTTTGAAGAGATGCAATTGTCACAAGGAAAAGAAGAGATTGGTGCGCAATCTATTTCTTCTCCGTTTGTAGTAAGTGCGACAATTAGTTTTGTTGCATCAGCATCTGTTACAGCTTGGACTAGATAAAATTAGGTTTCATACAAAAACTTGAGGAGTGAAAATATGGAAAATTTATTAGTAGGGAACGCTTTTGAAGATTTAAGTTTTGAAGAGATGCAACTATCACAAGGGGCTGAGATTGGCGCTCATGTTTCTTCTACGCCGATTGCGGTTAGTATCAAGTTTAGTGTGTGGAGTAGCGTTGGGTGTGCAACAGGTGGTGCTGTTAGCGTTGTTAGTGGAATTTCTGTTTCTGTAGGTCTTACTAGATAGCAAAACAGTACCTTACATAATTAAGTTGATGATTCAATGTTGGGCTTTGTCGGTGGTATACTATAAAGGCGGGATGGTTGATGAAAGATAAAAAATTTAACTTATTAACGTTTGGACTACTACTCTTCGTTTTAATGCAACTTACTTATTTTGGAGTTCTTTTTCTATTCAACCTCCCAATGGAAATCGAAGATTTTTTCTTCATTTTCATTTTTTTAGTCAGTTTAGTGTTTTTCTATTTTGCTTCTTTATATTTACATGAATTTTCTCATTACTTTGTTGCTAAGTTATTAAAATACGAGGAAGTGAGCTTACAAGCACGGGGGCTGAGATTTAAGTCTGGCAAAATGCGGGTTATTCTTTCTGAAATTTTTTACGGTAATTCTATATCTAAAGAAATTAAAGCTGAAGGATATGTTACTTTTAAGCCTAAGTTTAATAATATTAAGAAAGATAAAATTAAGCTAAGCTTGGTTTTACTTGCAGGACCTTTGATCAATTTTGTTGTTTTTATTCTATTGATACAAATCTCAATTGATGTTCCTATTTTGAGTATTTTTCAATTAGGAGGAGCAGTTGTCTCAATTGTATTTGTGATTGCATCTATGATCGGGGATTTCTTGATGATAGTACTTTTGTTTAGGAAAGACTATTTTTACTATTACTTCTCCATTACACTATACTTACAACATTATACTAGAGATAAGCTAAAAAGTGAAGAGGAATTGAGTTTGTTACTACAAAAACTTCAACAATATTTAGATTTGAAACGTGAAAAAGCTCAAATAAAAGATTGGCTTATCATTTTTTATGGATTGGTTCAAGGGAGTTTTCTAATGGAAGAAAGCTTCTTTACTGTTCAAGATATTCAATTTTTCTTAATCGAATACGAGAGAAGTAAGAAGAACTTAAACCAAGTCCATGAGAATATTTATAAAAACCTAGTCGAGATGGGTGTTGTATCACATAGATAAGTTAATGATTGGATTGTAAAAGATTAAAACTACAGTAACCTGAATGATGCATGACATTCCGAACTGACTTCGTTAGTATCAATAGACGCTCTTGACCCATTGGGTAAAAAATCCAAAACTGCTCAAAGTGTTGATACTACTGCATTTAGGATGGATTATTCTATTTCTCATGCATAATTTGGGAGTAATGATTAAGAATTAAGTAGATAATAATGTCGTTTAATTTAATTTAATTGAACCTACAATATTGAAATCAGTTCTTAAAAGTGATAAAATATTTTCAAAAATAAATGAATCTGTAAATTATAAAACATGGCAAAATTTAGAGGAGTTTGAAAGATGAAAAATAATATAAATGATAAAAAATTTGAATCTGACTTAATAGGAAAATCATTTGAGGATGAAGACATCGAAGTTATAAGACAAAAAATGGGAGAATCTGATAGAAAAATCACATCTGAAATAGGGAAAATTACAATTGGGGCTGCAGTAACATTTGTAGCAAGTGTGACCGTTGTTCTTGCAATTAATTAATAAAAGAAATGAGCAGGAAACGTAACAATCTATAGATGCAAAAGGGGGATCTACTAAAATAGTATTATGTACACATTGTACTATACTCATTTGATAGAAGCAATAACTATGACTCTATTAAAGATATTCTGCTTGAATTTCGCTCATGTTTTTCACGGAAAGCGAGGCTTTTGTTGCTTTTGTTGGTCTTATTGATTCAGACAAAGCCACTGCTTGTATTTTAAATTCACGATCATAACTTTTCATCAATTTTTACCTCCAGATTTCTTGCAAAGAAATGAAGTGATTCCCAAGCGGGTGCGCTGCGTATACTTGGATTGTACTAGATGATAAAAACCCAGGAGACCAGCCAATCAATGAAGCCACTACGTTGGCTCATGGGTTAGAGGATGATTATCAAGCAATGGAACTTGATAAGATTGAAGACTTTGTTATTTACAAAAAAGGAGAAATGCCTGATGAGTAGAACTCTTCTTGCCATCATTGCAGCGATTATTGCCTTTTATAAAAATCGTTCAGCTTTTTGTTGGTTTGTTGCAACTTTAATTTTTGGTTGGTGGTCAATCATTTGTTTGATGTTATTTTGCGAAAAAAGATCAACTCAATGATTCAATTAGTATTCGTGTTCATCTGGAGGTTTATGTGAAAATGGAGATGTTCAAGTTTTTAAAATGTTACATCAAGCAAAGCAAAATTAAATTTCTATTGTTTATTAGTTTCAGCATTCTGAGTTGGGCGATGTCTTTATATTTGCCCCTTTTAAATGGAAGACTTATTGATATCATCACAGCAGGCGTTGATAGAATGGCACTTAGGAATATGGTTATCATCATTTCGATAGTTAGTATATCCAATTTGGTAATGGGTTATTTTTTAAGTATTATATTCCGGTATATAACAACCAATATCATGCAATTAATTAACGATCAAGTGATGAATCATATTAGAGCACTTTCTTTGAAATTTAGTCATAATATTAACACCGGTTATTTGACACAAAGAATTGTCACAGATTCAAATGTTGTTGCAAATTTCACACTGACAAGTGTGAGGGATTTTCCACTTAGTATTTTTGCGATTGTATTTAATATCGTCATCTTAATTCGGATTAATATGATGATGGGACTGGTGCTTTTTATTTTAATTCCTATCTACATTGGGCTGTTTGTGGCTTTTAGAAAAAAGATGTACCAAAGCAATCTTTCATACAAGGAATCAGAGAGTCATTATTTTGAAGAAATGAACTCACAAATAGAAAATATTAAATTCGTCAAAGTCAACGCACTGAAAACAATGTTTAATGAAAGTTTACGGACAAGTTTTTCGACTTTTTTTGGTAAATTAATGACTTATACAAAATTCAGCACACTTTTTTCAAATTTGGGATCTTTTATCACAGTCTGTGCCAATATCATTATTTTAATTTTAGGTGTCAATGAAATATTTGATGGAAATTTGACCATTGGTGAGTTTACGATTATCACCACTTATTTTAATATGGTGATTGGAAACATTGATTATTTTTTAAACTTTTTCAAAAATTATCAAACAACTTCGGTTTCTTATCACCGGCTTAATGATGTCTTTGAACAAGAAAAAGAGGAAATTGGGAAGTGCGAGTTGGAAGATGTCAAAAAAATAGAGTTTAAAGGTGTTCATTTTTCACATGGATTAGACCCTTTAATCACAGATTTTTCATTTACATTTGAGAAAGGGAAGATCTATCGTATATGTGGTCAAAATGGAAAAGGAAAGAGTACATTGATGGACTTGATTCTTGGTTTACATGAAGAATATGAAGGTGAGATTACAATAAACGATACCAACATAAAGGAAGTTAATCTCTATCAGATGAGAAGAGACTTGGTAGCTGTTGTAGAACAGAATTTAACCATTATAAATGGCTCGGTCATTCGAAATATTCAACTAGATACAGAAATTAATCATGATCGACTAAGTTATTTAAATGAAAAGTTAAACTTGAATCAATTTTTTGAAAAGAACAATTTTGACATTAGATTATCAAGAAAATCAAATGGTTTATCCGGTGGAGAGAAACAAAAATTAAATATTGTGCGTAATTTTTTAAAGGAATCGCAATTATTGATGCTAGATGAAGCGAATTCTGCCCTTGATGTAAAGAGTAGTCTGGCGTTAAAGGAACTCATAAATGAGGAAAAAGAAAATAGAATAACGATCCTAATCGCTCACAATGAGATGTTTGATGACATTGTGGATGATGAAATAAACTTGTAGATTTGAATGTCAAGAAACCACGATAGAATAAAAAATGTAATCACTATAATTAAAGTGATTTATTATTTCCAGCACTACTTTCGTAGCAATTTAAGGGCTTCTTTTAGCGTCTTGGTCGTTGCTAAGTCTGCGACTAAATTACGGTAGGTGAAAAAGACAAAGCCAGAGACATGTGGTAAGTTTCTAATAAAGGTTATTTGACGGATGATTTCATTCGGGTCTTGCCACATTTGGTCTTCTTCATATAGGTATAAACCGAGACCGATGTAGAGTTTTGTTTTCGTATTCGCAGTGATATCATTCCACCATTGGGCAACGATGTCAAAAGGAGAAAGTGGGTCATCAAATGCCCAGTAGACTTGGGGCACAATGTAGTCAAGCCAGCCAGCTTGAACCCATAGTTTTGAATTGACATATTCATCTAGGGAAGAAAGTTGAATCGGTGATGTTTTGGAGCCACCTGGTGCTTCTTCTTCGCTTGCCCAAATACCAAAGGGGCTAATGCCAAATTCGACATGTTTTTGATGTGAGTAATTGTAGCGACTGATGGTTTTGTGTAACTGATAGACGAGTTCGTTAATATTGGCTTGACGCCAGTCATCAATGGTTTGGTTGGCATCGACTCTGTATTGTTCATACGTTTTTTGATCAGGTGACAGGTCACCAAACGCTATCATTTCATCACCTTCAGGGTACGGATAAGGATAGAAGAAATCATCTAAATGAATGGCGTCCACCGCATAGCGATTCAAGATTTCATCAACCGTTTGAACCATGAAAGCATTGACTTCAGGGACACCAGGGTTGAGGTATAATTGCCCGTTGTAAAAATAAATCCAATCTCGATGACGCCTTGCGTAGTGAGTAGGTGCAAGTGTTGCCAAGGCAGCTTCAAGATCGGGTAGCTTGCTTGTCGACGGTGTTAAGCGATAAGGATTCAACCAAGCATGAAATTCCATTCCCGCTTGATGTGTTTCTTGAATAACGTAAGCCAACGGGTCGAAATGAGCCATCCCGGGTGCTGTTCCTTGCTCACCTGTTAAATATTGACTCCATGGATTCACACCAGATGGATAAAAAGCATCTCCTTCTGGTCTCACTTGAAAAAATAACGCATTTAGTTTGAACTTGCGACATGTAGCTAAAATAGCGGCAAATTCTTTTTTAAATAGGTCGATTTTAAAGCCTTGCTCAAAAACAGCTGGACTCGGGAAATCATTGTTTCGAACCGTTGTTACCCAAACGCCGCGCAGCTCAGCCTTGGCTCGCTGTTTTAAAGGGTCGTTTGACATATTTGAAAATTGGGCATTTAATTGACTTCCGTTATATGAAAAATGCATCTGCATCACCTCTATAGGCTATCATATGCATCCATCAGCTAAATATTTACTGTGGTTCTTTTTACTGATCACAACTGTCAACCTTGATTCATAAACTAGCATATCAAGTTAGGGGGTTGATCACATGATTTTAGTGATTGCAAATGATAAGCGGATGACATATGTTGCCCAACAGTTGTCCGAATTTTTTAATGTGGTAACAGATGACGACACTGTTGACTTCACACAGGTGAAATACGTGGTGTTACCATTTAAAATTGAAGGAGATCAATTAGCAAAATGGATGAATCAACTACCTGAGGATTGCCTGATTTTCACACCCATTATGCGAGATTTTTTACAAAAGGTTACGCAAAAAGTAATCGTGATCATGGATCATGATGAAATCGCCATTTATAACTCGATTCCAACAGCAGAAGGCACCCTTTATTACGTGATGAAAAACACAGAGCACACGATTCATGGCTCAAACATTCATGTTATCGGTGCAGGACGCTGTGGTGAAACACTGGCCAAATCGTTAAAAGCACTCGGAGCGCATGTTTCTATCTCAAGTCGAAACCCTTCTCTTTCGGCACGACTTTTCGAATCAGGCCTTTCAGTTGTCGAAACTGATGCGGACATTTTGCAAGCAGCGGATATCATTATCAACACAGTTCCAGCATTGATGTTAGATGCCCAGCAGTTGCAACATGTGAAAAAAGAGGTCTACATTGCGGACATTGCTTCAGCACCAGGTGGTGTTGATTTTGAATACGCCCAAAAACTCGGCCTTCAAGCAGAGCTACTCCCAGCTTTACCTGGACTTGTCGCACCTCAAACAGCAGCGGCTTACTTGGCAAACTTTATTAAAAGGAAAATCGATGATGAAGGGTAGGTTGGATCATGTCGCACATCAAAACGATTGTCATGAAATTTGGCGGCATATCAGTCGCAGACTCATCAGCACCAGAGCGTCAGTTGGATTTTCTGACAGACATAAGGGGGTTATTAAATGTGTAACTTGCACTTCGGTCCACTCATAACAGCATCCGTCACACCATTTGATGAATATGGACAAGTTGACATCAAGCAATTCGAGAAGCTGCTTGCGCACTTACTCGAACACCAATCAACGGCGATTGTGGTGACAGGAACGACGGGGGATGTCTCAAACAGACAACAATAAAAAATTCTACAGCGTCAATTTTTCTTTTCTTTAATGTGTCCGATATGATATAATGGCAATAGTGATTAACTTTAAAGGTGGAATGAGCCATGGTAAAAAAGAAGCTATTACCTATTGGGGTAGATGATTTCAGAAAGATACGTGAAAGTAAGAAAGCAAGCTATTATGTGGATAAGACATTAATGATTGAAGATTTTTTAGACTATGGTAATTTTGTTACCCTGACTACACGCCCTAGACGTTTTGGAAAAACATTAAATATGACGATGATACGTGACTTTTTCGATATTACCCAAGATAGTCGGGGAATTTTTGAAGGTCTTGCCATTATGGATACTGAATATGCAAGTGAAATCAATTCAGCCCCTGTTGTATCATTGTCATTAAAAGGTTGTACAGGTAAGACACTAGAAGATTTGTTAGCATCAATTGCAAGTGAAGTCCGTAAAGAATATGTAAAATATGAAGACATTTTAAAAGATGTAGATAAAGAAAAATCTGTCTATGCCTTATATTTTCGTACACTAAAGCAATTGATGAATGGGGATATCAGTGATGAAGATTTGAAGCATAGCCTTGCGTACTTGTTGGAAGCTTTGTATACATTTTACAACGTAAACCCTATTCTGTTAATTGATGAATATGATAATCCCATTATCGAAGCACACCAACAAGGGTTCAGGAAAGAGTTTACTAACTTTTATGGTTCGTTTTTAACGCTGGTATTAAAAGGGAATCCCCATTTAGGTCAAGCGTTGCTAACCGGCATACAACGTGTCGCAAAGGAAAGTATTTTTTCTAAATTGAATAATATTGTTGTATACAACGTGTTAGATAGCCACTATGCCAACCACTTCGGATTTACTGAAGATGAAACAAGCAAACTTTTAAAGCATTATGACCTTGAATTGACTGAAGAAGTAAAAAGGCGCTATAATGGTTATAACTTTTCTGGATATGCCATCTATAACCCATGGTCAATTCTTAGCTATGCCAATAAAAAGAAACTACAGAACTACTGGCTTAAAACTTCTACAAATGCCTTGATTACAGAATCAGTCCTTGAAGCTGATGAAGACTTTCATCGTAAATTTGAAACCTTAATCAAAGATGGGGAAGTAGATGTTGCCCTGAATTTAGAAGCATCTTTTGCGGAGCTACCTAGGGCTGACACCTTATGGGGATTGTTTGTCAACGCAGGTTATTTGACTGTCACGAATGAAGATTATGTTTTCAACAGCTTTGTAATTAGAATCCCGAATGAAGAAATTAAAACTGAATTTCAAGAGATTGTCGGGGCTTATACAAAGTTAGCAAGCCAATTGTTAAAAGATATGTTGCGTGCTTTAGTCCTTGGAAAGCTGACTGAATTTATGGCGATTTATGAAAGGCTAGTGATTCAATCAACGAGTTATCATGATGCAAAAGAGAATGCTTATCACATGTTGCTGCTTGGCATGATGATGAACCTTCGCGATCTTTATAAAATCACCAGTAACATTGAATCAGGATATGGTCGTTCAGATATTATGATGGAATCGCTAGACACAAAACGTCCGCATATCATCATTGAATTTAAACAAGGTGAAGATGTGGAAAAACTAAAGGTTGAAGCATTAGCACAAATTAAAGAAAAGCAGTATTACAGAGGCTTAACAGGGGAAGTCCTTTGCATCGGACTTGCACATCACAAAAAAGTGTGTCAATTGGTGCATGAAAGCATCATCGTTTAATTGAAGTCTAGCAACAGTTGATTGCTGGGCTTTTTAATCGGTCAAAAATGTCATAGGCACGAAGGATTTGGAATAAAGTAGAGAGAAAAAGCAAAGGAGTTGATCGTGTGGCAAATGTCGAAGAAACACTTTTAAATCATGAGCGTCACCCTTTACAAGAAAACGTCAATGTTGTTCAAAAAGGTCGACGAACGGAAACAGCCTTTACGCATCAAGGGATAACTGTTCATTTAACGTTTGCTGAAAAGGGGTCATCTCTTGACGAGTTATTAACGAACTACTTTAAAAATCTGAAACAGGGTTAAGCCTGTTTGTGAGAAGGATGGGGGAGACATGCCGCATCATAAAAAGCGTGAATGGGCTGAAGAAAAAAGATGGTTGGTCGGCCCTTATATTAGATTATCAAAAGATGATGGAAACGATGAAAGTTTAAGTGTAACCAATCAGAAAAAGATTATCATGGATTTCTTTGAACGCGAGTTTGAAGAACCTTATACCATTGTCGATTGGTACATCGATGATGGGATATCAGGGACAACAGGTGATGAACGTGTGGCGTTTCAACGTGCGATTCATGATATGAAGTCAGGGAGAATTAATTGTATGCCTTGTAAAACCTTGTCTCGTGCGTTTAGGAATTACGCAGATCAAGGGTATTATTTGGAACAAGTTTTCCCCACTTATGAGCTTCGCTTTATTAGCATTGGCAGTCCAAGGGTTGATACGTATTTAGATCCGGATGCCATCATCGACGGTTTGGAGCTACCCATTAATGGATTGATGAATGATCGCTACGCAGCTAAAACATCTCAAGATGTGCGACGTACATTTGATATGAAACGAAGGAAAGGGGAATTCATTGGGGCGTTTGCACCTTACGGCTTCATCAAGGATCCAACCGACAAAAACAAGCTGATCATTGATGAAGAAGTCGCCCCTGTCGTGAGAGACATTTTTCATTGGCGGGGAAATCTTGGGATGAGTAAAGCGGCCATTGTTAAACGATTAAATGAATTAGGGGTTTTAAATCCGACGGCGTATAAAAAGCACAAAGGTTTCAATTATCAAGCTTCTCTCAAAAAAAACGATGGTTTGTGGTCGCCCAAGACCGTTTCGAGAATACTCGAAAACGAAATGTATATCGGCAATATGGTGCAAGGTAAGCAAAAAGTCATTAGCTATAAAGTTCATAAAAAAATCCACACGCATGAAGAAGCATGGTACATTGTTAAAGGCACCCATGAAGCCGTTGTTGATCAAGGGTTGTTTGACAAAGTGCGTGCGCTTGATCATCGCACGACGAGGGTTGCACCAGGGGAGCAAGATCACCATTTATTATCAGGTTTTATGTGTTGTATGACTTGTGGTAGGGGAATGCGCCGGAAAACGAGCAGAAGTCAGCGTCGGGATGGTACAGTTCGCTGTCATGTTTATTATGATTGCTCAACCCGTGCAACAAAAGGTGTTCAGTTTTGTAAGCCCAATAGTATCCGTGAAGACGTGCTGCAGGAAGTGATCTTAAAAGCCATTCAACTGCAACTGGAACAGGTGGTAAATATGACAGCTGTTGTGAGTGCCGTTCATCAACATATTGTGAGTAATCCACCTCTTTTACGGCTTAAAAAACAACATGCTGATCAACAAGAAACATTGAAAAAGTTAACAGCGGCCATTGATGATTTATATGTAGACTGGAAGTCAGGCGATATCACAAAAGCCGATTATGTGAGAATGAAAGCCAATTTTGAAAAAAAATCTGATGACACTGGCAAAGTCATCCTCCATATTGAAAAAGAACTCGACTTGCTTTCTAAAGAAAGTGGAGAAGACAGCCCCGCTCTAAAAACTTTTTTAAACGATCAAACCGTCAAAAGACTCGACCGAAGCTTGATAACGGCATTCATTGATCACATAGCGGTCAAAGAAGGAAAAGAAATCACCATTGCTTTCAAATTCGACAATGAACAAACAAAGGCTGTCGGTGCTAGTGAAAGCAATCAAATTTAACCACATGTTGTCCATGTTAGACTGCGACCACGGGAGAGTCACCCACATTGAATTCAATAGAGAAGCTTCGCATTTGGGAAAGTGCAGTTGACTTTGTCGATGGGCGTGTGCCCATTATTGCAGGCGTTGGAACCAACAACACGAAAACGACGATTCATAATGCCAAGCTGGCAGAAGAAGCAGAAGTCGATGCGTTACTGGTTGTTGTGCCTTATTATAATAAGCCTTCACAAAAAGGGTTGTTAAAGCATTTTAAACTATTAGCGGAACAGACAGAATTGCCGATTATTTTATACAATATTCCTTCTCGTTGTGGAACGGGATTAAACGCAGAAACCATTATAGAACTTGCAAAAGTGCCGAATATTATTGGAATCAAAGAGTCGACGGGAAACATGACGTTACTAACCGAGCTAAAAGTATTATTGCCAAAAGACTTCTTACTTTACAGCGGTGATGATGCGTTATACCTTGAGACATTAAAACTTGGAGGCGAAGGTGTGATCTCCGTTGCAAGTCATCTCGTTGGAAAGAAAATGACACATATTTTTGACTTACTAAGCACAGGTTCCACAGCAGAAGCAACGGAACTTAATACGAAGCTAATGCCATTTTATGAAGCGATTTTTAAACATCCTAACCCATCACCGATTAAATCTTTGTTGACCATGTACGGAATTGATGTAGGTGGTGTCAGATTACCGCTTGCGAATCTGACACCAATTGAAGTGAAGACATTGTGGAAAGAAGTGGAAAAGTTGATAGATACGTAGCCAACGATCATTCGTTGGTTTTTGAATGTGTTTGGCAAACGATAGAAGCTTGCAACAAAGAAAGAGCTATGCCTTGTTGCAGCAGTTGACACAATCAAATCATTCCAAAATCATTCATAAATTCCTTAAAATCATTCATATTCTTTCAAATCATTCATAAATTCTCTTGATTTATCTCTTAAAATATGATAGAATGAAAAAAGAAGTGCTATCATTCTCTGCTTTTTCTGAATTTTTAGTTCCTATTATAGTTGTAAAAACTTGACATAGTACCAGTAAAATAAACACATACAGGAGGATTGAATTATGAATTTTGAAATTATTAAATTAAATGACAATCAAATTAGCGATATTGAAAATAGATTAGAAATATATGATAATCACTATATGAGTGAGAAACTCTCTGGTGATATCAACACTGGTGTGATGTACGAAGGAGAACTGATTGCAGGAGCGTGCGGCTGTATCTCAGCTTTTAAAATATTTTATGTTTCGACTGTTTACGTGGATGAAGCTTTTAAAAAAAAAGGATTGGTCGTATGTTGATGCAAAAAGTGGAAGAAACTGCAAGATCTTTAGGTGCAAACATGATTCGATTAGATACTTTCAGCTGGCAAGGAGCAGGATTTTATTTAAAATTAGGCTATAAACAAGTCGGATATTATAAAAGTCCTGTTGATGAATTTGAAGAATATTTTTTTCTGAAAAGGCTATAGCTGTTCAAAAAGTATAAATAAAAGTTATAATCTTATTAAACTGATATCTTGATAAAGTTATCAGTTTATGTTTTAAATCTACCTAAGAAAGAAGAGATGGTGGATTCTTGTGCAGTGAAAGTTGCTCGCGGAAAGAGTTGGTACTTCGAACTGATTTAGATCATAATGCTAAAAGTTACATAATTTGTGCCTTGAGCATAGCGAAAGGAATGTTGGTTAAAATGAAACTAATTAATGTATATAATGATATTTCTACAGAACTTTTTTCATATGCAAAAGAAATATCATCACCCTCAATTATTTATGATTTTGATCAATTGAAAAAGGTTGTTAACACGATGCAAAAAAGCCTATTCCTTCATACTCTGCTACTAGTTTAACCAAACTTTCTGACATGTGAGTATTCAAGTTATCCAAGATAAAAACGTGCTTGCTTCCATCATTTAAAG
>JGI24700J35501_10930726_pt1 | contig 20291 bp, 14 predicted proteins | sample TergutTh196P1_FD_35501 | JGI IMG/M metagenome (IMG submission 35501)
TGAATGTTGTCCATTTGTGTGTGGTGGTGTTTGTTTCTTTCCTTAATGTGGAGGTGTGGCATCTGGGGGCGGGTGGTTTGTGTGTTTGAGCAGGGAAACCATTGTTGGAAAGAATGTCATGGATAGTATCTTCTTCTTCTTTGTATTCTTCATCTTGTAAATGGTATTGTTTAGTCTGTTATATAGGAATCTATGTTATGGTTAAGATTGCATGGAGCTACACATCCACACCTCCATCTTCGGAGTATGGTGCTTAACTGAACATATGGCAAATTTTTACAAATAAATACCTTTTCATTGTGTCCAGCTGTTGATGAAGTTCCTTTGCTGCCGTCTTAGCAACATCAGCATGTATCATTTGTTCTTGCAGACACGTTATTAGCTTCTTCAATAATGATATTGTAAACCGAAGTTTAAGAATGTTGAATTTCATTGTTGTGATCGCATCTCTAGAATACCATAAATAGAGTGAATATGAATTATGGTTTCAGGGAATGTTATGACTTTTACACAAGTCAAAACTTCTTAGAATGGCAAAGGGCTAATAGGATGATTCTACTTAATTAACTACAAGCACCATGGAAAAGTTTTATGTTCATATAACACATACAGTATTTAGTTCACAAATATATTAGAGCTGGTAATTCACTTTTTGAACTGGAGCCATCTTTTTAAGAATCCCATTAGAGAGGCCACTTTACTGAACAGTTAGCAAACTTTAATTCTACAGAGTTCTGATCATGGTACCTCACATTTAAAACCACCCAGTTTTCAAGTCATCCACCATCCAAATTTTAACAAAGATTTGGTATCTGATTCCATTTACATCGTCATGTAGAGGCATTGTGAGGCACTTACCTGATGACAGAAACACAACTAGTTTCCAAAACACTGCACCAAATTGTTGTATTTTTAATTAAAGGATGATAGGCAAATTATAGAAAAATGTAGTTTTAAATTAGCAACATGTTTAGGCAGGCTGAAGGCATTCTATTCAATCACTCAAACAAAAGATACATATTTTCATCAGCTGTGATTTCTTCTTCCATTGTGAGAAATTTCAGTGACTTTCTGTGAGGCAATTTTGGAAATTTAAGACTCAGAAGCTGAGCAATGACTGTTATTCATTACTGCAATGCTTGTTACTCATGATGTGTTTGTAGACTTAAATGTTGCTACTGCATTCAATGAAATGACCAAAACTTACTGACAGTACTGTTTGCAAAGAAGTTTTCATATGGCACAAATGGTTCAAAGCAAGACAACACTCTGTCACAGAGAAGGTGTAGTCATGACAATCACCCAAATCAGATTCCTTGTGTAGAAGAAACAATGAGGATCACTGAACTGCAGCAGTTTATACTGAAGTCCTACATTCAAAATTCTGCTGTACTACCTGAGTGGGTGGGGGACTGAAAGAAGGGAAAACTATACTGTAGAATACACACATACATACATTCCATGGATCCATAAGTGTGTCATACAGACAGTAGGATGTGGAAGAAGTCATAAATATGCAAGATATACAAATTTACAGTGCAAAATAATACAAACATTTTACAAAAACAATATTATAAATCATAATATGTGGAAATAAAATGCCAACTGGATGCAACAGACAATTTTTATTGCACATCTTATTGCTTGCTCAACATGTTTCGGGCACCACTATGCCCACCATCAGGAGCTCGAGAGTATTATACAGGTGGTTGCTGCCTGTGGTGTTTGGTGCTGTAAAGATGGAAAATGTAATTTGTAGGTTAGGCAGATTTTGTGTTTTCAGCATTCAGTGTCGTGTGTTATATATGTTTGTTATAGGGTATGTCAGATGTTGTGGGGGCTGTGTGTGGGTGTCCTAAGTAGGCTTAGGACACCCACATACAGCCCCCACAACACCCTATAACGAACATATATAACACACAACACTAAATGCCAAAAACACAAAATCTGCCTAACCTACAAATTACATCTTCCATCTTTACAGCACCAAACACCACAGGCAGCAACCACCTGATAACACTCTCGAGCTCCTGATGATGGGCATAGTGGTGCCCAAAACATGTTGTGCAAGCCATAAGATGTGCAACAAAATCATCTGTTGCATCCAGTTGGCATTTTATTTCCACATATTAACGACGTTGCACAGTCAAAATCACATCAAAATTATAAATCATCTTTACACAATAAATCTATCTACAGAGCGAGTGGAGTGTGTATGTAGATATTTTCATATGGCTACTTGAAATTTTGCCTTGTAATTCTTAGGACTGTCATGTTAGGTGGTAAATTGTTGAAAATTTTTAAGCCAGCAATTCTGTACTTCTTTGAAAACAGGATAGGTTGGCATTTAGCCTATGAAGATGATGCTTATTCCTTGTATTAATATTGTGTTTAGATGAATTTGTTTTAAAATTTTCCTGCTTATTGATAATGAAGCTCATTAATGAAAGTATATACATGCATGGAAGAGGTTGAATCTCTAATTGTTTAAACAAACTATGCATGAGGTTCTGGGTTGTACACCAGCCATAATTCTGATAATTTTCTTTTGTAAAGTGAAAATATTCCCACTGCTGGAAGAGTATAACAGAATGAAAGTATGCACAGTCAATTGATTTGAGAGTGTTAATGTCACTGATATGGGCCACTGACCTAACAGCATAATATGCTTCATTTAACTTAGGAATCATTTGTTCAGTCCTGTTCATCCAGTTTGGGTGGTTATCAATTTGTACACCAAGAAATTTTGTATTTACTCCTCTTCATATACTCTCATATAACCAATATATAATGTAGCATGTGATAAATTCTTTGTTATGAATTTCATTATTATTCATTTTATCTAAATTTGGAACTAAATTATTAGCAGCAAACCATTTAATCACATGACAGAGAACTAAATACTACACCGAACAGAAATCTTCAAAATTTCTTCTTGAAATTATGACATTAGTAGCATCAGCAAATAATACTGGTTCTCATACACAATTTATTCTCAGGGGAAGGTAATTTATATATATTATGAACAACAGAGGCCCTAGAATTGATCCTTGGGGAACTCCATATTTCAATGTACCCCAGTAAGAGAAGAAATTTTGAACTGTATTAGGTGATTTTACTTCAACTTTCTGTCTTCTGTTTGTTAAATTGGACCTGAACTAAACTTCATATACTCCTCAAATTCAATATAAACGTCATTTAGCTAAAATTTCACGATTCACGTAATCAAAAGCCTTTGCCAATCACAGAAAATTCCACCAACATGCATTTTCTGGTTAACAGATTTGAATACACTGTTAGTCTGAAGGCTGGATCTTCTGCTGACATCCTTTTCCTTTACGTTTAACTGTACTTTCTGTGACTGGTATGTTGTTAGTATGCAGGTGATGGCTGAATCTACTGTGCATAGCTTTCTTGAGTACCTTAGAAAAAATTGTTAATAATGATATAGGCCCGTAATTTGTTATACTACTTTTGTCTTCTTTCTTGCAAAGTGGTTTTACTACTGCACTCTCAAGACAGTCAGGAAAAATACCAGTATATAGTGAGTGATTACAAATATATCTTAATGGATGACTGAGAGATGCACAAGCTTTTAATATTTTAGTTGTTATTTTATCATAACCTGATGATTTTTTTGGTTTTTGGGAATGCATTATACTTTTAATCTCAGCTTCAACGATTGGGATTATTTTTATGCTGAGGAAGTTTAAAGGAAATTAATCTTTTAGAATTGAGATAGCATCTCCTTTCTCCATTTGTTGCATGTTTAATTTTTCAGTAATTGTTGTAAAGAAATTATTAAAGGCATTTGCCACGTTTACTGGATCCTTTAATTTTCATCACTCACAAGTAAGATGGGAACTGTTCCACTGAATGTACTTTTCCTGTGTCTTTCATTGTAATGTATCATGTTTTTATTTTGTTATTAGATTTTGCTATAAGTCTACTGTAGTCTTGCATCGTAGCTTCTTTCATAATTCTTCTTCGGATTTCACACTACTTAATACAATGCACTTATACTTTTGGATCATGGCTGCTCTTAGTTAAGGCACATAGACTTCTTTTGTGTTTGCAAGATATTTTTATTCCTTGTGTAATCCAATCATTCTTGTCTTTCAAACTTCTGTATTTAATTGGAAAACTAGCTTGGAAAATCCTTAACAAAGTACATAGAAATGAGTTAAACATATGGTTAGGATTTGTATCTATATAAACAGATTCCCAAGTTTCTTTTTTTAGTAGAGTCTGAAAGTTCATGAATGTTTCATTGTCTATTACCTGGGGCTCTGCTTCAAGGGAAATTTGTTCATTGTTGCATATATTTTTAATTGTGAGAATTTAAGCATTGTGGTCTGACAGCCATTTATTATGGGAGATGCAGAAGATAAATATATTCTACTGTTATGCACATATATATTATCACCTGCATTACTTGAGTTATTTTAAATTCCCATTGCAAAATTTACTATGTGCAACAAATTGTATTTTGTTAATAATGAGGCTAGTTTTTTTTAATCAGATAATCTGTTTTTATGTCTCCAAAAATTAGAAGTTCCACTTTAGATTTATACAGATATTTCAGAGCATAATCTGGATTCTTTATAAACTGATTAAAATCTCCTGTATGAACTCTGTGTGAGCTTAATACAATTAATTTAGATGATGCAGTCTGTAGTTCAACAGCACAAATTTCCAAATCCTTTTCTTGACAGTATGTGACATAATAATTTTGCTGAAATACAAGTCTTTATGAACAAAAATACACACACCTCCATTCTGTCGATTTTGACAGCAGAAATTTGATCCTAATATACAGCTTGGTAATGTGAGTGTAGCAGGTCCTGTTCCTCCATGTGATGCTAACTACAACATAGTACCTGGTGATTAATATTACCTATCTCTAAAGAATTTATGTATCAACAATTTTGTTTCTTAATCCCCTAATATTTTGATGAAAGATTTGTAGTGAATTAGATGAATGTACAGTTCCATCTTGGTTTCTGAACTCTAGGTAATTACAATCAATACATTTTAGGAAACCTCTGTGCTTTTGCTTTTAGGCTAAAAAAGGGGAGGCTCTTGCACTGGTGGTAACAGGAATACTGCTCCATCATGGAACACAAAACGTGCAAGAGATAAACAAGTCACTGCAGAAGTGTAACCCATGCACCCTTGGTGTTCTAACCTGGCAGCACATGGTTTCTACTCGTTTTAAGGCTAAACTTGGGGCTGAATGATTACCACTTAGCTTCTGAAGAAGTTAAAGCTATCACAGCGGCACTTTGGAAAGTAACAAGTGAAGGCTTTGAACAGCCAATTAACAACTAGATGCAGTGGTGGAAGAAATGTGTACATCTCCAATGAGGTCACTTCAAGGAAAAAAGTGTTGCTTGACACCGTAAATGATGAACAAAGTGATGATGGTACAGTGCACAAGCAAACAAACAGCCTTATAGTTTAACAGCATAATACGATAAAAAAGAACTTCGTTAGCATTACTGATGATACTGCCATGGAATCTTCAGAAAAGCAGAGTAATTCATTGATTTTGCTATGAGTTAACTCAGCAAACAAAATTATTGTACACAGATAAAAGAATACAACAACAACAATAACAAAAAAGGAGGATGAGGAGGAGAAGGAGAAGAAGGAGAATGAAAAGAAGAAGGAGAAGGAAAAGGAGAATAAGAAGAATGAGGAGGAGAAGGAGGAGGAGAAGAATGAGAAGAAGAAGAATGAGGAGAAGGAGGTGGAGAAGGAGGAGGAGGAGGAGGAGGAGGAGCAGGAGAAGAAGAAGATGATGATGATGATGCAGCTGCTGCCGCCACTCAGTTCACGTGCAGACTTTTCTTTGCATATCTGTTCCTCCTCCTTCACAGTTTCAGTCCAGACTACAACTAAACTACACATCTTCCTTTCCCTCTCCCACTTTCTGTTACGGGCTGAATGATGGTTGTCCTACTCCCACACATGGTTTCTCCCACCATGGGTCAGTCACAATATTTGTATGCACACTCAAAAATGCTGAATTTTTATGACTTGGAAAACCCATATTTGGCACCCTGAATCAAATTATGTGGGACACCAGGACACAGCTTCATAAAACCCACAACACTGGCAAAACTGGGATGAACGGAATCCCTTGGGATGTAGTGACATCGAAAGCCATCCATTCTACTGTCTCTGAAGTAGTGAGGTCATTTTTTTTATTTTGGTAGCACAAACTCCAGAATCCTTTCACAAATGGTACTGAAATTCCTGTTTTGGCCTCAAAAAAATTGCTCTTCAGGTTCTATTGGCTCCCTTCAATAACACAGTATGGGCTGAAATAAAGGTAGGCCTACTTCCAAGAAATGATTAAGTGAAGAGTTTGAAGTAGATACATTTACTACATACAAAACCCATTATGTGGGAATGTAAGGTGTGACCCATGACAGGTAATACTGTCCATTATGTATCTCATCCATAAGTTTTTGATAGCTATTGGCATTTTATTTTCATGTGGCATGCTGCAGAAACCTGAGAAATCTTAGTTTCATTTGTTATTCACAGATGACAAACATGAAGGTTGCTGTGTGGTAACATTTAACTAGCTGTGTCACTTTCTTTATATTGATATATAGACAGGTATATCAGTGAAACACCACACAAAATAAAATGCCAACAGGATAATTGACGCATATAAACATTTACACAACATTATCACAAAGTATTTTCCTCCACATCTATGTATAAATACATGTAGCATTTATCACTAACCTTAATTCTTTATTTTGACTGTTCAAAGTGCAATTTTCTTCAGTAGCATTTTTAATATCTGTATCTTTTAGATGAATCTGAAATTCCAGATTATCAATCTTATTACGCAAAACACTAGTATCTTCTTCTAGTTCACTGCTTGCAACATTAAAATAAACCCGATGGATTGTCTCCTCAGTGATCTTGTTTCGACATTGTGGACAGGACTTCGATCTAAATTGGGAACAAATGATTCACTTGACATAAGAAACATACAACCATGACTTCAAACATTAACAGAAATAGTACTGTTTGGTTAGGTTATAAACAAGTTGCAAAGACTTGAAGATCATTGACACCCACAAGTCCTGAAAAAATTTTTACCTAGTTTACCAAACTCTGATCCACCAATATGGATCAACATATAGAAAGACAGATACAATACACAGATAGCTGCCTCCAACAGATACTAGAAATTAGAGCACAGGACAAGTCAGAGTATGAAATAAATTTATCATAAAATACAGCAAATATGATGACTGAACATTTTCCCTGAACAAGTACAGTACATTACACTAAATCACAGACACAAATACATTATTAACAGTTGCTTAGCAATTTTGCAATGCTGTGCACTGAGAAAACTAGAGGTTACTAGATTTGAAATCGTCTGTTACCAAGTCAGTCATCAGTATGTATGCATATGAATGTCATGCAATGTTACTCCATGTACAGGCATCCCCTTTTTATAGTGTGCTTCACTAAGTGCTGTTTTGCTATAACACTTCTATGCCCCTCCCCACTTCTTTAAAGTTTTTGTACTTTCTGCAAAAATGATACTCTCTTGAACTAGTATCTGAGCACTTCAACTGTACTTGTGCATAAACTCACACAGGCTGGGTGCAGCAAGTCAGCATTAGCAATTTGTGGAATTGAGTCGAGCAATTACCATGCCACTGAAGGAGGAAGCTGTGAAAAATCAAAGAAGTGTGTAACCATAGTTTACTTTTGCTCTTTAAGTGGTGTGTTATAAGTGATGTCTTATCTTGTGTATTTAGTGTGCTGTGATTAGTTTTTTCCATACTCTCTTGGTGAATCAAAAGTGTGAAAATAGCAACTTTACAGATACATAAGAAAAGTGTGTCAATAGCAGCAAAGCTGAATGTCATTAGATGCATCACACAAGAATGCCAGATCAGTGTTTGCACAGCATTAGACTTAAGGTGATTAAGTGTACAAGTTGTTTTGAAGAACAACATTAATCAAAAAGACACCATGTCAACAAATATGTATTTCTATTTGTTTTGGTAAGACAAAATGTTATACGTTATTTATAAAATGCATGTCTTTACTACAGTAGATCAATGATCAAGGAATAGCAGTCAAAAACACAACTATATTTGTATGTACAATAGCGTACCAACTACATATTTCGGCCGTTTCTTAACTGTAATTGGAACGCTATTGTACATACAAATATAGTTGTGTTTTTGACGGCTATTCCTTGATCACTGATCCACTGTAGTTCTGATATACACAACGGGGATGACACTCCTTAAGCATGTCTTTACTCTGTACTTACTTTAATTTGGATTTCAGTACTGCAATATACCGCACATTAGGAAATAATTATTTCTGAATTGTAAGTTTAGAATACAAATTACTTCTATAAACATTAATTTTATGTGAAAAGTTCCTTCACTTAGTGCTCTGTTTATCTGGAACTGATTAAGAGCACCTAGTCAGGGATGCCTGAACACAGAATGTTCTGTGACATGTGGGCCAAAAATTTGTAGTGTGTTCTGTGGGTCATTAGCAATAAAATGTCCTATACCCGACAGGTTGATCTTATGCAATTACTGGGTTAAGCGAACTGTAACATTCAGCAAGTTCAGTGTGTACAAATTTTGAGACATCTGTAGCAGTGTACCTGAGGGTTCTACTCTTCTGGGACATGGTTCTGCATCAATAGACAATTGGATCCTGACATTTTGAGGCAAAGCGAAGTCCTCATCTTCAGGGTTCAAAATGTGTTCTTGGAAATATCAACACTTGAAGAAGAGGACACTATGTTGCCTTCACATGTGTGGATCCAGTTAGCCACTGATGCACCTTAATATCCCAGAGGAACAGAAAATGAATTTGAGTGCTGTCTCATATTGTGTTCACAGATGGGGCTCAATTTACACATGATGGTATTAAAAACAAATGTAATTCTCTTACGTGTGCAGCAAAATCCACATACAGTAGTATAATATAATTTTCAAGAGGTACTGGTATGGTATACAGGGATACTGCCTACATTGACCACATTTTATTGAGGAACACTTGGTTATTAAAAACGTTTAAGAAAATGAATTACTGCCTTGTTTAAAAAATGTTCCTCTTGAAACAGAAGCATGGATATGGATACAACATGACAGAGTGTCTCCACATTTAGGCAGAGAGATCATGCAACACTTCAACAAGAGTAATCAAGGATGACAGACAGGAAGATGTGAAATGATGGCATGACAAGCTTGGTTGCCTAAATTAAACCTATTAAATTTCTTTCTCTGGTGTAGAATGAAATGTGGGTACACCTGGCAGTCAGGAAACTGAATGCAACGTACCCAGTGGGAATTAACATTGGCATGAGGCTTGGCAGCGCACATGCAGTCACAAAAGGTGGTCAGTTTGAATAACTCATTTACTTGTAAATGTTCAAGTTAATTCTATTAATGAGGAACTGAAAATTTAGTCTATATTCATTGCTGTAATACAGTATCCCCTAAACTGATAATGATATTGAATAAAACTATGCTTTAGTTATTTGTGCACGACATGAAATCTAGAACATGGTCCTGAGTATGGCAAACATGCCACATAATATACCATACAAAACCATATACACAAGTTTTACAAATGGATAAACTACTAGAGCCAACATATACAGAATTATTCCTAATTTCATTCACTAAACATAACCATCACATTGTACTCCCAATATGAAGACAAAAGTCTCATAAACATCTGGTAACAACTGCATTCTCCGTAAAAACAGGGTTAGGAAATCAATTGAGATCGGTACTGTACTTTAAGAGCAGGTTTGTTCATTAGATTTATCACATTTCAAAATTATAGTGTCTTTACAGTGACAAAACATTTACATAAGTCACAGAAAATATTATCCCTTTGTGTAAATGCATAAATGAGCCCTCTAATACCAAGAATTCCTGGCAAACTGAAAAATTTCGGGTGTCTGTTGTATTGTTGTTGTAGTTACTACAGTCATCCTACATGTTGTTGCTTTTCAATTAAACTGAGCACCCCCATATGGCACCAGTCCTAAGCTGGCAGGAGGAAGCTCAGGCAATCACAGAGGCCACAAAATCAGTCCGTCATGTACTGTCCATTAATGTAGGTAGTTGTTTTCCAAAAACCACTTTACATTGTGGGTAACATAAGCAGAATCTTCACCATACATAAACCACATAGTATGCTGTTGTTAATCATATATTCCCCAGTAGTTGAGGTACTCTGCTATTGCAAGACTGCTAATGAAGTAATAGTTACTATATTTATAGGGACGTTTTTGGCTTGGGTTTAGGAGCAGGGCATGATCTTTTCGTTAACTGCATGCAATCATGAAACGCTCTACATACAATATTTACAGTCAGCTATATGATTACAATCAATCAATAATTTCTTCGCATTACAAATTCAATAACGGAGTATAAGGTATGGGTCAAAAGGTATATTTTTCACTAACACTGAACATTGTACATTTTAATTTTTCAGAGTGATAAGGGAGACTACGTGTCATAAATTTCAAAGCAAAAACGAATGACCAAATGTAGTTTAATAAAAATAAATATTACCTCTCCATCCACTGAATCAAACAAGCATAATGGAACAGATGACCACAACCCGTTGCGAACACATCAGATGCAGCAACAAACAGTTCACTACATATAGCACAACTGATGTGCATGACTGGCAGTAACAAACAGGTCAATGTTACAAAATAAATGAAAAATAATTCTATTATATCATTAACAAATTCACTACTCTTCTCCTTCCCGCCGAGTCAACCCACATCCAGTACATGCCAACCACACGAACAAACTGAAGGTTACGTCTCGTGCGGTCACAGATCATCTAAGTACGATGTAGAACCCATTTCGACTATACGCAGTTACCAATCTACGATGAGTCATATCCCACGAAACTTGAACCTACTACATACCCGTTTATGTGTTTGGACTAGTTTCGTAGGAGGTGGAACGGTTAAATGCTGCCAAACTTCGTAGTTGCGCCATTTCACCAAATATTATTACGAGAGTGTGATCTAGGCGAATTAGATTGCAGAAATATGGGAGATAGCCAGATAAGCACGTGGTAGCCATGGCGTGTATGGGAGGATAATGTTTGAATGGATTTTGACAAGTGGTGTGGACTGGATGGCACTGACGGCGTTATATTCACTGCTGAGAGCTTTATAAATTTACATTTCCTGATCGGCTAAGTGACTGTCAGCTTCGTGCATTTACTTTCTGCAGACGTTCCTGAGCAGAACGTTAAAGCCGGGAAATGGTAATAAGCCACTTTGATAATGTCGATTGGATTTAGGTGGCTCATTACGTCTACTGTGCAGTGTTTTTGTCGATGCTGCAGTGCGGCTTCGTAAATAACCATTTTGTTCTACTGTCCAGTTTTAAATAGGTGACCAGAACGTGCCTCATTTTGGATTACCATGTATTGTCAGTGGTAGGACATTCAAGTCATACATGAATATGAATCTGTGGACCAGCGGCAGAGTTACTGATTGTAGATGTCGACTATAATTATTTAAAAAAACTTTAAAATGAAAGCGTCTTACCCATGTATTTTGTTTCACAAATTTTTAAAGAACAGTCTGCACCGTTTCACGTGTTCTAGTGCTGGAGTATGGGTAAGTTAATAATGAGGTTATAAATACACATTGAATTGTAATATACATGGATTGCACGCCTTTCAGATTTCAGTTGATGGTCATTCAAAGGTTTTAGGGAACACAGATTGCATAACCATTAACAATCTGTAGAAGGCATTTTGTAAATTTGTTAGGCAAGGCACTGTTTGGGCATTGTGCATATAGGAAACCATTTGTTTCCTTCCTGCAGAGAAGCTACTGTTTTTTACTGTTCTGCGGTAAAATTGGAAATTATGATTTGGGTTCCTTTAAGCTGACCTGACCAAATCTAACCAAACCTCACCAGAGAGGAATACTGAGTATTATAAATCATCCTGTAATGTGGAATTTCTCCGTATTCTTCTATTCTAGACAACATAAGAAAGATAAATATTTTATATGTTGAAAAGCTCATGGTATTTATCTTCATGGTGACGGAAAGCATATGTGAGAATTCTGCCAGCCACTTTAGCAGGCAATGTGTTTTAGGATCACTCCAAACTTTAAAACTTGTGTCATAGTAGCATTGCTGAGGCACATATTTTATTTTTATATATCTTGGGCACAGGACAACCAACTGTAACATATTTGTTGTAAGCCTACATCCAGTTGTAGAAAACTGTTTAATCGGTACCTTACTGAGTTTGACAGATAAATGTGCAGTATTTAAAGTCAGCTTCGAATGGGCTCTCAGACTTAGGCAGGTGTAGTGTAGGCCTATGCTGGAAACCCAGAAATCAATGTAATGATATTTCTTTACTTGCAGAATGAAGACCTTTCAACATCCATAAAGCATGACATTGAATGCAGGTGGAGAAACAAGCTTCAGGCATTTGTTCATAGTGATGATGATAACCATAAATCCAAATTTTATGTGTTGTCCATGTTTCCCTATCCATCAGGGCATTTGCATATGGGCCATGTTCGAGTATATACTATTAGTGATACAATGGCCCGTTTCTACAGGATGAATGGGAAAAATGTAATGGTCAAGTATGGTATTACACATGTAGTGGTAGGTTTAGGTTCTTTGGTTCTTCTGTAATACAAACAATTGTTGAAATTCTTTTACAAAGGTGATTCATCCTATGGGTTGGGATGCATTTGGTCTTCCTGCAGAAAATGCTGCCATGGAAAGAGGAATAGAACCATCTGTTTGGACCAAGCAGAACATAAAGCACATGAAGGAACAACTTCAGAAATTAGGTTGCAGCTTCGAATGGGATCGTGAACTTGCAACGTGTAACTCTACGTACTATTGCTGGACACAGTACTTATTTCTAAGAATGTATGAAGAGGGCCTAGTTTACAGAAAACAAGTAAGTGCCACATGGTATTATTAACACTGTGGATGATTGATCCAAGTACCTGCATGGTTTGTATTCAGAAGCCACAGATTTTGATTTCCTGGAAGGTTATAGATATTTGTTTGAAGTTTTCATAATTTCCTGTCATTCTAATACATGGACAATTCCAAAACCTCCAACTGGTTGGTAAAAAGAAATGCATTGTTATAGCGCCAAAGTGCATGTTCAGTAGTAACAAGTAACTTTTGTTATCACTGAACACCTACCCTCATACATTTTCACTGCACAGTGTAGGAGTAATTACTGATGAAACATGGACACTATCATCGCTGCTTCCACCAGCTGTGAGGTACATACAAAAAAATTATGGCTACAGTATTCTGGGACCGTAAGGGAACTTTGTTGACAGAATTCATGGCACCAGAGACCACAATAACGTCAGAGGTTTATTGTGAAACACTGAATATGCTTTGGAGGTCGATCCAAAACAAACGGTGCGGGATGCTCACTAAAGGCGTCATTCTCCCGCACAACATTGCGTGGCCCAAACCGCAGCTCACACAAATGCTTTAATCAAGCTCTTCAACTGGGAGATTTTTGACCACCCTCCTTACAGTCTGGACCTGGCGCCAAGCGATTACCATCTCTTCGCCAAGATGAAGGTTTGGTTGGCTACCCAGCGCTTCCACACCAACAAAGAGCTCATGGATGGAGTCAACAACTGGCTGCATAATTTGGCAGCACCGTTCTTTGACAAGGGACTACAAAAACTAGTGTCACAGTACAACAAGTGCCTAAATGTGGATGGCAACTATGTGGAGAGGTAATGGAGTTATGTATGTAACTGTTCCGTATAATGAAGTTTTGTTCTCTATTTTGTGTTTTCTTAACCAGCCAATCAGAATTTGATTTTGGAATTGCCCTCGTAATTGTTGGGGTCCTGCCAGTTCAGAGCCCTGCACTGAACAGTATTACCATTTACACATGTCTCATAGCCCATTCAAATTTAATACAAAAGTTTTCAGAGCAGTTAGGCCCAAATTTGGTTGAAACTATGCGTGCTGTGAATGATGCAGCTGAGAAAATGATTGAAGGTGAGTCGTCGTCATCTTATTTTTTCTTTCTTTTGCAAGAACAGTTCATGAAAAGTGATGAGGTTCCTAGGGATTTGGATAGCTCTTTAATGCCATGTAATAGAGAAGTATTGGAAAGAGAGAGCAAAAAATAGAGCTGACTGGGAAAAGGCCATTAAGGAAGCAAAGGTCTGTACTGGACTGTAGTGCCATCTAAGAATAAGAAGTAAAGAGAAGTGTGGTTTGTAACAACATATTTTGACAGTACCAATTCAAGAAAAATATCTGCAATCTATTTTAAGTCAGAGTATTTAATGTGGGAATTGGATGGCTCCAAAACATGTCATGGTGAAAGAAGATTTAAAAAAAAAAAATAGCTTGTCAGCAAATGGAAATTGTTTTATGGGGACTAGAGCAAAAATTGAGAAGTGTGGTTGTAACCTGTGGCTCTGTATTTTAAGTGACCAACCTGAATCACAAAACAAAGGGTTGAAAAAAATTGATCTAAAAGACAATTTAAGATGCAACATACTGAGCAACTGTGTGATTTATACAGGTTACCTTCTATTATGAGGAAAGTAAAGTCAGTGAGGTTATGTTGAGCTGGAAACAGCTCAGAAAGGGAAGAAAGTAAAAGCAGCAAGGACCTTGATAAGAATTACCTCTAGAAAAGTGACCACTTGAACGATCATGAAAAGCAGGGAATAGCATTAAAATGGACCTTATGGAGGCATGAGATGGAAAGTGGATGAAACTGGCTTAAAATTGTGTCAAGTGGCAGACTGTCTTTCTTAGTGGAGTTGAAATACCAGGTTCTACTACCAGATATAAATTCTAATTGTTTGAAAGAAATTTATACTTATAGAATATTTTTATATTTTAGGCCCTTGTCAACTGGGATCCGGTAGACCAGACAGTACTAGCAGATGAGCAAGTTGATGCTAATGGTTGTTCATGGCGTTCAGGTGCCAAAGTGGAGAAGAAAGTCCTAAATCAGTGGTTTATTAGAACAACGCGCTTTTCAAAGTATTTATCTGGAGTAATTTAGTGAGATGGCTTGTCATACTTTTTGATTGTTACATAGTTAATTGATGAATGCTTGAAGAATGTGATTTTTCCCTTTGTATTTATTATTGCATTTCAGGTCTCTTTTGGATGGACTTGATGACCCAGTACTTGAGAATTGGAGAGATATAATAAATCTACAAAGACACTGGATTGGGGAATGTAATGGAACAACATTTGAATTTGAGTTGGAGGACAATTCGTCTCAGAATACAAAACAAACTCTTACTATATTTACTACCAATCCAGAATATGTATGTAATGCAGCTTTCATTGCAGTTGCTCCTGGGAGTATTCTGAATCAGATGGAATTTAGTTGTGACAATACTGTTAACAGTAGCAGTGTGTTTAAAAGACTCCCTGTTCAGGCTAAAAATCCGTTTACGGGAGAAAGCCTTCCCGTATATGTAACTGATCAAGTAGAATATGATGAAGGAACAGACTGCCATCTGGGAATACCAGGAATCTCAGAAACAGACAGATTGTTTGCAGAAGCTGCAAACATTCCAATATCATCTATGAAGGAAAATGATAAACAGATTAACTCAGTTGGAGATATGAATCTTGCAAAAGAACATATCATTCGTGTGGCACAGGAGCGTGGGATTGGCGGATATCCCTGCAGTTCCAAACTTCGAGATTGGTTGATTTCTCGTCAGCGTTACTGGGGTACACCTATCCCAATAGTGTACTGTGAACACTGTAATGGACCTCAACCTGTGCCATATAGTGAGCTGCCTGTAATCTTACCCAAAGTTGACAAATTGTCAAGCAGGGGCAAATCTCCTCTTCTGGAGGCTACAGACTGGCTGATTACAAAGTGTCCTAAGTATGTTATTGCGATTTAACCAGTATAGTATGAAATGAGAAAGTCTGATGAGCTATAAATACTCTTTTATATTCCTGGAATAGGATGGGTATCAGTACATATGTGTATAGACATTGAAAATGTGACTCTACCCCAGGGGTACCCAATCCACGAACTACCAATTTGTGTTACACGTCCTATGGCAACATTTGTTTATTTTACGCACACACATGGTCTCATTTTATACCAGGGTTATGTTCCTGAAAAACGTAGCACAAATCAAACACAGAATTCCCATTTAAAACAGTGTGTTTCCGGGTTAGGCGATTGACAGCCTGTACCTGTAAAGTGTATGACTGTACCACTAGTGGACATATGGACCAGTAGGCTATATATGTACCGTATATACGATATACATCTGTGATAAGTGGTTCCCTGTCACCACAGCATCGCACGTCCTCAGGTTGCAGATGGATGAACAGCCTCCAGTATGGAGGGTAGCTGCAAATATATTGAATTAGCAGTTATGGACAGCTGACAAGTAGTGGTCCTCCAGCTTGGAGGTTGGGCGAGGTGCTAACAACTCTTTACCTTAAAAACGTATCTTGTTACGAAATGTTCACACAGAAAGCCGTAGACCTGGACTGATACTTTGGTATGACCTAAGCAATGAAAAAGGGACATGAGATTTGATACTTGGAATTTTAGGAGCCTGTGTAGGGCAGGTTCACTTACAGCAGCAGCCAGGGAATTAGCAAGATCTAAATTAGATTGAGTGGGTGTACAGGAGGATAGGTGGGACAAAGGGGTACAGAAAGAGCAGGGGATTATTAATTATTTTTATGGAAAAGGGAATGATAATCATCAATTGGGAACAATTTTTTGGTACACCACAGAATAGTATCAGCAGTAAAGAGAGAGAAGTTTGTTAGCGATAGAGTATCATATACCCTAGTTCTGAGAGGTTGTAGGTGTAATATTGTTCTAAATGTGCATGCACCAAGTGAGGAGAAAAGTGATGATACAAAAGACAGTTTTTATGAGCAATTAGAGCAGATTTTTTATCATTTTCCTAAGTACCATATGAAAATTCTATTAGGAGATTTTAATGCAGAAGTGGGGAGGGAGAATATTTTCAAACTGACAATCAGGAATGAGAGTCTACATCAGGATAGTAATGATAATGGTGTTAGAATAGTAAACTTTGCCACATAAAATAAAATCTAGTTGTTAAGAGCGTGATGTTCCCGCAATGATACATTCATAAATACACATGGACCACTCCTGATGGGAAGACTTATGACCAGATTGATCACATATTGATAGATAGGAGATGGCATTCGAGTATACTAGATGTACAAAGTTTCAGGAGAGCTGACTTTGATACTAATCACTATCTGGTGGTTGCAAAAGTTAGGGAAAGTTTGGCAGTAAGTAAACCAGCAGCACAAAAGTTTGATGAGGAAAGATTCCTCAGGAAGCTAAATGAGCTGGAGGTTAGGAAGCATTATCAGATTGAGGTTTCAAACAGGTTTGAGGCATTGGAGAACTTTAAGTGATAGCGAGGACATAAATAGGGCTTGGGAAAACATTAAAGGGAATATCAAAACCTCAGCTAAAGAGAGTCTAGGTCCTCACGAATTGAAGCAGCATATAGCATGGTTTGATGAAGAATGTTTAGGTTTATTAGATCAAAGAAATCAGGCTAAAGTGCAGTGGGTACAGGATCCAAGCCAAAGCAGTGTAGATAGTCTAAACAATGTAAGACGTGAAGCTAGCAGACATTTCAGGAACAAAAAGTAGGAATATCTGAAAGCTAAAATTGAGGAACTTGACAATAACAGTAAGATCAAAAACATTTGGGACTTGTATAGCGGCTTATTTAAGAAGGGTTTCCAGCCTAGAACTAATATAGTAAAGGATGAGAAGGGTGATTTGGTTACAGGCTCACACAGTATTTTGGCTAGATGGAGGGACCATTTCTCTCAGATTTTGAATGTACATGGGGTTAATGATGTTAGGCAGACAGAAATACACAGCAGAAACCACTAGTGCCTTTGAGGTAGAGTTGGTTATTGAAGAGCTAAAAAGTCATAAATCACTGGGTATTGATCAAATCCCAGCAGAGTTGATTAAAGCAGGGGGTAGAACAATTGAGATCCATAAACTTATTATTTCTGTTTGGAATAAGGAGGAATTGCTTGAGGAGTGGAAGGAGTCGATCATTGTACCTCTCAATAAGAAGGGTGATAAAACACTGTAGTAATTACAGATGCATATCACTTTTGTCAGCTACATACAAAATTTTATCCAACATCCTGCTGTCAAATTTAACTCCATATGCAGAGGAAATTATTGGGGATCATCTTTGTAGATTTCAACACAACAGGTCAACTACTGATCTTATATTCTGCATTTGTCAAATATTTGAGAAAAAATGGGAATACAACAAAGCAGTGCATCAACTGTTTATAGACTTCAAGAAAGCTTATGATTCTTTTAGGAGGGAGGCCTTGTATAATATTGTCATTGAGTTTGGTATCCCCATGAACCTGGTAAGGCTAATTAAAATGTGTCTGAATGAAACCTATAGCAGAGTCCAGGTAGGCAAGCATCTGTTTGACATGTTTTGTATTAGGAATGGTTTGAAACAAGCAGATGCTTTATCTCCATTTCTTTTCAACTTTGCTTTAGAGTATGCTATTAGGAGGGTTCAGGTAACCAAGATGACTTGAAATTAAATGGTACACATCAGCTTCTGGTTTATGCTGATGATGTTAATATGTTGGGAGGAAGCATACATACTATAAAGAAAAATGCAGAAGCTTTAGCAGTTGTTAGTAAGGGGAGACTGAACAAGAAGTAAATGCTGATAAGACTAAGTACACGGTCATGTCATGAGATCAGAATGCAGGATGAAGTCACAATATAAAGACTGATAATAGTTCCTTTGAAAGGGTGGAAGATTTCAAATATTTGGGAACAACCTTACCAAATCAAAATTCTATTCAGGCAGAAATTACAAGCCAATTGAAGTCAGGGAATGCTATCATTCGGTGCAGAATCTTTTGTCTTCCAGTTTGCTGTCATAAAATTTAAAGATTAAGGTATACAGTACTATAATTTTGCGTGTTGTTTTGTATGGGTGTGAAAGTAGGTCGCCGACATTGAAGGAGGAACATGGACTGAGGTTGTTTGAGAATAGGGTGTTCAGGAGAATATTTGGGCCTAAGAGGGATGAGGTAACAGGGTAGTGGAGGAAACTACATAATGAGGCGCTTAATGATCTGTACTCACCCAATATTGTTTGGGTGAAAAATCAAGAAGAATGAGATGTGCAGGGCATGCAGCACTTGTGGGGGAGAGGAGAGACGAATACAGGGTTTTGGTGGGGAAACCTGAGGGAATGAGAGCACTTGGGAGACCCAGGCATAGTTGGAGGGTAATATTAAGATGGATCTTCAGGAAGTGGATTGTGGGGGCATGGTCTGGATTGAGTTGGCTCTGGATAGGGACATGTGGCACTCACTTGTGAATGTGGTAATGAACCTTCGGGTTCCATAAAATGCAGGGAATTTCTTGACTAGATGAAAACCAGTTAGCTTCTGAAGAAGGACTCTGCTGCATGGAGTGAGTATATACAGTATACATACATTTTTATACAGTATATATATTTGTTTAAAATTAAGTGAAAATGTAAGACTCAACATTCGTAATTTTTGGTACAGTTCATTCTGATAGGAGTGTGGTAGTTTTGCTACACAAACATTTTAGTTCCTGACTTAGTGCTTTCTTTAATTCTGTCAACATCACTACGCTACTTTGAGTAAGTCTCCTCATATGGCATATGTCACCAATTCGTTGGCCTTTTTCAAGTCAGCTTATTACATCTAATTTCTCTTTGATACTATTGTCTTTTGCCAATTTTTTTACTTGGGTTGCTCTAGGTGATGTAGATTTATGTTTCTCACTCATGCTGCTAAGAAAAGCCAATGCTGTTGAAGAGGACACTAAATGAGCTGTGTGATGATATCATCAGCATAATCAATGCGTACATGACAGTGAGGTCACTTTCTGCTAGCCTCCTACTGTCACCAAGCATGGCCACAGATCATCTATCCCAGATCGTGTTAAACCAAAAATTGTAGCATAAATTTGAGAAGGGTGTAAGTTTTCTAGTTGCATTAAAGCAAAGTTGTGTAAAACGAGACTTGCCTGTATGTACATACCTACATACACACACACAAAAATTACACAATGATGTAGGTGGTATATATACCACTAATTGTGATTTCTACATGTGCAGCCCGTGTATGAACCCACAATGTTGGTTGTGGCCCTTAGCAAAAAAAAAAAAGGTTGGA
>JGI24700J35501_10930725_pt1 | contig 20280 bp, 13 predicted proteins | sample TergutTh196P1_FD_35501 | JGI IMG/M metagenome (IMG submission 35501)
TTGGGCTTGCAGACATAGACCAGAGGGGTGTAGTCCCCCCTCCCCCCACCCCAACCATCTTTGCTACCATGATCTAATCAGTACTACTTTATATATGATATGATATGATGATATGATGATATATGATATATTTAACTGCAGTTGGGTTGACATCCGGTGGCAGTAGTACACATTTACACACAAACAATACGTAGAACAACACAAACAAACAATACATAGAACAACACATTATTGACACAAAACAATATATAGAACAACACAATTCACTAATTACGAAGAGTGCGGACCGTGCCCTGTCTTTGTGAGGTATACCCTGGCACATGTCTTACAACTGAGTTAAAAGCATGGAAAAACTTCAGTCAGGGTAGCCGGAGAATGCCAGTTGGCATGATGAAAACAGAATATACAGAACAGAGTATACATAACAATAAGAATACATAATACTTGATTGCTTGAGTTAGCCTGTGGCAGCTAAGGCATGTGGACAACATATATAGTCCCATGTAAGAATCAGTTTAACAGTTGACAACAATAACTATGTATTAAAGAAGTAAAGCAGGTTAACAAACATCCTTTATTGTGATATGAAAGTGATACAGGGAATGAATGTCCAAGTTTACTGTCATTGACAAACACAAACAGAACCAACAGCTTTCCTTTAGTTGTAAGGACATATCACAGAAGTGAAATATTGTATCTTCCGTTACCAGTGACCATGCAAGGAACTTTTCCCAAGCTTGTCATACTGGAGTGTCATTTTAAATACCGTACCGAGATGAATTTGGAAGGGTGTTAATCAAAGAACTTGCAGAAGAAGAATGAAGTTCCAAGTAGTGTAGAAAATGGAGTAGCTTCAGGTGTGATTAGAAATGGTGCTGCATTGTAGGTGATTAGGTGTATAATAACCAACTCAATCATCATGTCAGATTGTGCCATCTGTACTTTGAATAGTTTAATGTGGCACAGGGGTGGGTGCAAGTAACAGTATGTACTGTCATTTATCACCACTCATGGGGCTTCTTCATGTGGCCATGGTATTAAGTCAGGAACTTAATCTGATAGCTGAAATTAACATATGTGGATCTTATGAAATACTACCCAATTGTTGCAGAGGAGAGTTGAACTCCATATGAGTTTTTTCATGTTTGCACCGTGCATCAACAGTATCAAAGCACTTTTTTATTAATCCAACTGATGCACACAATTATAAAATCACACGAATGTTAAGACATTTAAAATTCCCACAATTGCTGTGACATGTTTCAGTTCACTCAGGAACCATCATCAAGGAGCTATTTCTTGCTTAGCTAAAACTACAATTATGGTTCTATTGTGCTCGTCGTTAATGACGTGGTCAATGTTATGGCGGCATATCAGTTCCTTCCTCTACCGTGTACCACATGTTTGCACACAGGCTGATATGCCGCCATGACATTGACCATGTCATTAACGATGAGCACAATAGAATCATAATTGTAGTTTTAGCTAAGCAAGAAATAGCTCCTTGATGATGGTTCCTGAGTGAACTGAAACATGTCGGAGCAATTGTGGGAATTTTAATTGTTTTAACATTCGTGTGATTTTATAATTGTGTGCATAAGTTGGAATAATATAAAAGTGCTTTTATACACGTTCTTTAAAGACAGTAGTAACTGTATTCAGTACACACCATAGGTAGAGCACTAGGAAGGGCAATAATATGTTTGGTGTCAATGTATTGTATATACTTTTAACAAGGTTATATCATTTTATATCATTAGTGATACAAGTGGTTGTTTTGGTTTGGCTTCCTTGTCACATGTCTGAATGGTATTTACTCTAATTTCTATGCCCCATTGGTGAATAGCTTCCTGTCTGGTGGGTGACATTGTGTTTTGCATTCTTCACAAATGCAAACAACAAACAAGCAAACACAAACAGAGAAACATAAACACAACACTGCAGAGTTTGTTGTGATTACATGGTAAACACACTATAGAAATCTCTTTCCTGGTATTCTAGCAGCCATTGTATTTGGGATGGGTTTCTTTCATTGACTCACCTACTTTCCTTTTTCCTCCTCCTTGCACTCTTTATCATTCTGTGTGTCTAAAGATCTCAGTTCACAATAATAGTGCTAAGGTTAGGAAGAAGTGGAGCTATTTCTCTGCTCTTTCTTGTGCCTTTCTGGTGTGCACAGAAATGACTGTAGCTCTTAGGCTTAATGGTAAAGGAACTACAGCTCACACAGCTCATCCACACTGTCACAGTAGCTGCTTTTATCATAATATTTTTGACATTTCTACAAAATTGAAGTACCAAGATTCTCATTTTTAATTAACTTTTTGGTCAGATTATGTTAAATAGTGACTTTTATATATTAACGTTTAACCTGAAAAATTCAGAGAGCTTAAAACCTGGTGTGGCTTTGTCCTAACACATGACAGTAACATTTTAGGAATATACTACATGTTACACTTAGCCAAAAGTGAAACTTTGATGTACATGGTGTTCAATTACTTCACTCTTATTGTACACAAGTGTACTATTGGCGGTCTGAAGGCAGTTTATTTTGAACTGATCTTGTAGAGTGTAGTTCCATGTGTTGTGGTAGGTACATACTACTGTTCTGAAGATGAAGGTCACAGATTCATATAAAGTGCTGCTTCTACCTATGTACATGGTGTCACATCCTACAAGTCTGTAATGCTAATAATTATTGTAATGAAAACATTAAATCGAATATCTTAAACAAAACTTCACTACTGTCCACCTGCTGTTACCTGCCACGCCTAAGAAGGTACACTCAAATCAAATGACAATTGAAATCATATGTGGTTCATTTTTCTGCAACAAGGAGATGTGGATTTCATTTTAGAAATGGATTCACATTTTATGTAACATAATGTGCCACTGCAGATGTGCATGAGACATGGAATTTGTATGTTACTGGTCTCTACAGATTTTGTGCTATGCAGTATTTGGTCTAATAGGTTTCTCTGAAATTATATTCTGGTCTAGTAGTTGTGACTGGCAAATACAGTGCAAAAGTAGTAATGGAATGAGAGTTTTATTAACAGTCTAAATGTAGAATTAAAATTTCAGTCAGTTGTGTTTTTGTGAAATTTGTTAGTTTATCTTGAGGAGAAGTTGCATGGTGTAAATTGTGTCTAGGTCGAGGAGAAGGAGATGATGTCTGGTCTGAATGGTCTAACTGGTCAGATTGTTCCGTGGAATGTGGTGGAGGACTCCAGCATCGAACACGGGTTTGTGAGGGGAAAGCAGACGAGTGTGATGGCCCATCACGAATGTCTCGTAATTGCAACACCCACAAATGTAAAGGTTTGTGCAAATATTTGTATAGATCGTTGTTACTGTATGATATTCTGTCATGGATATGGTGTTTATGTATGGTCAGGGCTTGAGCCAAAACCTGCTAAGATGAATGATGAAGCTGCTAACAGGGCACTGTCATTTAAATGGACATTTATGGAAATTGGGGCTGGTAGACATTACTGGATGCAGTAGATGTAAACAGGCATTTGAAGTGTGTTCGCATGTTCTTTGTGATTGTGAGGTAGAGGTAGTGTTACGATTTAAACACCTGGGTCATCATTTTTTGAAACCAAGTGCCTTTGCCAACATCTATATCAGCAAGGGAAAAGGGCTACACAGAAGGGTGAAAATGGTCAAAGTGCAGGGGTCACTGTGGTGTCCACCCTAATGTATCCTATTCTGTATACCATCACATTGTCTTATGCAGAAGGTGAATACAGAAAGCTTCTTCATAACATTGACATCCATCTGCCAGTCTACTCTGCGTCACATTTTAGAAGACCATTCTCTTGAAATTAAGCGGTGTTTACAGTCACTGATATGTACCATATTTCAATTAAAAGTACGAATATTCACTGTAAACATGAACTATGTATTTCTCAAGGAAACATTTGTAGATTTCCTTGAGAAAGAAATAGTGGCATTTAGACAGACTATTTTGTACTTTTAGTTGTGCTGTAAACACATTAGGGAAGAATAATCTTATGATTGTATCATATTTCAATTTCTTGCACAGCTTTTGTGCAGACTCCTAATACAAAATGCCATAAACATGCATTCAGTAAGTGGAGATGATAAAGCATGCAGAGGGACAGAGCTCACTTCTCCATTATGTGCTAATTTTATGCACTTCATGCACACAGCATTTTACACAAGTAGCGCCATTGGCTGTCTTTATGCTACTGAGTTTTCTGGTCACTTGCCTGCTATGAATTTTATTTGCAAGAAAACACTGGAGTAGTTGTGCCATTTCTGTACTGCTGAGTTTGTCAGCATCACCACATATTTGCCAATCAGAACTCTGATGACTCCAAGAGTCTCTGAAGCATAGTTGCCTTTTGATGTACAACTGACCACTTATGTTAACATTAGAAAAGCTGTGTGTTTTGTACAGTTCTCACAATGTGTAATGGATGTGTGTATAAACACCATTAACTAGTTGGTATTTGTAATGGAGATTCATTGTGGTTATTTTGAAGTATGCAGTGTTCAATAAATTTCAGTGTGAAGTAATAATTTTCAGGAGAATGGAGCTGTTGGACAGATTGGTCTGGATGTTCAGTGACATGTGGTCCAGGGGTGCGGAGACGCACTCGTCAGTGCCTCATTTTCAGTAACAGTGGGATTGGGGGCTCTGGATGTGAAGGACCAGCTGCAGGAGAGGAACCCTGTGAGCTCGTTAGTTGTGGATGTAAGTGTGAGGTTACAAACACACTGTTATATGTCTGGTGATTTAGGCTGCTGAAACAGTTTAAATTGAATGTAATTTCAAACAGAAAAAGCATTGTGTTATTTAAAAGGGATTTTCAAGTTTTATGTCTTCTGTGAGCTTGGGCAACCATACAGACACACAGTGGCTGTCATAATATGTTATCAAGTGATGCATTGAAGCTGTTTGTTTATGCCATCTGTTAGGAAATGAGAGTATAAAAAAAGCAGACAGGCATGGATGCAGCTGGTTTTAATATATAAGATGGTCAGATCTCATTGAGACTTTTGATTTAGTATGAAATTTGACTACTTGTAATTCTAATATTAGCACCATGCATTGTGTTGTTGCGGTGCCACGTGCATGATTCAGCTAGCCAAAACTAGCATTTTTCTAATAATATTATACTTCCCCCACGTTTAATTCTGGAACTAAGTTGTGTAGTTTAGGTAGATTTAAAATGCTGTATTCAGACCCAACATTATTGTTTCAGCACTCCTTGGTTGGGAACAATGGACAGTTTGGTCACTGTGTGACAACAGTGCAGAACAGCACAGACGCAGGACGTGCCTTACGACAAACCCGGGTCCCAACTTTTGCCAGGGTCGTGACCAAGAAACCAGAATGTGTGTGTTTCCAGATGCAAATGGTTAGTACAGATATAAATGTCTATAAACATATCACCAAAATTTTAATTTTCACTTGATATTTACATACTCTTGAACTGTGACACTGTATTGGGTTGGTTTTGCTTTCAGACAAACTGTAGGCCTTCTCCAAAATCCCTTGTATTAAAATGGAACTTTTTAACCACTTATAGCATAATAATTTTGACACTGGTACATGTTGTTTTCCAAGTACTTTGGTTTTCCCCTGTAAGTATTGTTACACCAATGCTCCAAACCCAGCTTTGAAGCTGCTAACAACAGCAGGACATACGGGTGAGGTTTAGGGATCTACCATCAAAAAGTGTGCTGTACTGGCAACAAGCAAGCAACAAGAAAGAAAAGTAATTGTTCATGTTTCAGATGGTCATGATGGAAGTTCAGTGCAGTTTAAAATTTCATGTGTAAAACAAGGAATTTTATTTATAAACTCTTTTAAATTTTCAGAGGTTGAAACTTGAGTTTTGGACATGTAGATAAAATGTTCAGTTTTGTAAGAAATGTTCATATTTGCAAAACAGTTTTATCTGTATATGTATGTACACATCTGTGCATCTACCCATCCACCCCCATTAAAACAACTGTAATTATATATTTGATTCTTTTGTTGGTGGCTGTTATTCATAATGACAAACCAACCTTTTCGTCAGCTGAGTTCAGAAATAAAGATTATCTTCATCTTTATAAGATGCTAAGGAAAATGTATGGGAAGTTGTGTTTTGAGATGAAAGGGTATGAATGTTACACACTTTTCTGATTACTTATAACTATACAGTTTACCTTCTTCTCTGTTTCATAGAATTTCAAGTTATATTGATCTGAACCCTGGTTTTTGTAAGATGACTTAACAGATATTAATGCATATTTCATGTATGAAACTGAGCTTTCTGTTCTGCATTTGATATAATGAATACATTTCAGTCAAGTCACTTATGTGCTGAAAGTGTCTTCTTTCTGTGCTATATGCTGCCAGAAGCCTTGAGTGTGTTAAAGTATTTGTGTTATGTCTTAAGGTAATATATTTAGTACAAAGTGTAGATTATTCTCACTCTCTCTCTCTGTCCTTGCCACCTTCCTAATCTTGTCTCATCAGTGTAAGGAGACAGCAAAAATGAAACAAGGCATTTAACACATGCTGATACTTTATTCACAGTTTCAGCATGTGTTCAATTCCTTGTTTCATTTTTGCTGTCGTACTAATTTGATGAGACAAGATTATTCTATTGGTTGTAAGTGTAATCTTGTTTTGTTATTTATTGTTCAGATTTAAACCCCCTTGGGGTTCAGAGTGGACCAGATACAGCTGCAATGTCTGTTGGATTGGCACTAGGCTTGTGCATGACTGCGTTTATAGCTGGTTTGCTCCTGATGGGCCTCTTCTGCTATATGTACGTTCGCCGACGTCGCCCAAGGATACCGGGCAGCCCTCATTACATTTCATCTAAGCAGAATCCGTATGTTACTGTTCCCCTTAAAGATGGTGGAAGCCATCACACTAAACGTGCTCTGTCTTTCTCCTCTTCTGCCAGTAGCAGTAATGGTTTGACAATGGGATCGCAAAAGACACCCAATGGGGCCACAGTGACATCAAAGTTATTTGCTAAACCTCATACAGAATATGAAACTGCTACAATTAAAAGGAATAGCCATAGCTTAAATGGACATATTCGTGCGGATTTAGATCAAGACAAATTCTTTTGAATGTGTCTCTTGTGGAGTAGGAATGCAACTTGGTTGTCATGCTTTAGCTTTAAAAGTGCTGGCATGATGAATCCCGTGAGATTATGAGAAAAATTAGTATTATTTGAAAACGTCTGTTATTTTAAGATGGGGCTGAGTTAGTGTACTATAGTGACGAGGTTACATTCTGGTTGACCGAGAAGTTGTGGCTTGGTTCCCATCAGGGGCAATAGATCTGTCTCTTCTCCAGAGTATCTAGACGGGCTCTAGGGCCTACCCAGCCTCCTCATATTCAGCAGGTGTTGGGGACACTTTTCCAAGTGTATAGTGGCCAGGTTATGAAGCTGATTACTTGCCTTCAGGTGCACAAGCACAACTTTGCAGTGTATATTTAAAGACTCTTTATGAATCATTGTATTTTTCTTGCATATTTGTGGTGAGATGAATGGTGACATACATTTTGTGGTTAGCTAGGGGTATGTGTGTACGGTATAGTGATGTTTGTGAATTCAATGAAACAGCAATGAAAAGAAAATTTTGAAGAGTGGAACAGTGTATCATTGTAGAGCTGAGTGGCTGTATACTGTGTTCGGTGCATGGAAACATGAAGATTGCAAGAAAATGAATCAAAATAAATTGACATTTATTATTCATGAACTTCGACAGAAGGAAGCCATTTCGTGTTGTATATGTGTGCCAGGACTATGTGAACTTCAACAGAAGGAAGCCATTTCATGTTGTACATTTGTGCCAGGACTATGTGTGTGCCTCATACCAGTACGTAGCATATTGTACAGAGATTTAACATTCATCTTGTTTATGTACAAGGCTTTCAGATCCTGCTGTCCCAGCTGACATGAAATAATGATAATCGATTTGAAACAACTCACAAATTTTTGGACTGCCTAAGAGAGTAATGTCTTGTTAGGTATTATTTCTGTATACCTATGCATAATTTTTTAAGTTCCTTCATGAAGTGCCTTAATCATTAAGTGTCATAAAATGCTATTTTGCAGTAGTTAAAAATGTGTGTAACTGATTGCCATGATGATTGTAATAATATTTCGAGGCTCTGTTTTGTATCCTGGAGGGTCAAAATGACTGAATTCCTGTAAATTTAACCTTTACACTTCTATTATAAAAGAAGTGTCTGCTTATGGCTTTCTTATTATTGAAACTGAAATTGGAGGTTAGAATATGACTTGGTAGAAATCAAGAAGCATCTTAAAATTTTGAAGCTTATATCTTTGAGAAGTTACATTGAGGTTTTGACATGAATAGTGTGGATTTATGGTTGCTGGAGGTAGGTCAGCTGACCCATTTAAATTCTGAAATTTTGTGGTGAAGGTCTCACATTACTTCATCATAAAACACGTTATAAGACTGCTAATGCAATTCAAATGTAAAACACGTTCAACCACTGTAATGTGCTAGACATATTCAAAGTTGCAAGACAGTAGTCATATACTATGTATATGGCAGTAATATGTTGTCTGAATGTAGTGGAATAGATATACTTGTTGGAGATGCCTCATTTTAGTTCAGCAGGGTAGTACTTAGTTCTGTCGGTCACTATTTAAAAATAATGGTTCTGATGATAATGTGTGTATATACCACAGGCTTGAAATGTAAACATTCTTGTTTAATTTGCTCAGCAATATTAATAGCCATTGTTTTTATGTTTTTGAATAACTGTTGGCTGTGCTAACAAGGGATATAAACTGTTGATTATTATGAGTGTAAAGGAGGTTAAGTAGTGAAGTTCTTGTAATTTAGTAACTTTAACAGCTTCAGTGAGGATGTTCATGCGCACTGCTGTGTAGAGATTATGTTCTGCTGATGTAGTAGACAAGTAACTTGTGTGGGATACATGATCTTATCTCATGTGAGAAACACAACACAATGCAAGTAAGAAAGAGACTAGAAATGTGAATACTGGGAAAATGTAAAGGGAAATATGTACAAGGTTAATCGGTAAAGTACAGCATGTGCTGGTATGGGCATGTTTTAAGAATGAACTGAAACATTGTCCCAAAGACTGATTTTGGATGTGAAATTGTAAACAACAGTTTCGGGTAGATGTTGCACACAAATAAAGCAGCACATGGGAGGAATTTGAGGGGGGAGGAGTCCTAGGAAAACATAGCTAGCTGGAAAGGCTTGGTTTCTAGTTGACACACATTCAGTGATTGTCTGGAGGGTGAACAAAAAGAAGATGCACAACATAGAAGTGATTTAAAACAATGTTTTGTTTTTGTTCACAACATGTTTACTATGATAGCAGTGTGACTGCTGAGCTTTCTCATGGAAGCAGTGTGTCTTGATACCATTCAGTGAAAACTTTGTAGTGGAAAGACAGGCCATCATTCTGATACTGATGCCACTTGTGGTTGAACTGTAGAAGAGTGAGAGTGGTTAGTGTACAGTTAGGAAATTCTTGAAGTTTAATTATGGAAGACAGTGGAGAACTTAATACAAGACAGCTATGTAAATTTTTTATACATGTTACTGTACTGTGTAAGGATGATGTTAGGTTAAGTGCAGTACAGTCATTTCTTACCAATAAGGAAAGTTGCATTATGGATATTTTTATCCTATTATGACATATGCAGTGTTTTGTATCCAGGGATACAGATTGTTAAGCAAGTTAGGAATTTATGTTTAGTTGTTGAGCACTACTATACAGTAATTGGACATTCGAAATGTAATGTTGTGTACAGCGCTTTTTGTTTATCACAAAGGCAGCTGACACTGGTCATGTCCTCTTACCTGTGTATTCTGAGTATCAGCATTTAAGTATGGGGAACCACCAAGTGCGCTGGTAAACAGTTTTCACTGTATGCATTGTTGATAGTAACATAAGCTGAATAGTGCTTTTATAATATGACTGCTAAATATCTGGGCATTTTCACCGTGCCTGAAAGACGTACCCAAAGTCCTTAATAACTATTCCAAAGCAATAATTACTTCAATGCTATAGCTTTATTTTTCAGGTATAAAAACCTCTGCAACTGGCTATTAACCAAAAATGTAATTATATAATGCATTGTTCCAAAGTTTTTTTAAAGATTTATGAATAGTAATGAGAACAACATTTCATTTAGCGGTGGATGGTGTAATGAGTAGAACAGGTTAGAAGTTGAGTATGTTCCTGTCTCATACAGAGGAATATGACAGGGTTTGGAGTTCCTGTTTGTAGTGTGGTTTAGCCTTTGCATGCCATTTCCAAGGTCAGCTTGTTGATGTAATTATCTTGGATTCAGATACTTGTTCTGGCTGTGATACTTGCTATTGAGACTGCATGTGTTGAGGAGAAAACAAATCAAAGAGGACAGTAAAACTTTACAACTGCAGACAAACCTCTTGGCAGTAAAACTGAGCTCTGGCATCTTGCACACACTTTTAATATGTTAATATGGTTAAACAGTGGAAAAGACCTAGTGTTGGTGCATGCTAGAAATAATGGCAAGCAGAAGGTTGAAGTACACATACACAGTGAGTTGTTTTCGCACTGAAGTTCTGATGCCTGCAGGGCTTAATGTATTATGAAAGGCTCTGAGTTTTAGATTGGCTCTATATTATGTTTAATTTCGGCTAAAACTTTTTGACAGTACGTGTACACAGAATTAAGCCTTGGGTGCATTCAGCTTCAGTTGCAAGTGTTGTTATTTATCACTAGTTTAGTAATGACTGATGATGCCATTTTAAAACTCTTATCTGATAGGGTAATTTAGGCTGTCAAATGTTAATTAACAGTGGTAATTTGGAATATGTTTATAAATATTGATTAGTTTTTGTGTCAAAAAATGTCTATTTTGAACTTGTAAAATGAGTTCTTGTTAGGGTCCTTGAAAATAGCAATTGTTTTAGTTTTGAATATCAGTGGGTATGAAAGGGGGCAAAAATGGGGATACCAAAATTACAAAAATGTAAATTTGAAGAATTGTGCTACCCAGAATCAACTTCATTATTTGCAATAATTGTGTTAGTAAGTGAAGCATGTGTGGTCACTGTCCAATGTCAGAAGATTTTTTGCTAGTAACATACAAAATTACTGCTATGTTTTGGTCCTGTATGTTTGTTCTAGTAATTTGCATTTAGGCACAGCAGATGGTAGGAGTTGTATTTTCTACCATACTAAAATGTTTTTCTTTTAAATTGTTTCATAAAATAATTTGTAGCTGGTATGAGTTTGGTTGGAAATGGAAGGGATGGAGGAAGTTTAAATGTACTATTTTTTTGAAGCTTCCTGGCATTTTACTCTTCTCTAAGTGGAGCATATAAGATGGGCATTGTTAGTTGGAGACAAGTAGTGCAGGATGGGGATGGATGGAGGAGAGTAACTAGGTACGCACTTATGCTGCTTGGGTAGTGGAGCCACAGAAGAAGTTAAAGAAGAAGAAATTGAAACCTGTTTGTGTTGAGCTGAAATACACGCTGAAATCTGATTTTGTGTAAATTACAGTCTAATGCTTCAGTGCACTAATTCTCTTTCTTAAGTGCATTTTTAAAAACATCACAAGACAGTGTTATTTATCAACTTTTGTCTGGTTTTGAATCCTTTTTTAAAGTCTGAAATGCTACATGTCCTGGTTAAAAAGTTTAAAATCTGTCATTGTGTCTCTTGTTCTGATTGTAACTAAATTTGCATCAAGGAGTCGTGAGATATCAGAAGCATAGGCTAGGCATTGTTTCCAGTTTGGCAGGTTGTGTGAATCCTGTATTTCATGAAGTAAGGTTATAATACAGTGCTTACACAACTATTGTACACTGGATACTTTTGCGCTTGCACTGCACTAACAGGTGTGGAGTGCTTGTCGTTAAACACATGCACTTTATGGATGTGTTTTAAAACTGTACTGTGCATTTGCATACTGATCCGTTCTGTCTACCCATCTACTGGAAGTGTAGCCAGTGGTAGATACAACTGTATACATTCTTTGCCCAATTCAATGGCAGTAGCTGTGCCCTTCAGGACAAATTTTGTTGATAGCTTGACATCATGTTCTAAGAGTCTTCAGAGTACATTTCATCCCCCTCCTTTGCACAACCATTTGGTATCAATGAATTTCATTATTACTTGCTCCTGACTTGCTGCTTTGAATCAGTTCAGCCAGCCAATAAAGCCTGCTTTACTTTCACTGAGTAATTAAACAGTATATGTAAACTGCTTTACAGTATGTCACTACTTGCTAAACTTTTGGCACTCACTAAACAAACCAAAAGTTCACAGAAGATTTCAGTTTCTTAGGACAGTAGGACCTCATTAATTTGAAGTGCTCAGGACCAAAAACCCAAGCTTTCAATGATGCCATTTTGAATTATCTGACCCTTTTTTTAATGCATGCTTACATGTTAGTGGTTGGTGGAACTCCTGATTTTATGTTTTGTGCTGTAACTTATTGAATAACAGGATCTCTTTCTTGTACTTCTCAACATGTTCTGTGTAATTTAGGACAATTTATATCAGAACTCAAGCCTTAAAACAGTAACTCATATTTATCAAACTGAATGTTAGTGCACTACTGTAGAATACTGCTATCATCTTTCGTGCAATGTGGTGGTAAGGCTTGGACATTGTTGTTATGTCAGCTGGGTTGGGCTCATCTGTAGTTCATTTTACACAATATTATGTTGCCATTACATAATATATGAACGATGCTGATATATGCCTGCTACATACAATAAAACCCCCATATTATGTTCTAGTAGTTTGAGTTTTAGGTGATTTTACACACTTGTAAGTTCCTGGCCAAATGGCCATATGAACATTGATACATAGTCATGGATGTTATGGTCGTCAATGTTATGTTTTCCCAGAATTTGCACTTCATTTTCCTAGGTTCTGACTGTGAAATTTACCTAATTTTGTGTTTCGTAGCTTTCTTCTCAGAATTTGTATAGTCATAGCTATCGACATCTCAGTGAAATATACTTGTACTAAATGTTGATGTAGTTATTACAGTTGCAATGATTGTCGTAAACAAGAAGCCAAAAACTGAAAAATGCAATGACCTGCACACAACCTCATCAGCTATAGTAAAAGCAAGGATATTTAAGAAGAAGAATTGGGAAGAACATTGAGGATGTGTTTGGAGAAGATCAATTTGGATTCAGAAGGGAAAATGGAACTAGAAATGCGGTTGGGATGCCGAGAATAATGTCAGGATGAACTGTGGACATGACATAAAGAATTATGTGCTTGTGTGCTTCGTAGACTAGCAGACAGCATTGGAATGTGTAAACTGAACCAGTTAATGCAGATCCTAAAGAGCATGCTGACTGGCACAAAAGAAGATTTATCAGGGAACTGTAAGTGGATCAGAGTGTTAAAGTATGACTGGACCAAGGGGAGACAAGAAGTGTGAAGAATGGAAGAGGAGTTAGACAAGGATGCTGTTTGTAAGCAGTGAGTACCATACCAAGGACGCTCTTGAAAGTTTTGGAGATTTCAGGATAGGAGGAAAAGTGATTTGCACTGTGAAATATGCTGATGACCTTGTGCTACTGACTAAGGCAGAATTGGCAGTCCATGGCATAATTGATAACCTAATTGAGTTGGAAGATGCTGTGGAGTGGCAATAAATGTGGAAAAAACTGAGGTAATGAGAATCTCAAGGCAAACATCCCCAATAAAAAATACAATATATAAAAAACAACTGAGAATGTGGAATATTCCAAATATTTTGGTAGCATGACAATAAGTGTTGCAAGATGTACACATGAAATTATATCCAGTATTGCCATGACAAAAGCAGCATTCACAAGAAGAAGACTTTTTTCTCCAGGAAACTGGGCATAAATTAAGGAAGTAACTAGTGAAATGCTAAATTTGGAGCATAGATATTTATGGGGATGAAACTTTGACCTCTGGGAGAGTAGATCAGAAATACCTGGAAAGTTTTGAAGGGTGGTGCTCTGGAGAAGGATGGAGAAGATCAGCTGGACCAATCATGTGAAAAATGAAGTATTACAAAGAGCCAAGGAGGTAAGGAACATACTACATGCAATTAAACAAAAGAAGGCTAACTGGATTGTTCACATGTTGAGCTGCATTCTAAAACACATTATGGAAGGAAAGATAGAAGGGATGGGAAAGATGAGGAAGCACACATAAGAAGCTACGAGCTGACCTTAAGGAATTGACAAGATACTGGAAATGGGAAGAGTAAGCACAAGATTGCAGTCTGTGGAGAACTTGGAAGAGGTTATGGATCTGTTGTAAGACAGATTAAATAATAATGATGGTGGTGGTGGTGGTGGTTGTGGTGGTGTTGATGCTGATGATAGTGATGAGTAAAGATGGTTCTGTGTAGATTGTATAACAACAAATATCACGTTTCAATCCATTGAACCTAGTTGATAGTGGTCGACTGAGTGAGGTAGTATTGCCGTATGTTTTTAGTCTTGAATTGTTTATCAGTTTTGCAGACCAAGTTATACGGTGTACAAGTGTCATATAATAGAAAGACTTTGTATAAAAAAGAGCATGAATCTGTAGAATAAGGGATAAAATAGATACTTTTAGTGAACTGATATATGTACTGGAGCATGTATTGACCTAGCATCGCTGTCAGGATTTTGATGTCCACATTAAACACAGCTGTGAAAAAACTGTGAGGGATTTGAAACAAGTTACATCCAGTATGAGACTTTCTGCAAGCAGTGAAAATCATTGAAATTCTGCTGGAGGAAATGGAATTAGCTGTTGTTACATGGTACAAGCAAGCATGTGCAAGCACTCTTCTGTAGAGGGTAATATCATTAAGGATGAGACCTTCATTATCACTGCATGTTTGGGAGGAGACAACTTTTCAGATTCTGATGGTCTGATAAACAGATAGGAGGGAAGACACAGCATTGTTTATAGAATTCTGGCAGGTGAGAGCAAGAGTATGGATTGAGAAACAGAAGATGACTGGAAAAATGAGTGACTGTTTTAAGAGATTAAAGAATATGACTCCTGTGATACATATAATGCTGGTGTGACAGGTCCATTTTCAGTCTAAAAGCTAGTAAAAGTCTCAATTTTTGTAGAGACCCCTGCCACGTTTGAACAAAATCAAAACAGCGGATTACAGTACTCCTTGCCTGTAATGCTGATGATACTAATAAACTACCACCACTTGTAACTGAACAAACGTTGCAGTCAACGTGGCTGTAAGAATGTTAAAAAAATCTTCCTACAAAGTATGATACCAATAAAAATTCCGTGATAGCCAGCAACATATTTGAAGATTGTCTTATGCAACTAGACAGAAATGTGGGTACTAAAATATTGAAAAATCCTACTTTTCATTGATCAGTGTGTTTGTCACTCAAAGAACATAACATTTATGAGGATCATAGAGGTTGCATTTTTCCCAGCTAGTTGTACCAGCCATCTACATCCTTTGTATTTGGGAATCATCCATGCATTCCAAGCGCCATTACAGGAAGCAGTTCTGCTGTGATGATAAATGGTGGACAGCTCCAAGATGCTTCATGTGGGAAGTTGAATATGTTGTCGGCTATGCATTGTTTAGCAGAAACAAGTTGATAACTCCAACTTCTATCAAGAACCATTTGCAAAGTGTGGTTTTACTTTTGAACGATGATGACCATGCACTAAAACACAATGAAGATGAAGAAAATGAGTGGCATAGTTTGGAAACTCTTGGATTCTGGTTTGTGGACTACACAGCATGTGACATTGCTGTCAGGGTTTGTGGAGTCGATAGTGTAAATCACGTGTTCGACCACCAGTTGACCAGGCTAGAAGAAGTATGGGATGTTGACAAAGGGAAAAATAAATAATAAGAAGAAGATGATCATGATGACATTTTGTGGATGAATGCAGAATACTAGAATTGGCAACAAAGTAAGTGTGCCAAGTTGATATCCAGGACAGTTATTATAATGTGCAGCAAACTTGAAAATGAACTAAATATACTGGAAGCTAATGAAGGTCGGGGGGGCACATGCTTGCTGATGGGTTAAATAAATATATACTGAAGATCATCATACAATATATGAGGATGTTTGAGGTGGATATCCCACTGTCATGGTGTTGTTTATGACATGGTAATACTATCAGAAAGTTGTTTCTAATTTACATGTTTGTACAGTATATTGTATACATTATAAAATTTTAAAAGTTCTTACTTTACATGGTTTGCTGAAGCCTTTTGTTGTCCAGCAACCAGCATTTTGTTAGAATGCATAAACTTCGTTTTCCAGATTTTACATTTTGCCAGGTTTGACACCATTTTTAGGTGGTTCCTACACAACATAATATGGGAGTTTTGCTGAATGTAGTTCACAACAGTGGTTTTTTTTGGTCTCACAGAAAGGTTATCAGTGAAGCTGAAGCTGCTGGGACATTTCAGTGACCTCGCAGTTCCTCCTACTTGTAATTTCACAATAGTACATAGCACACACAGTAAATGGCAGCTTGTCATTTGTACAGTACAGGACAGGAAACAATAAGCCTCTACATTCCAACGTGACCGTCACAGAGATAACAATCAGCTGTGTATAATTTCAACATGCATTCATATAGCTAAATTTTGGCTGAATCTCTGTAGGTCATGCTGGAGTGGAGTAACCTGGTTGAGCTACTGAGATTCTTGTCCAAGCCTTGCTGCCATTATGTAAGAATGGTTACTGCACTATTCTGTGAATTGCCCTGAAAATAATATACATATTTTGAATTATGTGACTTCAGTAAAGAAATGGCCGTAATTTAACTTCGAATTACAAATCATATTTTGAATTATCTGCATTAAAAAGTGCAAAAAGTGTATGTTTAAAGCCAGGAAATGTCACATATTTCAAATTAGATTTTCCTTAGAATTACCATTTTCCAGTTAACAAGGTTTTACAGTAATCAGTATAAGTTTGCTAGAAGATGTTGCAACATACAGTCTTGTGGATGTTGTCTGACATTTGTATTCTTCACATCTGCTAGACTACACAGTGTCACATCAAACAAGATAGTTGTCTTCATAGTCACCACTGTGAGAATGTCGAATCTGACCTGTTCAATAGACTTGCATTTGTGGCTGCTTCATATAAATGTGCCCCTATGATCATTTGGCAATGTCCAATATTCAGTGCAGTTTTTCTGAACTGCTCATTTCTCCATTTGCACCTCACCAGTTACTGTGATGTGGGATGTAAAAGCTGATTTGCGGCATGGGTAATATGGTATATAGAGTATAACCCCTAATTGCAATTGAAAAGGGAAGTTCTGTTCTGACAAGGAAATGCCATATTCCTTTATCTGCCCTCATTAGCCGTAATGTGTGTAGCTGTCAGACTCCCCACAGCAGCTAGGTACCTCATTCTTTTAAATTTTTTTTTTATAAACATTAATGTAATTTGAGTATTACTATTTTGTATTTTACTTGCTGGAATAATTTTAAGGCCCCGTGTTCCACGTTACAGTTGTTCCCTGCAAGGGTACATAGTACAATATTTCATTTTTTTAAAAATGTTCTTCCTTTTGTTTTGTCTTTTAATAACAAGACATTGGAATATCTCCTTGTTTAGTAAAGTTCTTTGAAAGTGTGACTAATATTATTTGTGACCACATGACATTTACACCAGATTTAGGAAATAAAAAACTTTCATTCACCCACTAATTTTGGTTGAGGCATTATAATTTATTTTATGAATAATTTTAACATATATTGTTCTATGAAACTTTCATATTTCATTGAAAATTGTATATGATTGTGTTGTGAATTTTAAGAGTTTTCTTTCCTGCAGGATGATTTTAAATTCTGTGTGTGTTTCCATATACATATTTTATGTCTGTTTATGTAAATTGTATGTGAATTGTCTCATTTCAGTCTTTCTGAAGATGTGCCATTGTAATTGGTCTAAAGCATGGCTTTCAACTGCAAATTTGCAAGGGGGTTTTATTTACATTCTAAGAATTATATTCATGTTGTGAAAATAATTTGCCTCTGATGGTCTCTGCTGCCTTTTTTTTATTATTGATCCAGTCCTTTACAGCTAAAAGGAACTTCGTTTATGGTTTGATATCTGTTCCTCCCAACATGCTGTGTTAGAGACTGACAGCCGTTTGTATTTGTTTCTCTAGCAGTCCTTATGAATGCTGGTTGCTCCTGTCAGTACACAGCTACACAAATTTGCATTTATACTAAAATCTTTCCAGGTGATCAGCTACTTCATGGTTGACCTGTAAATCATTGTTTCAGATACTAGATCAAATGGTAGATTCAGAGACATGCTTGTATCTCCATCAGTAGGGTCATTGCCAGGAGTTACAATAAGTTGCTGAATTTTAGTGCTCTTAGTAGCTGAAACTTTCAAGAAGGAATAAGAATCAAGTGAGGAAATTAAGGTTGCTTGTGTAATGAAAAGTAAATGTTGGGAATGAGTATTCAAATTGCCCATGAAAACTGTACTGCAGTGCTTACATATTGCTTTAAAAGCCAGGGTTACAGAGTGCATTTTTGTAATATCTTAATGTGCCTTCTGTTAGGTCAGCAATTTGAAACAAAATAAAACATTTACATTTGTATATATATTACAGATATAAATTTTATGTGTAATTTGTCACAATTAACACTATGTGTATTCACATTGGCCTGTAGTGATAAAGACACTTGCAGTTTACGATTGAATGCTGTGCTAAGTACCAGCCATCCAACAGGCACTAGTAAGCCTGACTGCACTCTGTTGTGTACATAATGTAACTCTGTGCAGGAGCTAGGGCATGGCTCATATTGAGTCATTTCCATAATGTACAGTTTCAATACAAATGTACAGTATTTTGTTATTAAATACATTTTATAGTAGACATGGTTATTATTTTAACTCCCTAAAACACATTTTTAAAGCCTATCAGCTCTATTGGGCCTTGCTGTCAAACATTTTGCCTAAGGGTCTTGTCTGCCTGTTCTCTCCTGGTTAAGCAATTTAAACTGTGTGAAAATTGTTCTGATGTGTTTTTGATAAAGAAACCAAACTTCAAGTCACACTAATATTTTTTTGAACATTGCATGATTTTCATGAACCTCAGTGTCTGGAATTTCAACCATTTGTGATGACTTACTTTTATATTACTGTTTCAACCTTTCATGATTGGTTCTGACGCATTGGGATGAGATCACATGGCTGGAGAGTCTGCTTCTCCCACTGTCCTTCTATTGTGCAGATCATTTAGCTCAGTTGAGTGCTGTCTTTCAGTCAGTCAAGTTACTTACTTGCATCCTTGATGGGATGAGACCCTCCTTCAACATTGAATGTATTTTTGCTGCCAAAGAGTGTTGGTATTTCAGTGAAGATAAACTTCTATGCTTTAACTTTCTTTTTGAGGTAATATTATTATTTGTGTTCAATAAGCCCTGAACCAAACAGGCAGCTTACATTGAAAATTGATTCTGATGTTTGTGACAGTTTTTTAAGCCCATTTTAAATCACAAACATTGAGGCTTTATTGAACAAATTTAGTAAGCTAACCAACTGCCTATTTTACACTTATATATGCAGTTGTGGCCACATGGTGTGCAAAGATAAAGTACTTCTTAAAGGCTGCAACAAGAGTTTGTGAGTCGTAGAAATACATGTGCTGCAGTGATGACCAGGTTAAGTATTTATATTATTTGTGTGAAAGTGACATGTTGGCATGAATTTTTCTTAACATAAATGTGTATTACCATTTGCAGTTACTGTTGAGGTGCTATACGTAGATCACTTAGTGGATCAGATGGTTGCTAAGCAACAGAACAATGCCTCAGGTAGGTAACTTCTGCATATACAGCCATTTCCCATCACTGGGGCAGAGATGGAGTGACACATAGTACAGAAGTGCTAGTGTCTGTAAATCTCTTTGTTGTTGTATTCATTCAACAGTAAAAAATGCAAGGTGGCAAAATGTGCGTTATATCTTTGCTAAGTAACACCCACCAATGGGGATAGTAGTGGTTGAAATAAAAAGCATGAGCAGTAATTGGAAGAGTGTCAGGAACGTTTATTTACATGTTCAGAATGAGATTTTGGGCATCATTTCAATTAACCTTTTAGGAACCGTGCGTCCTATATATAGGACGGGCACACCGCTAACCTCCAGATGTTGCATGTTATATATTTATTCAACAAATATACGTACTGAATTTTTTAAACATGCTGCACACTCTACGTTTTTTACTCTTCAAAATGCCGTTTATTTCATAATGC
>JGI24700J35501_10930724_pt1 | contig 20271 bp, 17 predicted proteins | sample TergutTh196P1_FD_35501 | JGI IMG/M metagenome (IMG submission 35501)
AATTTGGCACAAAAAATCGCTTGCTAACCAAGCGATTTTTTGTGCCAAATTAATAAGTTTCCCAACCATTGCAAAATTTTATTCCGTAACAACTACTATTGTATAGTGTATCATTTTACCTGCACCAGTAATTTGCACCCGTTGGTTGCCTGCTGCCGAACGTCCGCCAACGAGCCAAGTCCAAGATACCATGCCGTTATCGTCTGAAATACTAGTGCCAAGTCCGCTTGCTGTAAGTCTATTAGGAGGAGATGCCGCCGACCAAATTGCTAGTTCATAGGAAGTATTAGGTTCGCCATGAAAAACAAGCGTTACGTTCTCGTTGCGTCTTATTTCTGGGAATGGCCCTGAAATTGTTTGGCTAAGTTCTCCATTTGAAAATATTATAATCGTTGTCCCAGTTCCAACTCTGGATATTTGTGGTTGTGTTGATTGCGGAGTTTCTACTGGAGCGGGTGCTGGTTGCGGCGTTTCTATTGGAACAGGCGTTGGTTGCGGCGTTGGCGGCGGCAAAACAGCCGCTTGCGGCAAGTTTGACGTTATTGTAATGGTCTGTGTGTCGGCGTTCCAATCCAAACTATAGTCCAAAGGCTCTAAAACGGCACGGAGCGGTAGCATTGTTGAACCACCTATTATTTGTGCGGGGGTATCCAAGGTATGTACTATGCCGTTTATTGTGAATGTTGTGTTGCCGATTGGAATTACAACTCGATTGCTACTATTTTCCAAAATAACTTGCCCGTCCCAAGATACATTAAACCCGAGTTGCTCAAATACGCCACGGATTGGCACAAACGTGCTGCCATCAACAATAATAGGGGTTTGTCCGTCAAAATTGACATTCTGCCCATTAACATTTACGCCAATTCCGCTGGCGTAAGTTGACAATGTAGCAAAAAATACCGCTACAAATGCCAACAAAGTTGTTGCTAAAAATTTTTTCATACTATATCCTCCTTAAGGAAATTTTAGCTTATTTTATGGTAAGATTTTTTTGGAATAAAATAAGCCTGTTTTGAGGCTCAATGGCTCAATGGCTCAATGGCTCAATGGCTCAATGGCTCAATGGCTCAATGGCTCAATGGCTCAATGGCTCAATGGCTCAATTTAATTATTACACGATTTTCAAAATTTGTCAAGTATTTTGAAAAAAATTTTTTGAAAAATAATGTTCAATTTGTACACTTGCGTTATAACGAAATTTATGCTATATTGGTTTCTACCAAACTTAAAAAAGAGGTGGGAAAAATGCCAAGTATTAAATCTAGCATCGAACGAGATAACGCCGCAACCGAAACAGCCTATTTATCAGCAATTCCAGGAATGGACGAAACTATAATAGAGGGGCTTAACACACCGCTTTCGGAGTGTGTACCTATAGAAGAAGTGTTAATAGAGCCATAAAAGAAACTATAGAACGAGACAACGCCAAAAAATAAAAAAATTTTTTTCAAAAACACTTGACAAGTAAATACTATTGATAGTATAATATAAATAGAAAGTGAGGTGAAAAAATTGGACTTTTATGAAATACTAGCCGCAATCGTTACAGGAACAGCCACCTGTCTGCCGACAGGCAGGCAGTATTAGGAGGAATATTCACAGCGTTCAAAATAAGGGAATCGCACTTAACATCAAAAAAGATAAAGTTAGAAATGCAGAAACTGCAGCTAGAAATGAGAAAGATAAGGCGAGGGGAGTAATCCCCTTCCCCTTTGGGGGACTTGCCTGTAAGTCCAATAAAATATGAGTATAATCAACTATGCTTTAATAGCAATTTTAGCCATAATGTTGTTAATTTGGCTAGTGTTATCGTGCCGTGTAAAATATTTGACGGCACAAAAAAACCGATTATTAAAAGAAAAGGAACGATTGGAAAATGCAAACAGCGAACTCGCAAACATTAGCCAATAAAAAGTGGCAACAAAAGAACCGTGAAAAAGCCCGATATTTAAGTAGCCGCTCCACCGCAAGAAGTTTTATAAAGAACCACGCAACAGCAGAAGATTTGGCGGAATTGCAAGCCTTGATAAATAATAGGGGGCAACCATCGCCCGAGACAACGCCAACAATTAAAAAAATTTAGCAAAAAAACAAAACGCCCCCACTATCCTTATCGCCTGTAGTTAGTTTGCGACTGATTTACGGGGTTTTTTCGTCAACCGAAAAAACAACAAAAACCGTACCAAAACAAAATATGTTTTGATACGGTTTTGCAGCCTAACCTACCTAACAACAAACCTAACCATATTCCGCACAATCTGCGAAACCTCCGCGCGGGTGGCGTTGCTATTTGGGTTTAGGTTAGCACCGTCGCCTTGCATTAGCCCAACGGCAACTGCCCAACGAACAGCGTCATCTGCCCAGGGTGCTACTTGGCTTGCATCGCCAAAATTGCCCATGTAGCCCCTTGCGGTTGTGTCTAATCCCAGCGAGTTTGCGTAGTTCATTAAAACTATTGCTATTTGCTGGCGGGTAATGTTCTCGTTTGGCCTAAATGTGCCGTCGCCAAAGCCTTGAATAATCCCTCTGGTCGCCGCCCAATTTATGCCCGTTGAATGTACATCTTCCACAGAAATATCGTTAAACATTAAATTCCCGCCGAAAAATATTGTGTCTTCTATTTCAAAAAATGCGTGTACGGTTTCGGCGCGCGTGGCTGGTACGTTGGGGTTAAACAGGTTGCCAACGCCGCTTAACAACGAATTTACCGCCAAAGCCCCCCTGTTTACAACAAATTGCACCACCGATGCAAACCAGTTGGCTGGCTCTATGTCGTTAAACTGGGTAAAATTAGATGTTGTGGATATTGTGCCCGTCTGCGTTATTAATGCGTACACCATGCCGTTTTCTACAAACGCCTTGCGAACAGGAACTGCCGTCCCGTTTGCGTTTAACAGTACAATAATTTCGTCTTCTGGCACGGCAAACGGAACTATGTTGGGGAAAACAACCCGCAAGCCGCCATTTACGGTGCTAACAGGCGTGTCGTCCAGCATAATTTGCAATATAGCCTGCCCGTTTTGGATTACTATCGTAAAGTGGAACATTTCGCCCGTCAGTGCCGAAAGTCCTATCAAAGCGGCTTGATTTAAGCTTATTCTGCCCAAAATGCCCGTATCCAACACTATGGAAATATTGCCGTCCACGACATATTGGCGGACTACTTCCATTGGTAGCAAAAATCCCGCTGTGTTGCCCGTTGATTCAAACGGCGGCAAAGTTACCACATTTGCAATCGGTGGCGGAATAACTGGCACGATAGGCGGTTGCGGAGTCGGCTGCGGTATCGGCTCTGGTGCTGGCGGTTGCGTTTGTCCGCCTTGGTTGGCTTGATTGCCTTGATTGCCTTGGTTGGCTTGATTACCCTGTCCACCTGCATTGTTGGTTGTCGGGCGTGGCGGCTGTATGGGAATTTCGCCGTCTGTTTCGTGTGCGTTGCCTACATTGCCGCCCTGGTTGCCGCCGCCTTGGTTTCCACCGCCGCCGCCTTGATTATTGCCGCCGCCTTGATTTCCGCCGCCGCCAGTTGGTGGATTTGTTGGCTGTGGAGGCACTACAAGCGTAAAGTTTTGGGCGGCTCTGTTTAACCTGCCGCCAAGAACCTCGGGTGTACCCTCGTCAGCATTAACACGAAACTCTGCCGCAATGGTGTTTGGGCCTGTTGGTCTGGCACGTTCAAAAGTTTGCTCTTGTATGATGATTCTTGTGCTGCCTGGCTCGGCGATGTAATCCACGCCAGATACAAGCGGCTCGCCGTTTAGCCAAAAGCGTATAAATTCGGCGTATAAACCTGCCGTTAAAAATGTCCGCTGTGCCTCGCTGGCAACGTCCATTACAACGTTGTAGCCGTTCATTTGCAAACCTACCCAATCTGTAATTTCGTGTCCAACGTCCGTTTGCTGTGCAACTAATTCGTTATCATCGTTGGATAGCACTCTCAAAACAAAGCTGTGCCGTGTGTTTGCGAAGATTGCGTTAGAATTTTGCAATTCCACGGTAAAGGCAAATTCGCCCGTACCTGTCGGAATACCGTAAAGTTCGCCGCTGGGTCGCAGCTCCATTCCGATATTCTCCAGTTCTTCCTCGCCCTCTATTATTATGGTTCTAACCCTGTTCCACGGGTACATATTGCTGTTCAAAATTATCGCTTGGTACGGCACATACAACACGGCATCGTCAAGGGTTGTTGTTGTTACAACGGGGTCGCCAGCTTGCCCTGTTATGCGGATTTCTATCGGCGGTTGCCCGTCTGCCGTTATTGTCAAAATTCCCTCAATTTCGCCGCTGCCGTTTTGTATTATGCGAATTTTCGCAACATTAGGCAACTCGCCCTCATAGCCTGCCGCTGGCGGGTCGGTTGTGGTAAAAGCCGCCAAAGTGTCGTTGCCCGTGCCGCCGACTGTCCAATAGCGGTCTAATGCGGCGTTGTTGGCGGTTGGGTTTAGCGTTAATTCTGCCCGTAAGCCCGTAAGCGGTGCGTTGCCCACGTTTGCTATGAAAATATCATGCACATTGTTGTGCCGCTCGTTAAGAAAAACCTCACGAGTTGGCAAGTTTCGGGGATTGTTTACAGGGTCTGCTATAATAGGCCCGTTTATGCCGTTTACAAAAAGCCGTCCGCCGCCTGTAAATTGCGGTACAAAAGTTACCCAATAGTTACGCAACCCCGAACCCAGCGGCGTTATTGCCGCATACTGCACAGGCCCGCCAGAAAAATCTCGGGAAGATTGTCCGCTAAACTGCCTAGCACCAGGGTTGCCGATAGTTCCCGCAAAAATAAGTGCGTCTGTTTGCGGGTCGGGGTCAAATGTGGGAACAAGCTGGCTAAGGTCAACATTTGTGTCCAAAAATAACACCGTCTGAAAACCGTGGGCAAAGTAGGTATCGTGTTCGTATGGCACTATGTAGTAGTTTTCTAGCCCGACCGCGCCCAGTACGTTAAACCACGGATCTCGCTCGCCTGGGTTAAATGGCTCGCCTAGGCTGTCGTCTCGGGGGGATAATTCTACCGTAAAGTTTATGGCAGAAACGGGCTGACCGCCGACAAAAAACACTATAGTAAAGGGGTTTATTGCCGCTGTTGCCCTAACGCCGCTGTTTGCGGTGGCTAGTTCGGTTAGGTTTTGTAGCACAATTTGGCTGGTTACGTTCGTGCCAGATGCCACCGCCGCCGCCGCTGTTGCGAAGTGTCCGCTAAATACCTGCACATCGTCCGAACTTTGGATAAACTCTGGTGCTAAAACTATGCCGATATAATGGGGCGTTTCGGTTACATTTGTCTCAAAACCCCGCAAAGTAAAGGTGTATTCGTACAGCGTTAGATGTTGCGGAACGCCCAAACTAATCCGCAAGTTATCGGCGGTTTGTTCGTAAACACCCACATTTTGTATAGCAATCGCAGAGCCAGCCGTTACGCTAAGCCGCTGAAATCCCACAACTGTGTTGGTGCTGTCGTAAAAAACTATGCCAAAATGTTCGGTTGTATTTGCCGCAATGGCAACGCCCGTGTTTAGACTGGCCAAATCAGTCAAAAAGTCATATATAAGGCGGTTAGTTACATCTAACGAGTTATTCGCATTGTAAGCCGCCACCGCTTGGGACGAAGTTTCAAAATCGCCCCGCACCGCCAGCGGTCTGTATGCGGCGTAAGCAGAATTTAGCGTTATGCCAAAATAACGAGACGGAGCAGTAAGCCCATCGCTGACAATTCTAGTAAAGGCGGTGGTTGTAGTGCCTGCGGCGGCAGGGTTGGTAAAAATAAGCGGACTAATCAACCCTCCGCGCGAGCCGCCCGTTTCGTCAACAAAGCGTATTTCGGAGATTCTGCTGGGTATGCTTGGCACATTAACGGTTAAAATAAGCCTGTGAAAGCCCACAACAGCGTTAGCGTTAGCGGGGTTGCGGAATATTATTGCAAAGTTCATTGTGCCAGGCACAAGTTCGACGTTTAGTGCGGGGTTGGTTTGAAGTTGTGCTGTGCCTATAACTCGGTCGGTTACGTCCAATGCTGGGTTTGCGTCAACAGCGGCTTGCACTTCCGCAAGAGTTGTAAAGTCCGTTTGCACTATTTGCGGCGTGTACACATCATAGTTTGTGTGAAGATTTATCGCAAAATAATGCGGATTTACGCCAAAACCAGCGGCGGATAAGTTGATGGTTCTGGTTGTTGTGCCTGTCATTGGGTTTGTTGTTGCTGGCGGTGTTGCTGGCGGGTGAAATAATCCGCCTGTAGAGTGAACCAACCTTGTTCCGCCAACCTCTTCAACAATGGAAATGCCCGACACTCTTGCTGGAAAGGAGGGTACGGTAATTGTTACGTCCAATCGGTGCAAAATTTCAACATTGCCGCCATTTTCAAAAAATATAGCAAAACTGTATATGCCAGGCTGGTCGATTCTAAAGCCTGTGCTTGTCGCCGTTAAATCGGAAATATTTAGCACATTGCTGGTAACATTTTGTGTGGTGGCGGCGGCGAGTATTTCGGCGGCGGTTGCGTTGTTGGGCGTGTTGTTGTCAATGCTGAACACTTGCGGGGTGTAATCTGCAAGATTGTGGTCGGGGTCTGTGCCAATATCAAAGGCAATAAAACTAGGGTTAATGCCAAAACCACGCAGATTACGAGAAATCGAAACAGCTTGGAAATCTGTTGTGCTAGACGATATTGAAACTGACTGTACAAAATTACCTCGGTTGCCGTCTATTTCTTCTATTATGCGAAAGTTGGCAACACGCTGGTTGGCTGGCACAACTTGACCTACGTTTACATTAAACCTATGCAAACCGACAGCGTTTCCGCCTTGCATAAAAAGAATAGCAAAATTGTACCCGCCCGATTGGTTTACTTGAAAGCCGCTGTTTGCGGTTGACATATTTTGGTCTAAAACTTGGCTTGTAACGGTGCGGTCGGGTTCGGTTTCAAACAGGGTTACTATTTCGGCTAAAGTTGCGTTTGCAAAACCGACTGGCAGATGCACAACTTCCACGGTGTAATTTTGCCTAAGCATGGGGTCTATCGTAAAATCTAAAAAATGCGGGGTAAACGTTGTGCCAACCAAAGTTGCCATTAGCCACGCCGTTTGCGATTCACCTGTGCCAGATAAATTAGTGCTTTCTGATAATACTCTAGTGCCGTCGTTTTGGTGGTACAGCCGCGCACTTTGCACAACGCTTGGCGGAGCAACTAAAACGGAAATTCTATAGCGAACATTTTCGGGGTCTAGCTGGGCGGCGGACCCGACAATAAATTCCAGTTCGTGTAGTGCGGGGCGGGATAAATCTATAATGCCGTTATCGATAATTTGGTGCGGAACGCCCTCGTTGGGTAAATCGTGGCGAACCCAAACAACTTCGTTACCTGCGGCGGAACTAACAATAGAGGAAACTCGCACATTGTTGAACTGAAAGCGGTCGTAAATATAGCTTAAAGTTATGGGGTCTAGTTCCACAACACGCAACGGTAGCAACGAGGCTGGCTCGAACGGAGCATCAAAAAATTGTTTAGGAACTGGCCGCAACACAATAACATCGTTGCCGACAATTAAGCTGATAGACTGCAACAAGTTAGGGTTATTCTGCACGGTGGCAACGCTAAAAATATGGTTGCCCACTTGCACGGTACTTTGCGGCGTATCAAACCATTCAATAAAAGTTACGCCCTGGTACTGAAATTGCACCTCGTACGGGAAAAATGCGTTATCTTCTAGCTGAATGGTAAAATTGCCAAAACTGTCAAAAAGTCGGTAGTTCCACGGCGTTTGTGCCGCACGTTGCGTATCAAAGCCAACAGTTACTTCTTGTCTGCCAAGGTTAAAAATAACCTCGCTTGTGCCGCCAATAGCGGGCGGTGTGGCAAATTCGATTTCGGCGGTAGCGTTAAATAAATTTGGCAAGCCGATAAAATCTAAAATGCTGGTGTCTTCGTTGGCAAAGGCTATAGAAGCAACCGAAACGCTAGATATAGCCAAAACTAACGCCAAAAACATTGCCAATTTCTTTTTCAAATTTTTCCAATTTTTCCAATTTTTCCAGTTGTTCCAGTTTTTCAATTTCATAGTTAATCCTCCTTAATTTTGTGTTGCCATTGCAATAAGGTCGTCTATATTATAAATGCGAGAAACTCGCAAGTTGCCCGTGGGATAGTTGAAAACCAAGGTATATTCGCCATTTTGCGGGTTTTGCAAAATATCGTTTAAGTAGTGCAAAATTGCCAACTGTTCGCCTTGTGCGTTTAGCAAAATGCCGAAAGCGTGTCCGTCTGTTCCTCTAATATACTGGGTTACAATGTAATTGCCAGCTTGTGTTACGTATGTTAAAAATGCGTCTTGCTCTAGTTCTCGTATGAAGTTGCCTGTTATTACGCTGTATGCGCGGGGTGCGGCGTGTAAGGCTGATTCTATGCGTAGAGTGTCGGTGTAAAATATTTCAAACAGCGTTTCATCTGGCGGTGCGGCGGTCTGCTCGAATAGCAAAGTGCCGTCCTGTGCCGAGAACGCTTTTATTGTGCCGTCCCGATAGGTTACTTCTAAATAATCTACATAATCTACTAAATGACCATTATGACCATTTTGTGCAACCCGCCGAAATTGCTGATCGTGCACTTCGCCAGCATTGGGAATTTGCACCTCTGCTATTAAGCCGCCCATTATATCATACAACCGAAAATGCTGCACGCCGTACAACATAACCGTTTGCCAATCGCTGCTAATTCGGGCTTGGTGGTGCGAAAAAGTTGGGTCGAAGGTAAAAATATTGGCGGTTTCGTTGGTTTTTAGCTGCATAGCCAAAATATTGGGCGAATCCAGCGTTGCGGCTAAAGCGGTATATCTTGCAATTTGCACCATATTTGCAGACATTTCCTGTGCAGATATAATATTAGCAAAAATATCAAAAAATTGCAACTGGGTTGTGCCGCTGTTGTCGGCGGCGATAATGGCGTGTTCGGCGGTAATGTCAAACGCCAGAATATTATAAGGCGTTGTAACCAGCGGAATTTGCTCATTTGTTGCCATATTAATTTCCACTAAAATATTTGCGGTTTGCACAAAAATTCCCGTTGCGTCTGCGTGGGCAATAAAAGGCGTTTGCGATTCAAAGCCGCCCATTTGCTCGCCTGTTTGGCTATTTAGCACAACAAAAATCGAGTTATTTTGCGAAATAGCCGAAAAAGCGAAATAATTTTCGTGAAAACCGCCGTCAAAGCGGGTAAAGTTGGAAGTTTCGTCAAAAAGTTGCATATTTTCGGCTGGGTTTGCGGGGCTATACAGCCACAACGAGCCATCGGCAAAACTAACCGCCGCCAGCGAGCCATCGTGGTTTATCGCAAGCAAATTTTCCTGCGGATTAGCAAAAATGTCATTCGGCGGAACTCGCTGCTGGTTGCCGTTAAAATTTATTTGGGAAATAACCGCTCCGTTGGCGGCATTGTAGAGGGTTGCAAAAGAGTTATCTCGGTAAATTGCGGCAACCGTGCTGTTATCGGCGGATATTGCAATAGCGGTGGCAAGTTCGCCCCGCCACAGGTTTGCGCCCGTTATAAAATTACGTGCCGTTATGCCGTTCGGGCTAGGGTAAACAATAATATCTTCCGTTAAAAAGCGTACTTCCGCCAAAGCGGAATTAACAGCGGGTAAAGTTGCAAGCGGTTGCAAAGTGGCTGTATCAAAAACGGTAACATTGCCCAAAAACACCGCCGCCGCGCGGCTGCCGCTATCAGAAATCTGCAAAAATAGCGGGTTGGCGGGCAATGCAAAAAATCCAAGCGGCTTAAACCCGTCGGATAAATCGTAAACGTTAAGTGCGTTCGTTAGTGCTAATTGCCCTTGCGAAGTTTGCCGTATTTGCAACGATTGCAGGGCGTATTCCGTGGCGGCGGCTATATTGCCTTGTTGCAACGCCGTACCAGATTGTTCCGCCATTAAAAATGCCGTTTGCAGTTGCTCGTTTTGCTGTAAGCCAAAAAACGTAGTTAAAACGCCCATCAAAAACAGCATTGTAATAAAAGTAGCGGCTATTGCCCGTATTCGGCGGAACTGTTTGGTGCGGTAATCGTTTTTACGCATATTGTGCAGTGCGGCCAGCATTTCTTGGGCGGATTGCCAGCGGTCTTCTTTGCGGGGTTTCATGGCTTTGTTGATAATATCGGCAAAAGCCAGACTGCAAATTTGGCTATTTAGCGGGATAACATTTGTGGCGTTTTGCGGCGGCTTTATCCCGCAAATGGCGTGGTACAAAGTAGCGCCAAGGCTGTAAATATCCGATTGTGTAGTTAGTATAACTTTTCTGCCAGTTTTTCTGTAGCTTTCGGAATACATATTTACGGTATCGTCGGGGCTGCTAAAATCTACGCCGTAATGTTCGGGCGATGCGTAACCTTGACTGCGCCCAACTGCAATAGCGCCAGCCTCGCCCAACGCAAGGGCAATATTAAAATCGATAAGATAAGTTTCGCCGTCGGGAGCTACCATAACGTTTGCGGGTTTAATATCGGCGTGTAAAATGCCGTGCGGCGGACGGCTATGCAGGTAAATAAGGGCTTGTAACAGCTGTTTTGTAATATCGATAATTTGTGCCTGGCTAAACGGGAAATTCATTTTCAGCAAATATTCCAAGCTATTGCCAGCGATGTAGTCCATAACGGTGTACACAATATTATTTTCTATAACAAAGTCGTACACTTGCGGGATATTAGTATGGCTAAGATATTTCAGCGAGTCCGCCTCTCGGCGCAACGAAACAAGCCGCGAGGCGGTACTCTGCGGCGAAGACGAGCCCGAAATAAGCTGTTCGGTGGTTTCTTGTGTAAATGTGCGTTTGTCTGCCTTTAGCACTACTTTTTTCTTTAACCGCAAATGTTCAGCAAGATACACTACTCCGCCGCCGCCAGCACCAATTTCCGCTATTATTTGATACGTCTGTGCTATTATCAAGTTTTATCCTCCTGTTCGATACCTTAAAACCGTGGGGGGACGGGCGACCGTCCTCGGTCGCCCGTTCCCCCAACGTATTCGCCCGTTGTTGCCTGTTCGGTTGCCCGTTTTGGTTTGCCCGTTCGTTTGCCCGTTTCGGTCGCCCGTTTCGGTTGCCCGTTCGTTTGCCCGTTTTGGTTGCCCGTTCGTTTGCCCGTTTGGTTGCCCGTTCGTTTGCCCGTTTTGGTCGCCCGTTCGTTTGCCCGTTTCGGTCGCTCGTTCGTTTGCCCGTTTCGGTCGCCCGTTCGTTTGTCCGTTTGCCTGTTCCTTACACACACGGGCAGATAATATTACTGTCATTAATTTAATGGTAAAAAATTGTAATTTTCAACAGTTGGGCTATTGCGAAAGGCAAGCAAACCGCAAGGGGGCGGCTCATTTGCTCGCCATACGGCGCTCACAAACGAGCCTGTAGGCAAGATTGTTGCAAACATATACAACTATTATATCTGCAACTTCAGTTCCCGTTTGCCAATTTTCACAATATCGCCCACGTTTATCAATGTTGGAATGTTGGGCTGAATTTTTGCACCGTTTATAAACGTGCCATTTTTGGAATTTAGGTCTGTAACGTAGTGCTTGTCGAATGTGTTGGTTACAGTTATATGCTCTTTGCCGATAAATTTGTCGTCTTCGTCGGAAAAGCAGTGGTGCGTTGTGCCAGTTTGTCTGCCGATTACGAATGGATATTGCGTAAAAGGTATAGTTTTGGTGGGTCTGCCGTTTTCTAGTAGTGCAAAACTGGCGGTACTAGCGGGAGACAAAAAGACGGTGTCTGCGGCTAAATCTTGTTCGGTGAAAACATCGCTGTAAGTATCGTAAACAGGTGGGGCTTGTGGTGCGGGGCGTGGTGCGGGTGGTGCGGCGGGTTGCACGGGTGGCGGCGGATAACTTGCGGCAGGTTGCACGGGCGGCGGTGGCGGATAGCTTGCGGCGGGTGGTTGCGGCGGCGGTGCAAATTGCGGAGCAGGTGGGTAGCTTGGTGCTTGCGGGTTATACGCATCGTGCGGGTTGTATGCTTGTGGTGCTTGCGGTGCTTGCGGATAGCCCGTTGCATATGGGTTGTACGCTCGTGGGTCTGGGCCGTAAATATTTGGGCCCGCTTGCCCTTGCGTTGCCAACAGCACAATTATGTATATAAACATTGCAAGCGAAACTAGCGACATTATTACTCCAAAAAGCATCATACCCGCGCCAGCACCAGCCGCACCCATGCCGCCGCCAAAAGCAGCGCCAAGTCCGCCAAAAATAGCAGCAGCACCGCCAAAAATCATTAAAGTAAGGCCTATCCCAGAAAGTAGCCCAGTTACAATAGAAATTAAAAAGTAAAAACCGCCAGATCTACCAATATCGTGAAAGCGGCGTACAGCCAAAGATAAACCAGGTATAATAATCACGAGACCATATACACCTTGCAACAGCGATAGCACCGAGGACAAAGCAGTAGCGATAAAAACAAGCCCCAGAATAGAAAGAACAGTATTAATAAGTATATTTGCCAAATAAAAGTACCAATATTCTGCGCGGGTGGCTCTACCGCTAAAGTTTACATAGTTGCGAAACGCACTAGCATAGCACTGAGAAAAAGTCATAAAAATCCTCCTAAGTTAGCGAACCAGTTTGCCATATTCGCTATTTAACTTTTTGTTTAATTTTGCGGCGTGTATTTTTAGGGCAATAGCAGTGGTAATACCCAAAAAAACAGCGGTTGCGGTTATTGTCAAGCCAAGGTAAAATAAATTTACCAAAAAATTATCCATTGTCGGTTTCCTCGGCGGTTGGCGGGGTTGGTTGCCCCCCTTGCTCTAGTTGTTGTTTGTAGTAGGTTGTAAGGGTTGATATAAAGTCGTCGCGCTCGGTGTCTTCAAAGCCGCGGAAAATTACTTCGGCAATATTTTCGTGGTTAAACAAAAATTGATATTCTTTGCCCACATTGCCCTCTGGATACAATACGCCAACATAATCATAATCGTTGGCTGTGCCGTCTTCTAGCACATCGGTTTGTTTTATACCGAAAATCATAAGGCGTTTTATGCCCTCTTTTAATAGGACTATCGAGCCTATTGGTAATAATTCTGCTATTTCCATGTTTTGTGTCTCCTTTAATTTTTAGTTTTTTTGTTATCTTCTTCTGAACAAGTTCCTTACCCACCTGACGGGAGCAGTAACGGTATTCACAACGGCTTGCCCAACGTCTTTTACCACATTAGTTGCGGTATTCCACGCATCATTTACCACATTGGTTGTAGTATTCCACCAATCAGCAACGGTATCTCCTACAACTTGTGCGGCACCACCAATCCAATTTCCAATATTTTGTGCAGTATTGTCGAACCAGTTTGTAACGGTATTCCATGCACCTTGCACGGCGTTGCCTACGTTGCCTAAAAAATTACTTACGTTGCTACTTATCCAGTTGTGAAGGTCTTTGCCCCATTGAGTTTGAGAAAATACAAATGAACCTATGCCAACCACAAGACCCGCAATAGCACCCACTACATTTCCTAAACCAGGTTTAACCGAACCTTTAACTGCACCTTTTGCAACAAATTTTGCTATAAATGAAATCCCTTTCCATGCGGCAGAAGTGCTAACGCTTGCTGTAACGTTGCCGATTGCATCTGTAATGCTTAAATCGCCAGTTATCATACCTGCAATAGAAGAAATTATACTAGTACCTGCTGAAACGCCTATCCCAAGCCAACCTGGCAAATTTTTCAAATTTGGCAAAGCATTGGATAGCAGAGCAAATACATTGTATGATTGCAAAAGTAAATCAACAATGGCATAAGCATCTTTTGTACTTTTTGCTAGGTTAGATATAAAATCCATCAACTTTGCTATTGCACCAGGATTATTGCCTACTGCGTCGCTTATTAGCAACTCCATTTTATCCAATTCCTCGGGCGTTACCCCTGATAAAACCCTAAAAGAATTTTCGTCCGCCTCGTTGGCGATTCTGATAACATCGGATAAAAATACTCTTAGTGTGAATGTATCGGTAGAAAGGGTGCTTACAAGGTTTGCCCGTTGGTTAATTCTTTGGATAATGTCGGATATGCCAAAGCCGTGTTGGCCGTGCAATCTGCTTGCGGCTTGGTTTATTCTTGTGCGATAACTGCCAATGTTATTGGCAACCCTGCCAACTTCTATTGCTGCGTTATTTAATTGTGTTGCTCGTAAAACAAATTCACTCATTTTTTTCCCCCTTTTTGGTTTGTTTTGTTGTGGTTACCAGAATCTAAGCCAATTAACAACGGTGTTTACCCCATTAGTAATACCCTGTCCAATGTCATTAAGTACAGTTCCTGCGTCAACAATAACATCTATAGTCCCAGCACCGATATTATATAAGTCAGAAACAATATTCCCGTTGCCCGTAACGACATTTCCCAAGCCAGAAAGAGCATTCCCCATACTATCAAGTAGGTTTCCTGTGCTATTACCTAAATTCCCCAAATTATTAAGGAAATTTCCTGCACCAGGTGCACCCACTTCAGTAGCAATATTTCCTACGCCAGTAGATAAATTTCCCAATTCATTAACTACTGTGCCACCAACTCCGAAAAAGCCGCCAACAATATTTCCTATTGGTCTAACAACGTCAGCAATAAGGTTACCCCAAGAAGTGCTAGTAGCCGCAACAGTTCCCGTGGTAGCAACGGCACTTCCTACGCTAGTAACGGCACTTTCTGCGGTACTAGGGGCAAACACATTTGCAAGGTTAATTCGATGCTTCGCATCTCTGAAAACAAGGTCTCCTATTGGACGAACAATAATGTCTCTTATTGGTGGCATTACAGGAGGTCTCAACCAAAGCCACCATGGTGGTATAATAGGAGGTCGAGGAGGAGAGATCCAATAAAGCCTATGCCACCGCCCATTATGCCATAGAAACTCTGGCGGTAACCCCCATTTTCGCCGCTCTAACCAACGCAACCGCCCACCAGGGGGAGGAGGTACAAACCACATCCACCGAGGCATAATAAATACCCACCATGGAAGACTTACTGGAGGACGTGGAGGAACTATTGGAACAGGAATACCTATTCCTGGCATATCTACCTCTGGTATTGCCCCCGATAAAATTCTAAAAGAATTTTCGTCCGCATCGTTGGCAATTCTAATAACATTTGCCAAAAATGCCCTTAATGCAAACGTATCATTAACACGGTGTTGGGCAATGGTTGATTGTTGGTTAATTCTCCAGATAATATCGGATATACCGAAACCATGTTGTCCGTGTAATCTGGCGGCGGCTTGGCGTATTCTTATAGGATAGGTGCTAAGGTTGCTGGCTGCTCTGCCAATGTTTATGGTTGCGTTATTTAATTGTGTTGATCGTAAAACAAATTCGCTCATTTTTTTCCCCCTTTTTGTTGATTGTAGTTGATAATCATTTTTTGCGGATAGGCATATTAGCAACGTTGCCAACGTTTATTACTACATTGTCTAAGTCTGTTGCTCGTAAAACAAATTCGCTCATTTTTTCCCCCTGATTATCGTACTATATTTTTTGCGGATTTTCAACAGCATTTTTTAGCGGCGTTCAAGTCTGAAAGAATAGCTTAAATCGCCCACTTTTAGTACATCGCTGTCTCGTAGTAATTGCGGCTGGTGTAGCGGCGTGTCGTTGACGTACGTTTTGTTGGAAGAGCCCATGTCCTCTATCCAAATTTCGCCGTCTATCAGCGAAAGCATACAATGCCGCCTAGATATTTTGGTGCTGTAGTTTATTGCTATGCCTGGGTTTGTTGCTGGCTCACGGCCAATTTCTACACGGCCTGTTATTTGCGTTTCAAATTTTTTGTGCGGCTGTGCCAAATCGGTTAGCGAGATATAAAAGCCTTGTGCGGCAAAATGATTACCGCCAATCAAGATTTCTGTTGGGTTTGCATCGCTAATAATTTCGGTAAAAGTTTGCGGTTGCGGGTTATGGGCAACTTGCGGCTGGCTACTTGTAGCTTTTTTGTTTTTATAGATAATGAACGCTGTCGCCGCAGTACCGCCCAGAATAATAACAACAACCCCGCCAATTATAGCAATTTGCAACAAGGGCAAATCCGCAGGTTGAGGTTCGCCAACCACAACGGGCATAATCGGCGGAGCGGTTTGTACTGGCTCGCTGGGCGGCTCGGCGGGTGGTACGCCCTCTATCAGCGGCATACTTAAATTTTGCACTAGCAAGCTAACGCCCTGTTGGGTAAGCAATTCTAGCGGACGTATTGCACCGTCCATAAGATTTTCTGGCAAAACCACGTTTATTTGCGATAATGCAAAATAGTAATTTCTAAATTGGTTGGTTATGTTGGGTACATCGGTAGTTTGCACTAAATCCAGGCTAAGTGCGTTGCTAATACGGGATATAGAATGCAAGCCATCGACAAGATGCGCGTTGCTTACGGCGGCATCTGGCGGGTGCAGCAGCCCTATTGTATGCACGGGTATTCCTGCATTATTTATGTTAAACAATAATTCTTCACGGGCTATACCGTCAATAAAGCCACGACCGCCGTCGGTTATAATAACCGCTTGCGTAAAAGCTAGTTCGTTTGGGCGAATGCTGGCAAGTGTTGCTATTGTGCTATCTAGTGCGGCATTAACGCCGCTGGCAGATTCTGACCAAGTTAAGCCTGCTATTGCCTGTGCAAGGTCGAACCTATCGTGTGTAAAGCCGATAAGTTGGCTGTAATTTTCGGCTACTAAAAATATTGCAAACTGTTCTTGTTCCATTTTGTATTCTACAAGGTTATTTAGTGCGGCTAGTGCGTTTTCGTGAAAAGTGGGATTTATCGAGGTATCTAGCAAAAATATTGTATAGCGGCCTGCACCCGTTTCTTCAAAAGGTAAAACCTCTACATAAGTGTCTATACCAGAAATACGTGCTTGAATGTTATCGCCAAGTTGTTCGGCAACTAACAATGTTGCAGATTCTTCCTGCACAACAGTTCTAACGGCGGATAGGGCGTGTACATTTAGGGTTGTTAAAAAAATTGCAAAAATTGGTGCAACAGCAACAAAAATACCGACAAATATTTTTTTCAAGATAATTCTCCTTTTGGTTAAACCGATAATTTTTTTGCATGATATGCTAGTGCTAGTGCTATCAGCCAGTTTTCGCTAGGCAATCGGTTGCTGGTTGCCAGTAAAACGGGTGCTGGCGTATAGTTGCTAGTTATGCGGGCTGTTTTTATTTTAGTTTCGCTTAAAGTTTCGTTTTTTTTTTCGTTGTTTGGTTCGTCGTCTTCTGATTCGCTTTCTGATTCGCTTTCAGGTTCGTTTTTTGGTTCGCTTTTTGGTTCATTTTGTAGAAAATTGTATTGCACGGGTTTGGGCTGTGCCGCTTGCTTTTGCGGGGCAAAAGCAAACGGCATTACCACTGGCAAGTTATCGACAAGTCTAGCTACGGCACGTTCGGTATCTTGGTATGTTTCGGACACTTCACGGCATTGGTTGCCAAAGTTGCGAATATCTTCCAAAATTGAATTAAGCTGCTTAATTTGTGTATCCAAAATTTCTATAAACCTAACATCAATAACTTGCGATGCTAGTTGGTTTCTTAGTCGTTTAAGTGTGTCGATATTGTGCAGACAACTGCTACTAATGGCAAAATACTTCGCGCTCGTTTCGTATAATGCGGAGGTATTAACGTTGAAACCGCCGTCCATAGTTCTGTTAGCTTTCAAGTCAGCACGTATCAATTAAAGACGTTAGCTTGGTTTAGCGCGGAAACTTTCTGTTGTTGTGCACGTTCTACGTTATCGTATTCTTGGGCGGCGTTTTCTAGGTTGGTTATGTGTTGCATTAAAGTTGTAAGCGCGCCCTCGCTGCTGCGGCGAATTTCTCTGTAGCGGGAGTTAAAATCTCTACCAGAATTAGCGTCCCATTGTTCCTGCGGCAGTTGGTCTACTACCGATTGCATTTCTGTCATAATACTACGCATTCTCTCGTTTTGGTTGCGTATTCTGCTGGCGCTACTGCGCACCTGATCTGGGGTTACTCTTAAAGTCATATTAGCACTACCTTTCTATTGGTTGCTCTTATTAGTTGTTTTTTAGCTGTTTTTTAGTTGTTGTTTGTTGATTTTTGTTACTTTTGTTACTTTTGTTACTTTTGTTGCTAATTTACTGGCTTTACCGTCTGCGACTTACAATGCCTTTTACGGCTTGTTCGCCTTGGTCGTAGGTTGCGGCGGCGGTGTTTATTGCGGCGATGTACTCTTGCATAAATTGTTGCAGTTGGTCAAAGCGGGGTTTATCTTCTTGGTAAACGTTAAAGAAAGAATCGTTACCTAAGCCGTCCCACATACTGTTCATTTCGGTAACAAATTGGGTAATTTGGTTTACCGCTACCCGCCATTGATCGGCTTGCCCGTTTAGTCTGTCGGCTGCCGCGCGCATTGTTTGCGGGGTTACTCTAATTGTTCCTGTTGCCATAGTTATTTCCTCCTTGGTGTAAGTTCATGGGTTTACGGGATATTGTGAAAATGTCAACCCTTGCCGCTTGTTAGATTTTATTAGATTTTTAGCGGCTAAACTTTTTTGTTATTTTATTATTTTTTTAATTTTGGTGGACTTATTCAAGGCTTGTTTAAGCCCTATTGCCAACGCTCAACGCTTTTACTCTTCTTTCGGTTTCTACTATTTGTATTGATATACTGCTTAAAGCGTTTGCTAATCGGACTAATTCATCAACGTTATCTCTTATGCGCCCTTCTGTTCTGGTGATACTATCCATAAAAATTTGCGATGATTCGCTTTGCCATGCGGCTTGTGTGTCGTTTCTGGCTCGCCCTAGCTTAGTTCCGTCGTTTTGCATAGCGTTTGCTACGTCTCTTAACATACGTGCTACTTCGTTTAGTACGGCGGGGTCGGCATCGATAGGTCTGCTAAGGCCTGGTATATTAAATATCGGAGCCATTATAATCACTCCTTTTTTTTATTAAAAACTTCAAAATACTTTAGCCCAAACTTTAATTAAAGACGTTTGCGGTGCTAAGCTGGCTTACTTTTTGTTGCTGGGTTCGCTCCGTTCGATCGTACTCTGCTACGGCGTTATCTAGTGCTACTCTTGTTTGTTCAACGTCATTTAGATACTCTCTTGTCATGTTGCGTAAGATGTCGAAGTTTTCGTTATCTTTGGTTGCCGCGCGCCCTACCCAACTAAAATGTTTATTGCTATGAATATGGGCAATGGTGCCGTTTATCTGGTTCATACTACGTATTATGGCACCTACTCTAGCAGATGCGGCTCGCAGTTCGACGCTTTCTACAAAAATTTGTTCCGCCATTGATTATCCCCCTCTTTGATTTTCTCTCTTTTTCTTTTTTTTGTTGCGAATTTTTAGCTGGGTGCAAGTTTATCGTGGCAAGTGTAATGCTCTACTTTTAATTTGTGCTTCAGCATTTACATATTGAGTAATAACACGATTAATTGAGTCGATTCTTCTGTCCAGCTGTCGCAAAATATTATCTAGCACCCGAATATCAGTAGTAAGGCGGTTTTGATATTGCCTACCTGCTGGGCTACGCCAGTTTGTGCCTATTCTTGTTAGTTGCGATTGCAAATCGTTTCGGCTTGCTTGCAGGTTGCCGCGTTCGTTTCTTAGTGAACCAACGGCGTTTCGTAAAGCATCAACGTTCCAGCGCAATAACGGCTGCATGGTTTTCACCTCCTTTATGTAAACCAGTATATCAAAGGGCAATCCCACTGTGTAACCCATGGGAACGAAACGTAACTTTTTTGGAACGAAATGCACACGCCTTATAAACAGCGGCTTTTACGTATTCGATTTTTAGTGAACCAGCAATATTTTGTAAAATGTCAACGTCCTAGTGCAATAACGGTTGCGTGGTGTTCACTTCCCTTATGTAAACCAGTATATCAAAGGGTAATCCCACTGTGTAACCCATGGGAACGAAACGTAACTTTTTTGGAACGAAATGCACACACCTTATAAATAGCGGCTTTTACGTATTCGGTTTTTAGTGAACCAGCAATATTTTGTAAAATGTCAACGTCCTAGTACAATAACGGTTGCGTGGTGTTCACTTCCCTTATGTAAACCAGTATATCAAAGGGTAATCCCCCTGTGTAACCCTATGGAACGAAATGCACTTTTTTTGGAACGAAATGCACAGCCCTTGTAAATACTGGGTTTGCTGGGGGTAAAAACCGTGGGGTTTTGCACATATTTTTATTGAAATATTGTGAACCAGGTGGGGCGGACGAGTGGCGTTGTTGTAGGGGCGACCGAGATAAGGGGGAACGGGCGACCGAGGACGGTCGCCCCTACAACAACGCC
>JGI24700J35501_10930723_pt1 | contig 20207 bp, 15 predicted proteins | sample TergutTh196P1_FD_35501 | JGI IMG/M metagenome (IMG submission 35501)
TTCCCCGTACCTTTAAACGGTGGAGATACAAACTAAATGATTACAAAAGTACATTTGTCAGGTTTTACTCTTGACATCGGCACTACATAAGAGGAGGTTGTATGATGGAAAATTGTATTTTTTGTAAAATTATTGCGCGGGAAATTCCGGGTCATATCGTCTATGAGGATGAGCATGTACTCGCATTTTTAGACATTTCTCAAACAACAGAAGGACATACATTGATCATTCCTAAAAAACATCGGGTTGACGTTTTTGAAATGGATGCACCCAAGATGGAACAGGTGTTTGCAGTTGTGCCTAAAATCGCTACTGCTTTGAAAAAAACCTTTAATTGTCGTGGCATTAATATGGTGAATAACAATGGTGAAGCTGCTGGGCAAACCGTGTTTCATTATCATGTGCATTTAATTCCACGTTATGAAAAAGATCAATTTGGCATGAGGTTCGTGAACAACATGCAAGACTATGATACTGAGGACTTGGCAGCGCTTAAAGTGCGCATTAAAACGAATTTATAAAATAGGTGGCTGTTAAACATGGATTACAAACTAATGGCATTAGATATTGATGGCACTTTGGTATCGTCAAATCACCAATTATTACCTGAAACGCAACACGCTTTGATTGAAGCACAAACACAGGGATTAAAACTTGTCCTTGCTTCTGGGCGTCCAACACCTGGGATGATGAAGCTGGCTGAAGCATTAGAATTAGAAAAGTTTGGTGGCTTTGTGCTCTCTTATAATGGTGGACGCATCACGAATATGCAAACAAAAGAAGTCATTCATGAAGTTTTTTTAACCCCTGAAGAAGCACATGAAATTTATGATTTTGCCAAAGAAAACAATGTTAATATGATGGCTTATGATGAAGCAGACATTATCACGGAAGATGATGATGACTATATCCAAATTGAGTCGACCATTAATGCAATGCCACTTAAACGAACGGATGATTTCAAAAAAGCTGTTGTAAATAAAACCATTAAAGTGTTAACAACAGGTTCACCTGAAATCATTGTCGAAGTCGAAAAAGCTTATATCGAGAAGTTTGAAGATCGATTTAGTATTTGTCGTTCCATGCCTTTTTTCTTAGAAGTCATGCCACAAGGGATTAATAAAGCGGCCTCATTGGGGAAACTGCTCGCTACCCTTGATTTGACACCGGATGAAATGATTGCGTGTGGAGACGGGTTTAACGACATTGAAATGGTTAAATACGCTGGTTTAGGTGTTGCCATGGAGAATGCTGTTGATGAAGTTAAAGCTGTGGCAAATTATGTGACTAAATCCAATGATGACGATGGAATTGCGCACGTTATTAAAAAATTTGTTTTGAAATAGAAAGAAAAAGCAGGATGTTGAGTTTACTCAAGTCCTGCTTTTAAAATGGTTTCTGCTTTTTCCATTTCTTCTGATGTGGGTGCCCGTTGACCTTTTAATGGATATTCAAGTCCGAGTTCCGCCCACTTATGCTCGCCCATTGGATGATAAGGTAAAACTTCAATTTTTTCAACAGTGCCTCGCTGATTCAATTCTTTGATATAGTCAGCTGTTTCTTTTAGATCTGCTTCATCATCGGTTAAGCCAGGTACAATGACACGTCTAATCCAAAGTGGTGTACCCGCATCTGCGATAAACCTTCCCATAGCGAGAATATGATCATTGGGTACGCCGATGAGTGATTTGTGTCCAGCTGGATCCATTAATTTGATGTCGAGCAAAACAAGATCGGTATAGGTGAGTAATGCATCTAGCAAAGGTTCTGTGCGGTTCGTTAGGCGGATGCCACCACTTGTATCAATGGTCGTATGAATCTCTTCTTTTTTACAGGCTTTAAATAGTTCAATTAAGAAAGGTAATTGAATCAAAGGCTCACCGCCACTAACAGTAATCCCACCTCCTGAAGCATCGAAAAATTCACGATATTTTAAAACTTCTGTTAGGATGTCATCAACGGTCATTTCTTTGCCTGCATTGATTTTCCATGAATCACGGTTGTGACAATATTTACAACGCAGTGTACAACCTTGTAAAAATAAGATGAATCTAATGCCTGGTCCATCCACATTACCAAAAGTTTCAATGGAATGGACGTGACCCACTTTTGACATAATAAACACCTCTAAAACGTTTTGATTTACATCCTTCCATGCATGGTACGCGTGATGACATCAAGTTGTTGTTCTTTCGTTAGTTTGATAAAGTTGACAGCATAGCCTGATACACGAATGGTTAATTGTGGATACTTTTCAGGATGGTTCATGGCATCCTGTAGTGTCTCATGGTTAAAGACATTAATGTTTAGGTGATGTCCTTTTTTAGCCATATAGCCATCAAGGACACCTGATAGGTTGTTAATGCGGTCTGCTTCCGTTTTTCCTAAAGCTTCTGGGACCAATGAGAATGTGTTTGAAATACCATCTTGTGCGGATGAGAAAGGAAGCTTCGCCACAGATGACATCGAAGCAATGGCACCACTGGTGTCACGGCCATGCATCGGATTAGCACCGGGTGCGAAAGGTTCACCATCACGGCGTCCATCAGGCGTGTTCCCTGTTTTTTTACCATAAACCACATTAGAGGTAATGGTGAGAACAGATTGGGTTTGAGTCTTGGCACGGTAAGCTTTGTTTTGCTCAATTTTTTTCATGAATTTACTAACAATGTCAACAGCGATTTCATCTACAGCATCGTCGTTATTGCCATATTTAGGGAAATCACCTTCAATTTCAAAATCAATGGCAAGACCAGATTCATCTCGAATCGGTTTGACTTTCGCATATTTAATGGCTGATAGCGAGTCTGCGACGACGGAAAGACCTGCGATACCTGTTGCTGAAATACGCTCGGCATCTGTGTCGTGAAGTGCCATTTCAATGCGCTCGTAGCAGTATTTGTCATGCATATAGTGAATCACATTTAATGTATTGACATATAATGCAGCCAGCCAATCCATGACTTCATCGAAGTTTTCCATGACGGTATCATAGGTTAAGTATTCACTTGTAATGGGACGCCAATGGAGTCCTACTTGTGCTTTTGATTGTTCATCAACGCCACCATTAATGGCATATAATAAAGCTTTGGCTAAGTTCGCACGCGCACCAAAAAATTGAACTTGTTTACCAATCTTCATCGGTGACACACAGCAAGCGATACCGTAATCATCTCCATATAACGGGAGCATGATATCATCATTTTCATATTGAATAGCAGATGTTTTAATCGACATTTTGGCACAGTAATCTTTAAACCCTCGGGGAAGTCGTGTTGACCATAAAACGGTTAAATTAGGTTCGGGTGCCGGACCTAAGTTATCCAATGTATGCAGGAAACGAAATGATGATTTGGTTACCATGGCACGACCGTCGATACACATCCCACCGATAGATTCTGTGACCCAAGTTGGATCACCAGAAAATAACGCATTGTAATCAGGCGTCCGAGCGAATTTAACAAGTCGAAGTTTCATAATGAAATGATCCACCAGTTCTTGGGCTTCTGACTCAGTAAGCACGTTGTTTTGAAGGTCGCGTTCAATGTAAATATCTAAAAATGTCGACACACGACCTAAAGACATGGCTGCACCATTTTGTTCTTTAATGGCAGCTAAATATCCGAAGTATAACCATTGGATGGCTTCTTGAGCCGTTTCTGCTGGTTGTGAAATGTCATAGCCATAAGTAGCAGCCATTTGCTTGAGTTCATCTAAAGCGCGATATTGCTCGGAAATCTCTTCTCTTAAACGGATGGTTTCTTCGTCCATCACTTTGCGAGTCGTGTTCCAATCTGCCAATTTTTCTTCCCTCAAACGGTCCACACCGTATAAGGCAACCCGGCGGTAATCACCAATGATTCGTCCACGACCATATGCATCAGGTAACCCAGTAATAACACCAGATTTACGTGCTGCACGCATTTCAGTTGTATAAGCATCGAAGACGCCTTGGTTATGGGTTTTTCGGTAGTTAGTGAAGATATGAGAGACTTCAGGATCAATTTGATAGCCATAAGCTTTTGCTGCATTTTCAACCATTTTGATGCCACCAAAAGGTTGCAAAGCACGTTTAAACGGCTGATCAGTTTGAAAGCCAACGATTTTTTCCAACTTTTTATTTAAATAACCAGCGTCATGGGAAACAATGGTAGAAATCATTTCTGTATCTAAATCCAAAATCCCGCCAGCGTCACGCTCTTCTTTGGTTAAATTCATAACTTGATCCCACAACTCGGTCGTTGCTGCTGTTGGTTCTACTAAAAAAGTATGATCTCCCGTATACGCAGTCATGTTGTGAACAATAAAGTCACGAACGTCGATTTTGTTTTTCCATTCTGAACCTTTAAAACCTTGCCAAGCTTTCATTTTTATTGCCTCCTATAAAAGATGATGTTGACCCTAAAAATGTCCACCAGTTACATTTTTACAGCCTGTGATAAAGTGAAGCTAGATCGTTATTATCTATTATATGCAAAAATAGATGTTTCATCTGTGCTTCAACCTTGAAAGATTCATCTCATTGATCTCATTCATATTATAGCCTTTCTTTTAAGAAAAATCAATAAAAATATCACAAATAAAATCCTATTTTTAAAAGAAAAATATCTCTATAGTGAATATAGCAATAAAAAGAAAAAAACAGGAAACTTATTTGTCCTGTTTTAAGCAATAAAGTCAGTATCTGTAAAATCGGATAAGTCATCATTTTCATCCATGGCGTCAAAATCAAACCCAGACTGAGAAACAACAACTTTAACAGGCGAATTTTCAAAATCGCCACCACGATCTTCTAGTAACTTCATAATATGGGCTTTCAAAAAGTCCATTTTGGCAAGTTCATACTCGTGTAAAATCGTTGCCAGTGAATTGACATCAATTTTTACACCTAAATTTTCAAGGATACCTTGTAAACCTTCGATAAACTCAGATTCTTCATTAACCAAATCATTCATGTTCATGTCAAAAACTTCAGTCATTATTATCACCTTTTTGAATTGTCATAACTCCTATTATAACCTAAACTTGAGAAATAATCAACTCTGAAAGAAAATTAACAGAATTAATTGAAATGCTTCGTTATTTTGCAAGCATCAGGCTTTTAAAGTGAACAACAAAGAATTAGAAATCGTTTGACAGAAAACGTTGACAAATGAAGAAATATGTGTTAAAATACCGAGGAGACAAGGTAGGGTTCACCTTGAAGAAAGGAGTTTTAAATATGATTACATTTCTTGTTTGTACAGCGATCTTAGTTGTCGGTTACTTTACCTATGGTACCATTGTTGATAAAATCATTGCACCTAATGATGCGAATGAGACACCAGCGCTCAGAATGGCAGATGGTATTGACTATATGGAATTGCCTTGGTGGAAAGTATTACTGACACAGTTTTTAAACATTGCAGGGTTAGGACCGATTTTTGGTGCGATTTCTGGCGCTTTATTCGGACCTGTTGCATTTATTTGGATCACATTTGGTTGTTTATTTGTTGGAAGTGTTCACGACATTTTGGCGGGTTATGTCTCAATGAAACATGACGGACTTTCGATTACAGAGTTGGTGGGGATTTATTTAGGAAAGTACTCCAAGTATTTTATGATTGTTTTTACCTTTATTTTACTCTTATTAGTTGGCGTTGTTTTTACAATGGCACCGGCTAGTTGGTTAAATTCTCGGATAGCAATTGGGCAATGGGCATGGGTACTCATTATTTTGGCTTATTATATCATTGCAACGATTGTACCGATTGGAACAGTTGTAGCGAAAATATTCCCTGTTTTATCAATTGTCATGATTTTAATGTGCGTCGTTTTATTCGCAGGTCTTTTGTTTCATGGTGAGTTCCAAATGATGGAATTTACGATGGCTGTTGTTCACCCTGATGGACTTGCTGCAACGCCCTTTATTTTTACGACCATTGCGTGCGGGGCCGTATCTGGTTTTCATGCGACGAAATCGCCGATGATGGCCCGTTGTATTCAAAAAGAATCGGAAACCAAGCGTGTTTTCTTTGGTGCGATGGTCATTGAAGGGATTGTGGCTTTGGTGTGGGCAGCGGTTGCGATGGCTGTGTTAGGTGACAGATTTTTTATCGGTAGTGAAAATGCAGTTGCTGCTTTAGGTGGTGCAGGTGGTGCAGTTGACTATTTAACCTTTACTTTATTACCAAATTGGCTTGCTTATATCTTGGTTTTCATTGCGCTCATTATTTTCCCTGTAACAAGTGCTGACACCTCTTTTAGAAGCATTCGCTTGATGCTGGCAGATGCGTTTAAATGGGATCAAGGTCCAATGATGAAGCGGATACTGCTTTGTATTCCAATGTTTGCAATGGCATATGCGTTAACATGGGTTGATTTTGACATCATTTGGCGCTACTTTGCTTGGTCTAATTTGACCATTGCAACCATTACATTATGGACAGGTGCTGTCTATTTAGCAAGGAATCATAAATTTCACTGGATTGCGACATTGCCAGCGACATTGTTAAGTTCCATTTTCCTCGGTTATATTTTACAAGCGCCAGAAGGCTTTAGACTAGACGAAACGTTTTCTAACATTGTCGGTGCTGTCTTTGCTGCTGCGGTGTTTGTCTTGTTTATGGTATTGTTGCCAAAAATGAAGTTAGAAAAAAGTTAGTTGTGAATGTGAATGGCTAATTGGATATGAAGGGTATGAGATGGAAGTCTTGTATCTTTTTTATCTGTTTTTTCTACATTTCAGGCATTTTCACTTGAGCGACGGATCAAGCGGCCAAATGTAAATCTGATAATCGCCATTTTGGTGCTTAAATTGAATGGTACCATGAGTCGCTGTGCTTAAAAGAGGGATGTTTAAGCCTTCCATCACATCGAATAGTTCTTGAGAAGGATGACCGTATGAATTAATGCGACCGACAGAAACGACGGCGTATGTGGGGTTAATAGTAGAAGTGAAAAAATGTGAGTTTGAATTTCGAGAGCCGTGATGACCGACTCGAAAAATATCGATTTGCTCATAAGGGAATTGTGCCAATATCTCATGGTCGGCCTGGCTACTGAGGTCGACGGCAATAAAAGCAGTCAATCCATCAATGTTAACCGTTAAAGTTAAATTTTCATCATTGGGATTCACGTTATGAAGGTCAGTTTGCAAAAAGTGATACTGCTGGTTGCCACAAGACAATTGATCACCAGCACCAGCTGTATGAACAGGAATGTTTTGACTGTTAGCTTCGTCGATAATGGTTTGTAGCCTTGGAACGATATCGGCACCACTGATGATTAAGTTGCGGACACGAAAGCGTCTCATGAGTGGGATGGCTTCTGCGATGTGGTCGTAGCTTTCATGGCTTAAAATGAGGTAGTCAATGTGACGAACACCAGCACCAAGTAAATAAGGTTCTAATGTTTGGTGAAAAATGCTCGGATTTGTCCATCTGAGTCGTCTCACTTCACCACCAGTGTCAAAAACAATGACGCAGTCATGATGGGGACTTCTCACAATGGTTGCGTCGCCTTGACCAACATCAAGAAATGTGAGGGTGCTATAAGGTTGCCATACTCGGTTAGCTTCTAAAATGATCAAATAGAGTCCAATAAGAACCAACCTGATCCACCATTTTTTCTCTTTTTCATAAAAGTAACAACTCACGAGGAGGAGGATCATGAGTAAAACAATGACAGATAACCCGATCGAACCGAAAATGATGTTGAGATGGAGGAAAGGGTGGAGAAAGCCATTTAAAGCTTCAAAGATTTGGAGGAGAAAATCGGTGAACGGGTTTAAAAAAGGGAGAAACAGCGTGAGGAGCAATGCTGGAATAATCAGTTGCATGAGTAGCGGGACAAGGATTAAATTGGCCACATAAGAGGTCAGATTGATTTCGTAACTAGAAGAGAGTGCAATGGGGATAGATGCCATTCTCGCAAGAAAGACAATGGCCAAACGGTTGCCGATGGGGGTGAGTTGGCGAAGGCTGGAACGGGAGCAAATGAGCACAAAAGAAATCCAATAGGAAAATTGGAACCCACGTTGGTAGACGACTAAAGGGTTGAGGATAAAACTCAGCATGAAAACGATGGAGAAAAGATCAAAGGTGGAAAATCCAAGTTTTAATCGCCGATTAATGAGGGCAAGAATCGCCATGCTACTGGCTCTTATTATTGAGATAGAGCCACCTGTTAAGAAGATAAAAGCCATGCAAAAGAGGATGAGGACGCCATCTACAATGAGGTCAATTAAGCCGATGCGTTTTAAAACGTCACGGACAATACCGGTTAGTAATGTCACATGAACGCCTGAAATTGCAAAGACATGTAAAATACCTAAATCACCGTAAATGCTTAGCACCTCTTCGTCTAAATCATCTCTGAGCCCTAAAAAGAAGGATTGTAAATAGGATGCTGTCAAAGGTGGGAAAGTGTTGCGCATCCATGTTGCCACATCGTATTGAAATCGCCATGGAGAAAAACGGGTGTCGGTAATGATGACGTCAGAAGTTTGCAACGTGAAGTGAATGTTTTGATGCCTTAAAAATTCACGGAAGTTAAAGCGATGTGGAACAGTGGGTGCTGTTGGAATGGCAAGTTGACCAACCACATCGATGGTTTGTCCTGGAATAAGACGTGGATAAGGATTTCTAAATGACATAAAGACTTGATGACCGTTGATAGCAACAATTGCTGTTTGAAGTTGGTCTGTCCGACGTCGAATGCGAAGGACATGTGCGTGATGCGTTGTCGATTCGCTCGGTAGATCAGGCAAGCTAGGTGGTAAATTTGCCCATCTGATCCACATGAAACTACCAGCAAATAGGAGGAAGAACAGCGGGTAACGTTTGGGAAATCTAACATAAAAAAAGGCGAGAAGGGGGAGTAAGATAAAGACTTGATTGTAAACTAAAATGCCCAATATCATGGCAAAAACAGCATAAATAAAATGTTGACGCATGGATTTCAAGTGCGTTAGCAGTAAGTTAAGGTTTAACATAATGACGCATGTTCTCCAATGTTCTGACACCAAATCCATGGACTTGAATCAATTCATCAACGGTTGTAAAAGGGCCATTTGCTTCACGATGCTCAACAATTGCTGCTGATAACACAGGACCAATGCCAGGTAACATTTGCAGTTCTAAAGCTGTTGCAGTACTTAAAGCAATCAAAGCGGTGTCATCAGGTGCTGTCATCACGCCGTTATCAGACATTTCATCAGTCACAACCTGTTCACGAATGTCATCGATATGGGGAATAAAAATAACCATTTCATCATAAACCCGTGCCGCTTGATTTAGCCCATTGGCATTGGCATTTAAGGTCAAACCGCCTGCTAATTCAATCAAATGTCCCACGCGTCGATCGTCTTCTACTTGAAAAATGCCAGGATTCACCACTTCTCCTTGCACATCAACAAAAATAGCATTTGTTAAAGGCGTGTCACTTTCATTTTCTTCGTTGTTAACACCTCGCACCGCCTCATCTGCTTCAACATGGTGTTCTTCAAGCGTTTCGACCCTGTTGATTGCGGCTTCAAAAGTCGTGCCTGAAGTGGCATTTGAAGCGGAGCGTGATGATAACAACAACAATCCACCTAGACAAATGATGATACCGATGACCAAATAAATTTGTTTCTTCATACCTGTTGACCTCCAATTCGTGTTTCTTTTTAAATCGCCCCCTACTTATTACTTACGCAAAAAAGGCATCAAAACCTTTTTAACTTTCGATAATTAAGTACGTTTTCACGAAATGATTAACGTTTTCAAACAAAAAACCCCCTCAAAAGGGAGTCTATTGAAAAGTGGTTGATGTGATGTTTCAACCGTCGTTAACTTTTTGGTTTGAAAAAAAGAGCTGTTAAAAAGGCAAAAAGGATGGCTGAGGTAATGCCGACAGTGGTAAGGGTAAACATCCCACCAGCGATGCCAAGAATCCCTTTCGTTTCAGCAGCTTCCATGGCGCCATGCATGACAGAATGTCCGAAGCTCATAATGGGTAATTGGGCACCTGCACCCGCAAAGTTGACCAAGCGATCATACAAAGCAAACACATCTAAGGCAGCACCGATGACGACAAATAAACACACAATATGTCCAGGTGTTAATTTGAAGCGATCTGCTAAAAATTGACCGAAGGCACAAATAAGACCACCTACGAGAAAAGCATATAAAAAGATCATCAATGACCACCTCCAACATGATGTGATGAAAGTGCCACGGCATGTGCAATGCATGGAATCGTTTCTTTTTGCGTGACGATGGCTGAATTCAAAAGTGCGCCTGTGCCGACAATTAAAACTTTGTTTAACTGTTTGGTTCTCAGCATCTCGACAATGTAGCCCAAGGTGACAATACTGACGCAGCCAGCACCACTCCCGCCTGCAAATGTCGGCTGATGAACGTCATAGAGCAAGTTTCCACAGTCTTTGTGTCGACTTTTGATATCATAACCTTCTTGCTTCAATAAATCCACTAAAATAGGACTTCCGATGCTCGCCAGATCGCCAGTTACAATCAAGTCGTAATAGTCAGCAGGTCGTCCAAGTTCTCTTAAATGCCGACTGATGGTATGGGAGGCGGCAGGTGCCATGGCAGAACCCATGTCAGCCGGGTTTTTTTGCATGGCATCGATGATGATGCCGAGGGTCGCAGCTTCTATTTTTATCGTTGACGGTGTGCGAGAAAGCAAGCCAGCACCTGAGCCGGTTGCCGTATATTGTGACGTATCTCCTTTAGGACCACCATATTCAACAGGCATTCTAAATTGTTTTTCAGCCATATTCGTATGACTACTTGTCACGGTTAAGGCTCGGTTAGCCATGTTATTTTCAAGAAAAGTGCTGGCTAAGATAAGTGATTCGATGGCAGTGGCACAAGCCGAGTAAACACCGACAAAGGGCACGTCAAACATGCGCATGGCGTAATGGGTTGGAACCAATTGATTGACAAGATCGCCACCAAAAGCCACATCGAGATCGGTGTCTGAAATGCCTGCTTTTTCAAAAATTTTTTCAATGGCTTGTTCAGTCATTCGCATTTCAGCTTGTTCCCACGATTTCTTACCGAAGTAAGGGTCAAATCCTTTCACATCAAAGTAATGACCAAGCGGGCCTGTTGCTTCCATTTCACCAACAACGGTCGCACTGGTCTCTACATACACATGTTCAAATTGATAAGATGAACGTCCGAGTTTCATCTGACCACCTCCATCAAAAAGGTGACCGTCTGATGATCAAGGGCTGGTGCAATGCCAAGCTGAACCAAGAAGTACCTAAGGAGTCCAAAGAAAAACCCTGATAGGACGGCAAAGACGATGACTGCACCCGCAAGCTTGAACATCTGGGTGGCGATGCCTTGAACGATTCCTTCAGATTTTCCTTCAAGTGCTGAAGCGGTTAGTGAATTAGCGAAGCCAGTAATTAAAACAAAGCCACCTGCTTTAGAAACTTGACCGAACTGATCATAAAGGCCTAGTCCTGTCAAAACAGAGGCTATTAAAATAAGGGTGACCAGCATATAGGTAGGGGCTGTTTCTTCAGCAACGTTGAAGAGGTGAACATAGAGCCAAAGGAAACTTTGTCCGATCAGACACACGAGTCCACCAAAGAAAAAAGCAGTCGCCATATTTTTGAAATAGCTGGGTTTTGCTTCATGTTTTTTAATCACACGCGTGTATTGATTAGTTTTCAATCGAATCAACTCCATCTTTTATTATTTCTGCATTATGATGAACGTTAAGCGCACGTTTCATACATCTAAAAAAGACGAAAGAACGGTTGAAAGATAGGAGATGTTCATCCTAAAAAATATCGGATAAATGCGTTTTTTTTCTTGCAGATTTGTTATAACAATAGTATAATAAAGGGTGAAGCAAGCATCGGAGGTTATCATGGAAAAATTTGCAGATTTTATTTTAAGAAAAAGGCATGCATTGTTTGGCGGCTTAGTGATTTTCACCCTCATCTCGCTCTTTTTGGCGACACTTGTTGAAGTGAATGTGGATATGGCTGAATACCTGCCAGAAGATTCTAACCTAAGAACGGGATTGGCAGTCATGGAAGACGAATTTGGACACTTAGAAACAACGGGTTTGCTACACGTGATGTTCGAAGGCTTGGAAACAGACGAAATGTTGATGATTGATGCGCATTTTTCTGACTTATCAGTTGTTTTGGATGTGGCTTTTGACATTGAAAGTGATGCACATGTGAGAAATGATTTTACCCTTTATACGTTAACCGTTGAAGCGGGGTTAACCAGCGAAGAACAACGTGCGTTTGTTCAACATATTTTTGATGAATTTGATGAGTTTGACTTTCAGTTAAGCGGTGATGTTGAAGGCATCGTCCCACTCTTGGATATGATGTTCATTATCATCCCGACTGTCATTATTTTAGTCTTAATTTTCTTTGTCATGTGCCGGTCGTGGTTTGAACCCCTTATTTTCTTTGTTAACATTGGGATCGCCATCTTGATCAATACAGGAACAAATGAGTTGTTTGCGCATATTTCTGCGCCATCAGACATGATTGCGGGCGTTTTGCAAGTGGCGTTATCCATGGATTATGCTGTGATCTTCTTAAACCGCTATCGCAGAGAAAAAGCACAATTAAGCGAAGCGGGTATTCATGATTTACAGTTGGCCATGAAAAACACGATTTTAAACAGTTTCAGTGCGATTTCAGGTATTGCTTTCACGACCATTTTAGGCATGTTGATGTTGGTTTTTATGAGCTTCACCATCGGTGCAGACATTGGACTTGTCATTGCAAAAAGTGTTTTTATTAGTTTGATCTGTGTGTTTGGTGTGATGCCAGCTTTAATTTTACGCTTTGATAAACTCATTGAAAAGACGAGTAAACCTGCGTTGAATTTAAAGATGGGTGCCGTTGGAAATTTGAGCAACACTGGCAAGTACGTGATTACGACAGTTTTTGTTATCTTATTTGCAGGCGCATTTCTTCTTCAAAACAACGTGATCATCACCTATTCAGAATTTGAATTTGATCCGATTCATCGCGCGTTTGATCTTGATAATACCTTCGTGTTACTTTATGAAAATACCGATGAATCAAGCATTGCGCAAGTGATTGATGACTTAGTGGATCAAGCAGACATTTTAGGTATTTATGCTTACACCAATCTTTTTGGAGAACGTTTCACTGATGTGGAAATGGCCACTGCTTTAGAGATGGATGAATTATTGATGGCGTTGGTGTTTAGGAACTACTTTCTTGAAACGCCACCAGCTTTAAGCTTAGGTGAATTTTTACCATTTTTATCGGAAGCAGCTGAACTGCCAATGCTTGCCAATGTCGTGCAACTTGATGAATTAGCTGAACTAACAGCATTACCTCAAGTGTTGGAACCTGAAATGATGATGCAAGTTTTTGATGCGACAGAACTTGCCGCCTTTTTGGAATTGGATGAAAGCATCGTCGAACAAGTCTTGTACTTACACGAAGCCTTTCACGGTGAGCCGTTGGAAGCAGAAATGACGCTTTTTCAACTCATTGATTACCTGTTGACGACTTTTGTGCCGATGCCGCTTTTTGAAGCTTTATTTACGGATGAAACGGTAACCGTTTTGGAAGATGCCAGATTTGAAATCGCAGCAACGACAGACATGCTCGTTTCAACTTATTTTTCACGCATGATGATTAACACAGCTTTTGCGATTGAATCAGATGAGACATTTGCTTTCATTGACGACTTGTATGACATCTTAAATCACGCATTAACAGGAGAATTTTATTTGCTTGGAGAATCCATGATGCCTTATGAACTTCAACAAACATTTCCTAGTGAACAACGTTTCATTACCCTGTTAACCACTTTAGCCTTTTTCATCGTCGTGACCGTTTCATTCAAGTCGACATCGATTGCTATTTTACTTGCCATTGTGATTCAAGGCTCTGTTTTCATTGCCATGGGTGCCAACTATTTCTTAGAGACGAATCTGTCGTTTTTAGACATCATCGTCGTACAAGCCATTTTAAAAAGTCGCGTCATTGACTACGGCATCCTCTACATCGACAATTACGTTGAAGCAAGAGAAACGTATGATGTGAAACAAGCGATCACAACCGCATTAAATCGTTCTATTGAGACCATTCTCACTTCTGGTTTAATCATTGTTCTCGTAACCTTCGTGTGCGGTCTCGTCTTTATGGGCATTAACGTCTCCATTGCGCAAATTTTATTCCTCATTGCACAAGGATGCTTCATTGGTATTTTACTGTCGGTGTTTGTACTACCAGCGTTGATTGCAGTTTTTGACCGACTGATTATTAAAAAGAAAAAAAGGATCTCAGGCACTATCGAGGCGGCTTAGGCGTTGAAAATCGAATGATGCGTGTTGACTCAAATATAGGAGTGATGGTATGGGTATCAATGTGGCAACATTACAAGAAAGAAGACAAAAAATCATAGATCAACTGGCTGAAGGAAGTATGGCCGTTATCTTATCTGGGAATCCCATCACCAGAACAGGTGATCAGTTTCATGACTTTGTTGTGTGGCGTAACTTTTTTTACTTAACAAATATTGACCGCGCCAACTTTGCGTTGGTACTGATTAAATCGACTGTTGGGGTTCGTGAATGGCTCTTTATCGATGAAGTATCAGAACGAGAAGAAAAATGGTCAGGACATCGGATGAAGCAACCTGAGGCAAGTGCGTTGTCTGGGATAAAAGAAGCTGACATTTATGGCATGGCTGATTTGAATAAACAGCTGGGGAGTGTGATGATGAATGAAGGCATTAAACACGGCTACTTTGATTTAGAACGTCTTTCCTACAACCAGTTAGATACAGAGCAACTGGTCTTCGCCAAAGCATTCCAAGCGCAATATCCTTTTTTAAAACTTCATAATCTGTATGGAACGTTGGCAAATATGCGTCAAGTAAAATCAGTTGAGGAAGTCGCTCATATTCGGACGGCCATTGAGAAGACACGTGTGGGTATTGAAGCGATGATGAAAGCTTCCCAACCTGGGTTATTCGAATATGAAATTGAAGCACATTATGATTTTCATGCCAAATTAGGTGGCGTTAAAGAGAAAGCTTTTCATACGATTGCTGCAGCGGGTGCCAATGCCACCATTTTGCATTATGATACCAATGATTCACAAACGAAAGCTGGCGATTTAATTCTGTTTGATTTAGGGTGTGCATGGCATCATTATGCAGCTGACATTTCTCGAACTTTTCCAGTGAATGGGCAGTTTACGCCACGTCAAAAAGCCATTTATCAAAGCGTGCTTGATGTGGAAAAAGCGGTGATTGAAAAAGTGAAACCTGGTGTTAAAATGTCGGAACTTAATCAATTAGCCCGAGACTTACTTACGCGTAAGTGTCGTGAGCTCGGATTAATCGGTGATGATGATGACGATGTCTTGAATTACTATTATCACAGCATTGGTCATTCTTTAGGACTTGACACGCATGATGTCGGTGGTCGTGAGTATGTATTAGAACCAGGCATGGTGATTACCATTGAACCGGGGTTGTATATTTCAGAAGAATCCATTGGGGTTCGAATTGAAGATGACATCTTGGTAACAGAAGATGGTCATGAGAATCTTTCCATCGCAATTATGAAAGAAATTGAAGAAATTGAAGCTTTTATGGCGAAATAGTGAGAGGACTGCAAATTGTAGTCCTTTTAAAGATCAAAAATACTTGCAAAATGAAACAAGATTTGTTAAAATTTGAGCATATCGTATTTAGAGCGAGACAAAGTATAGGATTGATAAAGATGAAAAAATATGTGTTAACAATTTTAGTTTTAGAAGATGATGTCGAAATCTCAAAGAAAATAACGAACTACATTCGACGTGTGTTTAATAGTCGTGTTCAAGTTTTGACAGCGAAAACATATGAGGAAGGTAAAGAGATCATCGACTCAGGCATTGTCGATATTTCACTTATCGATCTTGGCTTACCAGATGGAGATGGTGAAGCACTGATTGCCATGATTCGAGAGCAAGACAAAAAAATGCCGATTATCATTCAAACGGCTAACGATGAAGTGAACTATCAATTAGAAATTTATAAAAAATATAAAAACATTTCTTATTTGATCAAAAGTGAGCTTTTTGAACAACTGGCTGAAGAGTTGTTTGATGCCAGAGATGAAGTTGGATATAACAAGGCTTTGCGTTTAGCCATTCCAGGGCAAATTGTAGAATCTGTGAGCGTGTACGATGTGTGTACCATTCAACCAGTGGCAAAGAGCAACCATTTAGAAGTGATTTACTACGATTTTGAATTAGAAGACTATCAAAGCGTTCATATTAAAAATACAACACTTACAGAATTTATGGAAAACTATAATGAAGTTGGACTGTTTATCAGATGTCATGCAAGCCATGCGGTGAATAAAAAAATGATTAAAAAAATATTTCGAGCGGGGAATGAAATTGAAATGCTCTATCGGGATAAAGAAGGAACACGCATTTATGTGCCCATGAGTGGTAAGTACAAGAAAGAAGTCATTGCACAATTGAAAGGATTATTTTAGATGAATGAACTCGCTTTATGGGTCATTCAAATAAGCTTGAGTACGTTGGATTTTGTGATGCTTTATTTCATTGTTCATGCGTTGGTTAAACGGCGCATTAAATTGAATGTTCAAGACATCCTGTGGGGGATGGGTCATGTGTTAATTTCAGCGCTTAGCTTTCGTTTACTTGATGGACATCTTGCGAGAGCGATCAATATTTTAACCTTTGTTTTCGTTATCAAATACATGTTTAAGCGTAATTTCGCTGATACTGTGACGTTTTATGCCATTTCCTTCGTTGTGAGCACGGTGCAACTACCTGTTGCTGTCGTGGTTTCTCTATTTAGCCTTCAACAAGAGCTTTTACTGTTATTGATACAGCTATTAACATTTCCGTTCGTTTTGTTGATCTGTAAATATGCCAAACCGAACAAACTCTTTAATGCCATTCAAGCCAACTTGATGCTTAAGCAAATCTTATTGATCCTCACTTTTATTTTTCTGATGATTGCTTTTATTATGAATTTTGAATATGGCATTACGTATCTTCTTATTTCTTTGACTGGTTTTTTCTTAATCGGTCTCGCTTTGATTCCGCTTATTATGAAACTTTATCGGCAATCTCTTGGTATGATGTCCGTTCACGACTTGAAAAATAACTTGCTGAGTATTGGGATTGCCATGGAAAACATGCATGACATCGATGTTTTAAAGCATAAATTTCGAGAGCATGCCAAACAATTTGGAATGGACTTGGCACAACTTGACTTAGCCAAAACAGAGCATGCATTAGATCAAATGGAACGCATCAATCGGCAAGTCGAGCTATTTATTGACCAAAAGGTGACGCAGCACAGGCCGAAATCTCAAATTGTGTCCGATATTACATATTACAAAGACTACGAACGGTTAGATTTACAAAAAGTATTAGAATGGCTGGGTACGTTACTTGATAATGCGCTAGAAGCTTCTCATGCTGCACCTATTTATGTTTATTTATATTCAGGGATAAAAAGAGTGACGCTTAAAGTGAGTAATGAATATTTGGGAAATAAAGGTGATGACATCATCAAGATTTTTGAAAAAGGTTATTCAAAAAAAGGTGAAGGACGCGGTATTGGGTTACATCATCTGAATGCGAGTGTCAAAGAGAAAGGAGGAAAGGTAGACGTAGAAGCGTATTATCATGATAAACATCGGTGTCACTATTTAGAATTATCCATTTACTTTAAAAGCAAATAAAAAAAGATGCTTCATCAAGTGCTGTTGGTGAAGGATGATCATGTCATTTAAGATTTCAAGTTGTGAAAGCAATTTGAGGTCTTTTTTTATTTCTGTCTTTTTAAATCAATTATTTTTTGAAAAATCAGTTCATTTTTGAAGATGAAGGGGTTTCAGGAATGTTGCAGCAGTCATTTGGAGACACAGATTGGGCGTTTGGCGACATCATACGTGGATTTCACAATATAAAATGGGTGTTTGGCGGTGTAGATCAAACGCTTGGCGACATGTTGTTTTTTTTGGAAGAAAGTGTGATATAATGTGAATTGAAGTATAATGAAGGCAGTGAATGCCTATTTAATTTAAGATAAGTAGATAGGGGTCAGCCATTTCGAAGTCTACGATTTAAAATAACCACTAAAAAAATGAGAGCCAACGGTTGATCGTTAGCTCTTATTCTTTAGTGTTTGGGGTAATTTTGGTTCTCCAGCTATAAACAAACCAGAACCGAGAGAAGGTACAATGGTTACATAAGCAATCAGAAATGTGGCAAGTTTTAAAATGATGCGTTTCTTCTTAAACAAGTTCCTTAGCCTCCTTCATCAAAGCAAGTCTTGTACGAGACATGTTACGGTCATCATTATATCAGATCACCAGAGTGTTGTAAATGGGTTTTTCATTTAATAGCATTAACTGTCGAAAAAATGGTATTTTTGTCTATAGATCACCTCATTTAGAGTTGATTTGTTGTAAGCCTATCCGTTGATAAATGGGTTTTAAAAAGGTCGAGTAGGGGTTTTGGAAATTTAAATAGAAAGCGTATTCTGTGATTTACTGTGCATCTTGTACCCATTTTTTGCAACTCATACCAAATGACTTGAAGAGCGCTTGATTTAAATGACAGAAATTGATATATTTAAAACAGGTCGACAGGAATTGCTATTAAGTTGCTTGACGTAGGTTGATCAAGTTGTTGTAAGTTGTTTGCAGGTGATTTGATTTCCTGATCGAACAAAAAACGTAAGAAGGAGGGTTAAATTGTGAAAGTGAGGAGGTGCTCAGAATGAGTGACTAAGATTGATCTAGCTATACAAAATGAAATGGCTTGAGGGCAAATGTTGCCTTTCTTAACCTTTTGTTTGTTCCTTGAGCAATCATGAAAGGAGAAATGACGCATGAGTAAGAAGATTTTAAAGATAGCATTGGTTATTTCGATGTTGCTGTCGCATTTGCTAATGTCTGTTGAAAGTTTAGGTGTTAACGCATCAAATGCTAACTTGACACCGGAAATAGAACAAATTGTGTTGATGAATGATGAGGTTGCAACATGGCAAGATGGAAATATCGTACTTTTTCCAGAAGGCGACATTGAGTATTTGTGTATGGATCCTGATGCGAGAGGCTGGCGGTGGGAAATTCCGCATGTTCCGTTTCCGATTATTCAATCCAGCATTACATTGCCTTATCGACGTTTAACCGCTTCAGAACGGGCAGTTTGGGTTGCTGAATATGTGGAAATGGGTGGTCCGACGGATTTTGAACAAGAAGTTATCCGGTTGGTTAATGAAGTGCGGATGAGCCACGGTCGTTCGCCTGTCGCGTTAGATCGTTCCCTTGCCATGGCATCACGATTCCATGCACAAACGATGGCGACTTTCGGTGTGGAAAACAATTGGAGTCACAATGTTGGTCCTTATAGTGCTTCATCCAATGTTGCACAAGTATTTGGTCGCGTTAACGGCTTTTGGGCTGGAAATGCTTTTGCTGGACCTGGGAATCATGAACCCGGAAGTGTGGTTGAAGGGTTGTTAAATTCGCCAGGGCATTGTCAAAGTCTGTTGAACCCGATCCATCAGTACATTGGAGCAGGTGTTCATGTGGGAAGCAGGTGGGGAAGAGAGAGCGGGATGTCTCATTATTTGATGTTAAGTTCTGAGCCATTGTTATCCCGCCATACAGTGACTGTTGAACACGGCGTTATCTACACGGAATTAAGTGAAACAGAAGTTGGCGAGTTTTTAGCAGATGAGGAGGTGGAAATTAAAGCAGTTGTTCCGAGCGGTTATGAATTTTCACATTGGGAAGGACCGGAGTCAGTAAACTTTGCGAACGAATACGACGAAGAGACAACATTTGTCATGTTAGCGAATGATGTCACCGTTTGGGCAGTTCTTGAAGAGGTGCATGTCACTTACACCTTCGATTGGGGATTAGACGATGTTGCAAATCCAACAGGAGAAGTCAGGTATGGTGATACACCAGATGAGCCAGAAGAGGTTCCCTTAAATCCAGGATTTATATTTGACGGATGGGAACCAGAAGTCGGTTCAATGACAGAAAATACGACTTTTGATGCTGTTTGGACCCCTATCGTCACTTACACCTTCGATTGGGGATTAGGAGGTGTTGCAAATCCAACAGGAGAAGTTAGGTATGGTGATACGCCAGATGAGCCAGAAGAGATTCCCTTAAATCCAGGCTATCTATTCGACGGATGG
>JGI24700J35501_10930722_pt1 | contig 20192 bp, 18 predicted proteins | sample TergutTh196P1_FD_35501 | JGI IMG/M metagenome (IMG submission 35501)
TATCCGCCCCTACAAGCCGCCAAACGTAGGGGCGGATATTATCCGCCCGTTTTTTGTTAGATTGATTTACTATAAGTACACGCTTTAAGCCGTGAAAATGCCTACGATATGCGGAATATCCAACATTTTTTGAATGCAATTTCTACACATCTAAATTTATGTCATTTTTACACAAATATTGTCCTATAATTCACTAAAAAACAATGTGCATTTTTTTGACACACTTAATCATTTTAATAGGAAACCGTTTTCAAGCAACAAGACTGTTTTGTCAACTAGTAAAACGCAATTTTTATTAAACCCATATTTACAGCCCCGCCGCCGTTTTCTCCGCATTTTCGGCTAGGCTGTAATTTTTGCAAAATCGCTCAAACAGCTAAAATAACGCCGTTTTATCAGAACAACAAAATTTTCACACCCACAACCAAATATAAATTGCCCATATTTTGGGGCTTTTTGCCCGTTTTTACCAATTTATATGCACACATACACAAATATTGTCCAACACTTCACGAAAATTGGTATATTTTTTTCTACCCGCCCGTTATATAATAAAAGAAAATCCAATATTTCAAGGAGATGAACTTTTATGAAGAAATTGAGATTAACCGCAATTTTACTGGCGTTCACGCTATTTCTAGCCGCTTGTGCTACAGCCGATACTCCTGCAACAACGCCAGCAGGTGGCACTACTGCCACCGAGCAAGCAGGTGGCGACACCGCCGCCCCAGCCCAAACTCCAGCCACGGACGAACAAATAGAAATCCGTGTGGCTTGGTGGGGCTCGCAGGTGCGCCACGACCGCACCATGGAAGTTATCAATATGTTCATGGCGGAATATCCGCACATTAGCGTACAAGCCGAATTTTACGATTCCGCTGGTTATTGGACTGCTCTCAACACCCTTGCAGTCGCTGGCGACGTTTGGGACGTGTTCCAACTCGGCTCTAACTTCCCTGTCTATAGAGACAATATTTTGGTTTTGAACGACCTCATCGCTCAAGGACACATCGACATATCCCAAACAACACAAGATTTTATCGACATAACCAGCGATAGAGGCGACATTGTGGGAATTTCCAATGGCGTAAACGCTTGGGGAATCGCCTACGACCCAGCCATTTTTGAGGCGGCAGGTGCAGCACTACCGCACTCTCACTGGACTTGGGACGAATTTGAAACCGCCGCTCTGCTAATCCACGACCAACTCGGCATTTGGGGCATGAGCCAATTTGGCAACAATCCGTCCATCGTGCTAACGCAGTATATGTTCCAGCAGGGCATAGAATTTTGGCACCCCGAAGACGAAAGCCAACTCGGCTTTGACGACCCGTCCGTTATGGTAGGATTCTTCGAGATGTGGCGTAACCTTGTGCAAGCAGGTGCTGCGCCAGACCCTGGCGAGGCAATGCTAATTACCGACATTGAGGGCGACCCAGTTGTTACAGGCGATGCCGCCATGACTTACGTTGCCTCCAACCAATTTATAGCCCTGGCAAACGCCGCCGACAGACCGCTCCGCATGGTGCCCCTGCCCTCGCACGGCCCTGGTAGCGAACTCGGTTCGGACATCGTTTCCTCGCAAATGTTCTCGATAGCCAACAACTCCGCCCACCCAGAGGCCGCCGCCGCATTTATCAACTTCTTCCAAAATAGTATCGCCGCAAACCAAGTATTGCTAGGCGAGCGCGGCGTTCCAATCATGGAGCACGTTCGCGACACGCTCCAAGAGGAAGCCGAGCCAATAATTGCCGAAACTTACGCATTTATCTCGATGTTGGGCGATTTGGGCGCTGGAATGGGCGTTATAGTGGGCAATCCTGCCCAAGGCGAAGTAGAAGATTTCGCCAATTTGCTACTAGAGCAGGTGGTTTTTGGCATGATAACGCCAGAACAAGCCGCTCAGCAGTTGTTTGATTTTGCACTTAGTGTTATATAGTAGCTTGGTTTATAATAATTTAGTAGGTATTTTCTAGGGGCGACCGTCCCTTGCCCATCTGCTCGGCAGACGGGTCGGCGGTCGAATGATGACGGTCTGACGGTCGTCCCTGTATTACCTGCCCGCCCGACGGGTTCAACAGATAAAAGTAAAATTGCTATATAAAATCAAAATAAAATCAAAATTTGCCTTAGGCAGAATTGGAGATAGTTTTATGAAAAAATTAACCCTATTTTTAATAGCAACAATGCTGTTTTTAGCAGCTTGCACTACCGCCGATACGCCCATTGCAACCACTCCAGCAGGTGGCGGCACTACTGCAACCGCACCAGCCGATACCGCTGGCACAGGAGATGTGGTTGACACAGGTGGACACCCTATTTTAGATGCTGGCAACATTACTTTGTCATTCTCATGGTGGGGAAACGATGCTCGTGCAGATGCCATGGAGGCCTCTTTCAGACTTTTTGAAAGCTACTATCCCAATGTAACGATAGTTTCTAATACAGGTCCTTGGGACGGTTGGCAACAGGCTATTTTGGTAAATTTGTCTGCTGGTACAGAAGCGGATATTTTACAGGTAAATTATCCATGGGTACATAATTTTGGGCAAGGGAGCAACGTATTTTTAGATTTAGATACGGTCAGTCATATACTGGATTTGAGCGAATGGTCTGAAGAAATGTTGAACTTTATGCGAACTGCGGACGGACAGCTTTCCGCCGTACCACATGGCATGAACGGGCATTTTTTGATGTACAACAGAGCCGCAATAAACGAATTGGGACTCGACCGTTTTCCAGAAACGCTTGAAGAATTTATTGAATTTGGCCGTGAACTAGCCGCAGATAATGTTGCACTAGATTTTGCTGGCGAAAACAGATATTTGGCTTTTATAGCTGCCGAAGTGTTGGACAATATACTCCACAACATAATATTCAACGCTACGGGCAATACGTTCTTTGTTGGCAACGAGTTAGGCTTTACTTTTGAAGATGCCGTAAATGCTTATGAACTTTTCGTAACTATGTGGGAATATAATTTAATCCCCACAATTCAACAGGACGAGGGAATACCAATACAGCATAATCCCGCTTGGCTAGATGGACGGGCACTTTCTGCATTTATATGGGTTTCCACATTTTTTGTAGTTGAAGACGGCTACGAGGGCGGGCCTGGTACTGTAGATGATTTATATGTAGCTGTTTGGCCAGGACCTGCAGGTACGCCAGGTGTTGTATTGCAGCGCCCCACGATGGGTCATGCTATTTCGGCAAATACCCAGCACCCCGAGGCCGCCGCTTACTTTTTGAACTGGTTTTATACCAACGAAGACGCAATTTCCGCAATAGGCAGCGTTTTAGGTTTGCCTGGTGCTAATACAGCATCGATTGTAGCCGAAAGGGAAGGGCTTATAAGCGGCAACACGCTTGTAGGTGCAGAAATGTTGCAAAATGTACGTTCGGGTCCTATACACCATTTTTTTGAAGACGAAAACTTTAGACAACCCCGCCACATAATTATGGAGCAACTGGCACTTGGCATTATAACCGCTACCGAGGCCGCCCAATTATTGTTGGATTCACAAAACGAACAGTTGGCAAATATTGCGAATAATTAGCATTTTGGGGCTTTTTAGCAGAATATCCCTGATATAAAATCTGATATAAAATCTGATACAAAAGGGGATATTCTGTTAAAATATGGGAGGTATTGATTATGGCTTTACAGAAAGCTAAAGCTACTAAGGCTACCAAAACAAAATCTAAAATAAAAAAACGAATGGTTATGGCACCGCTTATGATGCTTATACCTTGGTTTTTAGGAATGGCTTTTTTCCGTGTGTACCCGATATTCTTATCTTTTTGGTATAGCCTTACAAATTTTCCGCTGCTAGGTGAGCGTACTTTTATTGGCTTGGACAACTTTAGACAAATATTTTTGAACGACACAACTTTTCACGCCTCTGCAATAGCTACTTTGCGGTATGTGTTTTTTGGTACACCTATGGTTTTGGCCGCCGCCCTTTTTATAGCCTTTGTACTTAACTTCAAATTAAAGGGTGTAAATATTTTTCGTACTGCTTATTATGTGCCGTCCATATTGGGGGGCAATGTTGCGGTATCTATACTATGGGTGCAAATGTTCAGAAACAACGGGCTTATAAATTCTGCCATAAATAATTTTAACAACGCAACGCCAGAATTTGCCAATATTCCAATAGTGTTTTGGCTTACAAGCGAAACTTGGGCGCCGTTTACCCTTATGTTACTGTCCGCATGGCAATTTGGCTCTGTTATGCTTATCTTTTTGGCGGCTTTGCAAAATGTATCTCCTAGCTTGTACGAGGCGGCATCTATAGATGGTGCCAAAGGTTGGCGGCAGTTTCGTTCTATAACGTTGCCCATTATCACGCCTGTTGTGCTGTTTAATGCCGTGAATGTCCTTTTGCGCCATTTTCAAGAATTTAACTCGGCATTTTTGGTTACTTCTGGCGGGCCTAATCAGTCTACGCTGTTCTTCAGCCTTTATATTTACGATATGGCTTTCCAAAGGCTACAAATGGGCTATGCCTCTGCACTTACGTGGATTTCGTTGGCGGCTATCGGTGTATTTACTTTAATATTGTTTTTCTCATCCAAATATTGGGTGCATTATAACGATTAGGAGGCGGAGCGATGACTACAAACACAAAAACAACTTCGCTAAGAATACGCAGATCAACGGTAGGTTCGGTTGTTCGTTACGTTATTTTAACAGCCGTTGGAATATTTTTGGCATATCCTTTATTTTGGATGTTGGGTTCGGCTTTTAAGTATAATGCTGATATTTTCGGCAATATAAACATATTGCCGCCCGTAGACCGCTGGACTTTCGCTAATTTTCCCATAGCGTGGCAACTTTCCAGGAGCAACACAATGCTATTTTACTATATAAACACTCTACGGTTTCTTATACCGTCCATTATATTTACCGTTATATCTTGCACTATTACAGCTTATGCTGTGGCTCGGTTCAATTTTCCTGGCAAAAAAATTGTTTTTACCGCTATTATAGTTACGCTGTTAATGCCAGGAATAGCCTTTACAATACCCATATTTATACTTTTTACCAATCTCGGGTTAGTAAACACCTTTGCCGCCTTGTATATTCAGGATATTTTCGCTGTCAACTCGTTCTTTATATTTATGGTTATCCAATTTTTAAGAACAGTACCACGGGAGTTGGACGAAGCTTCCTATATAGATGGTTGCAGTCCGTTGCAAACTCTTTGGTATATATTGGCACCTGTATTGCGGCCTGTTGTTATAACCGTGGCTTTGCTAAGTTTTATATGGGGAATGAACGCTTTTCAGGGGCCGCTAATTTTCTTAAACACGCCTGAACGCAGAGTATTAGCAGTTGCAATGCGTGGGCTTATGCAAGATGAGATGGCTGTGCAGTTTGGTGCAGTTTTTGCGGCGGCTACAATGGCACTTCTTCCTACTTTGGCTATATTCTTTGGTTGCTCTAAGTTTTTTGTAGAAAGCGTGGCAAGTTCGGGTGCAAAAGAATAACATTTAATTTTGCAGGGACGATTTTTTGCAAAGTTGCATGAAAGGTTGGTTTTGTATGCTTTTGTTAAAACGTATCATGGCGAATATGGTGGATATATCTGTTTTTTTAATAGTCGTAATATTGGCTTTTATGTATGTAGATCCGCAACTTTCGCAAATTTTTGGCAACAGCCCAGTTGTGGCTGGAATATTGCTTGTAATGACCGTTGTTGGTACTTTTATTTTGCAATATCAGTTTTTCAAAGTCAACCAAACAATAGGAAAAGCTTTTTTTCGCCTTGTAATAGTATCTTCAAACGATGCCAGACCCTTGACTCCTGGTATAATTATTCAAAGGGAACTGCTTGGTAAGTTGTGTACTGGTTATTTAATCTGCATACCCGTACTTTGGGGTGCACAAGGCAACCATGACATTGCCACCGAAACCAAAGTAATAAGCAAATAAAATTATTTGACAACTGCAAAAATAATGTGCTAAAATTGTACGATATTCTAAAGATTGGGCGGGGAATATCCGCCCATACGAAACAAACCCACCCATAATGGCGAAATTTTGCCAAAACACCTCATTATTTTATGGGGTCAAGGGGCGAAGTCCCTTGCGGGTCCAGGGCAGCGCCTTGGCGGGGTTTGGGGCAGCGCCCCAAGGTTTTGATTTTAATTTTAAGGGGGATTTTTTATGAAAGGAGTAACAATCGACAAAGCGGTGCGGAAAAAGCTGACTTTTGGGCAATGGCTTAACACGGATACCGTATCTGGGTATGTGTTTGCGTTGCCGTTTATTATTGGCTTTTCGTTTATGATGGCTGTGCCGATGTTTTTGTCGTTTTACTACTCGTTTACCGATTTTAATATGCTTAACACGCCCACTTTTATTGGACTGGACAACTATGTGCGAATGTGGAACGATATGCGGTTTCGCAACTCGGTTTCGGTAACTTTTCGGTTTGTGTTTTTGTCTGTGCCTGTGCGGCTGGTTTTTGGGCTGATGCTGGCATATGTGCTTACTCGCAAAACTAGCGGCGTGCATTTTTACCGCTCGATTTATTACTTGCCAACGCTGATTGGCGGCTCTATCGCCGTGGCGCTCGTTTGGGGGCAACTTTTCCAAAACCAAGGCGTGATAAATGTAGTGCTTGGTGCGTTCGGCTTGGACGGCGTTAATTGGTTCGGTAATCCCAATAATGCCCTGTGGCCGCTTATTTTCATGTCCGTGTGGCAGTTCGGCTCGTCCATGATAATTTTTGCGGCTGGGCTAAAGGATATTCCCGAAACCTACTACGAGGCGGCGGAAATTGACGGTGCGAACAAATGGCGCGTCTTTTTCAGTATAACCGTGCCGTGCCTTTCGCCGATTATCCTGTATAACCTTGTAATGCAGACGATTGCGGCGTTTATGACCTTTACGCAAGCGTTCATTATAACAGGCGGCGGGCCCGCCGATTCTACAAACTTTTTGGCACTGTACATCTACAACCACGCATTTAACTGGTTTAACATGGGTTACGCCTCCGCCATGAGTTGGGTGCTGCTGACGATGGTTGCCGTAAGTACGGCGTTTATCATGTGGACTTCCAAAAAATGGACGTTCTACGCCAACGAGTAGGGGGGGAGAATTTTGACAACTAAAAAAACTTTTTACAAGGTGCTGTATCACGTTTTGGTGGTATTTTTCGGCTTTATTATGGTGTACCCTGTGCTGTGGATGGTTTCTGGCTCGCTGAAAACCAACGTTGAAATTGCGACTGGGGCACTCACGCTTGTGCCACGTTACTGGCTTTGGGAGAATTTTCCGAACGGCTGGGCTGGTTTTGCTGGCATAACGTTTAGCACGTTTTTTTCAAACTCGCTGTTTTTGTCGGTGTTCACGACGATTGGCACGGTGCTAAGCTGCTCGCTGGTGGCTTATTCGCTGTCTCGGATACGGTTTCGTGGGCGGCGCATAATTTTCATGCTAATGATGTCAACCATGATGATACCTGCCCAAGTTATTCTGATACCGCAGTTTATCATTTTCCACCGTCTGGGCTTGGTTGGGACGTTTGTACCGCTGATTTTGCCGTCATTTTTCGGTGCGGCGTTTTTCATTTTCCTAATGATGCAGTTTATGGCAAGCATACCAAAAGAGCTGGACGAGGCGGCAATAGTGGACGGTTGCAACAAATACACGGTTTTCACACGCATTGTTTTTCCGCTGTTAAAGCCAGCGTTGGTAACAACGGCGATAATTCAGTTTTACTGGGCTTGGGACAACTTTTTAGGGCCGCTAATTTATCTGAACAACCCACGGCAATTCACGGTTTCGCTCGCCCTGCGAATGTTCGCCGACACCGCCTCGATAACAGACTTTGGGGCAATGTTCGCAATGAGTACGCTCTCGCTAATCCCAGTTTTCGTGATGTTTCTGCTGTTTAACAAGCAGCTTGTTGACGGAATTAGCACAATGGGCTTGAAAGGGTAAACAAAACATTAAAACCGTGGGGCTCTGCCCCACACCCCGCAAGGGACTTCGCCCCTTGACCCCACCTGCCTGTCGGCAGACAGGTAAAATTTTTATTGGCTGGGGCAAAAATTAGCAAATTGTATAAATTTGCGAAGAAAAAAATACAAAAATTGGCAAATTTGCACAAAATAACATCAAAAATTTTGCGGGTCAAGGGGCGCGCTCCTTGCGGGGTGGGGGGCAGCGCCCCACGGTTTTGACTTTAGGTAGGAGAAAACATGATAGACAGAAAAAACCTAATAACAAGGCATAATCCGAGGTTGACAACCGTTGACCGCTGTTCGCCGCTTACGGTGGGCAATGGCGGATTTGCCTTTACCGCCGATATTACAGGCTTGCAGACACTTTACGCCCACTATGAAAGCGAGTTTCCGCTTTGCACAATGGCGGAATGGGCTTGGCACACCACTCCACGGACGGCGGACGAGCAGGGCGAACTGCTTTTGACCGAATACGCACACGCAGGGCGTACGGTTTTTTATCCTGTGGAAAAAAAGGCTGGCAACGAGGGCGTTTATAATTGGTTGCGGCACAATCCGCATAAATTCAACCTTGCGCGCGTGTTTTTGACGGCGGACGGCGAGGAGATTTCGGCGGCGGATATTGGCGATGTTTCGCAAACTTTGCACATTTACGAGGGACGGCTGGAAAGCCATTTTACGGTAAAAGGTCAGCCTGTGAGGGTGGAGACTATTTGCGATTTTGCGACAGATACGCTGGGTTTTTCCGTGCAAGCGGCGGACAACATTACCGTAAATGTGGCGTTTCCGTACGGTCATCACGAGATTTCCGCTAGTGATTGGAGTGCGGAAAATTACGACAGGCATTCTAGCAGTTTGCAGCTGGATTTGGAAAATCCGCAAAATTCACAAATCTCAATAGTGCGGCGAATGGACAATATTAGTTATTTCGCAAATTTTTGCGAGGTTGACAAATTTTTGTCGGATTCTAAACACGTGTTTAACGTGCCGTGCAAGGAGTTCACGCTGAATTTTTCCGAGACGGAGACAAAAAATGTTCTATCGTTTGCGGCGTTAAAACAGCGGACAGCGGCGGCTTGGCAAGATTTTTGGCAAAATTGCGGCGTTATGGATTTCTCAAAATCGTCCGATGTGAGGGCGAATGAACTTGAACGGCGGATTATTTTGTCGCTGTATTTGTGCAGGGTGCAATCTTGCGGCACTTTGCCACCTGCCGAAACTGGCTTAACGCTAAATAGCTGGTATGGGCGGTTTCATTTGGAAATGCACGCTTGGCACTCGGCATTTTGGGTGTTGTACGGCAATTCCGCCTTGCTGGAGAAGAGTTTGGCGTGGTACAAAAAAATTCTGCCCAAGGCGAAAGAGAACGCCAAAATCAACGGCTACAAGGGTGCACGTTGGCCTAAGCAGGTTTGCCCAGACGGCACAGACAGCCCATCGCCGATTGCACCGCTGTTAGTTTGGCAACAACCGCACATTTTGTATATGCTGGATATGATTTACAAGGTTGGCAAAAACGGCAAAAACGAGGCGGAAAAGCGAGATTTTTTGGCGGAATATTGGGAAATTGCAAGAGAGACGGCGGACTTTATTTGTGATTTTTTGCAGGTTGACGAAAACGGCAAATATAATTTGGTTGCTCCGCTGATTCCTGCACAAGAGGAGCATGAGCCGACAGAGGTCAAAAATCCCACGCTTGAGTTAGAATATTTTCGATATGGCTTGAAAATTGCTATAGATTGGGCAAAATTGCTAGAAATTGGCAATAGCGAAATTTTTTCGCAAGATTTGGAAGATTCGCAAGATTCGCAAGATTTGTTAGAAAAGCAAGATTGGCAAAAATGGCGGCAATGGCAAAAAATTTACGCCAATATTGCCGAACCGCCCCATAAAAACGGCGTTTATTTGGCACACGAAAATTGTCCAGCCACGTTTGAGCAGTTCAACCGAGACCACCCGTCAATGGTGGGTGCGTTGGGCTTGTTGCCACAAGACCGAACCGACCGCAAAATAATGCAAGCCACCTTGGAGAAAGTTTTGGATTGCTGGCAAATGCAGACAATGTGGGGCTGGGATTTTGCGATGATGTCCATGACGGCGGTGCGGCTGGGCTTGCCAAAATTAGCGGTTGACTTACTGCTAATGGACACGCCCAAAAATGCGTACGTGGCAAGCGGCAACAATTTTCAGCAGACACGCAAGGATTTGCCGCTGTATCTGCCTGGGAACGGCTCGTTGTTGCTGGCGGCGGCTATGTTGGTTGGGCGGTTGCCTGATGGCTGGGTTGTTGAGGTTGAGGGGGTAAGTTCTAAATTTTCATAAGATTTTACACAAATAAATTTCACAAATACACAAATAAAGGAGAAAACAATGAATTTATTGCAAATAAAAAATGGTAAAATAAAATCCGCCGACAAAGATTTTTGGCTACGAGGTGTGTGCATCGGCGGCTGGCTTAACTTGGAAGATTTTATAAACGGTTATCCAGGCACGGAAAGTGGCGTTAGAAAGCACATTAAAGATGTTTTGGGCGAAAAAACTGGTCATTATTTTTTTGAGCGGCTGCTTGACAATTTTTTTTGCGAGGACGATATTATTTTTCTGAAAAAATTGGGCGTTACCTGCGTTCGCATTGCCCTAAATTACAAGCATTTTGAGGACGATTTACAGCCGTTTGAGTACAAAGAGGCGGGTTTTGCACGGCTAGAGCAGATTATAAAATTTTGCGAAAAACACGAAATTTACGCCGTTTTGGAGATGCACGTTGTGCCAGGTTGGCAAAATTGCCACTGGCACGGCGATAACGAGCGGGGTGCGTCGCTTTTTTGGACGCATAAACATTTCCAAGACAGGCTTTCTGGGCTGTGGTGCGAAATTGCACGGCGATACAAAGGTCGCGCGGCGATTGCGGGCTACGAATTAATGAACGAACCTTGCTCCAACACGCCAAACGGCGACCACCCATTTGACTTTTACGAAAATTATCGTCCCAACTGGGATATTATAAACGCTGTATACAAGCGGCTTGTGGCGGATATACGTGCAATCGATGCAGAGCATATAATTTTTATGGAGGGCGATAATTACGGGCGGTTTTTTGACGGATTAGATGCACCTTTTGCCGAAAATTTGGCTTATTCTGCCCATTCTTACGCAATGTCGGGCTTTGGTCCAAACGCCTATCCTGGGCATTTTGGCTTGGACAACTCGTATTGGGATAAAAATCGCCACAAGCTAGAGTTTACCAACCACCAGGGCTACAAGTTCACGCAACAGCACAATGTGCCGTGTTGGATAAGCGAGTTCGGCTCGCAGTACCACGGGCCAGCGGAGCAAGTGGCGGACAGGGTGCGGTCAATGGACGACCAGCTGGCAACTTACAACGAATGTAACGCACACTGGACAGCGTGGACTTACAAGGATTTGGGCGTTATGGGCTGGGTTACGCTAAACCCCGATTCCGAGATAATGCAGATAATTAAGCCAGTCCAGCAAATGAAAAAAAAGTTGGGTGCAGAAAATTTTGTAGCATTATTTGAGCCGTGCCCAGGGCGGGAAAAAGCGGCGGAATTGGCGGATTTTATGCTAGATACCGCAAACGCACCCTATAATCGGCGTTCTAATCAATTATCCTTTAACTATGCGGCTTTAACGGGCTATGCCGCCGCATTATTGCAACCAATGTACGCCGCCAGGTTTCGCAATATGACCGAAACGGATATTGACCGCATTATGTCGGCTTATCATATTAAAAATTGTTTGGAAAATACGGTGCTTTTGGCGGTTTTGGAAAAGCGGCTGAAATGGGGATAAATTAGCTTAAAGATAATTAGGTGTAGCAAAAACGGGCAGACCCGTTCGGCAGGCGAGTCCGCCCGTTGTTTTGTTAGATTAATTATTGGTCAAAATAACAACGCTGTTAGTATCAGCAACCCAATCCACATATGCACCAGTGGCCTCGGCAACCAGCCGCAAGGGCAACATAAACCGCCCATTATAAATAAACGGCTGAACATCGCCAAAAACCTGCACATCGTTTACGGTTATAAAATCAACGTTTTCCCTAACCAAAATTGTTGTGCTGTCGTTGCTGATTGCGGCGGTTGCGGTTTGGGAATCCCATTCAATGGCAAAGCCCATATTTTCAAATACGCCGCGCAACGGAACCATCGTCCTGTCGTTGATAATCATGGGCTGCACGTCTGTAAAAACAATGTTGCTACCGTTTACATTAACCGATATATTGGATTCGGCGGATTGTGCAAGTAGCGGAAATGTCGGCGTTTCCACAACGGGCGGCACGGGCGGAATAATTGGAACAGGCTCAACAGGTGCAACAGGCGGCAACGCTACGAGTGGCATTGGTCGCCCTGCACTTTGGGCAAAGGCAAGAACAGGCGAATCGTAAAAATTTTGCCTAAATTCAGCAATGTTCTCCTCGTTATATTCAATCAGTTCTATCACTATGCGGTTCATTTGAACGCCTACCAAAAAAGCGTTTGCTATGTCAAATATTGGAAAATCTCCCGCCATTAATCGGCTGTTCAACATTGCTATGGTTGCGAGAAGTTCCCTGTAAGAAAAGGTTGCTAACTGGATTTCAACGTTGTGTGCCTGCAAAATTTCCAGTACAGTTTGGGGCGTGTCGTCAAGCACTAGCACGACCAAATTTCCGTTGCCGTCAAAAAAAACGCCGCCAAAATCGTACGGAAAAATTAGCCCGTCAGCTGTATCGCCTGAAAACAAGTCAAAAAGCTCCCTTAACGTTGCGGACGAACGGGCATGGTTTGCCATAAATTCCGCGCCAAAGTGTTCAATCAGCATTGCCTCCATATCTTCAACAGAAATTTCTTGCGGCACGGGTGTTTCTTCGGGGGCGAAAGCATTAACGTTAATCGTAAAAAATAACGCCATAATCAGGCTGATAAATATTTTTTTACGCATAAAAAACCTCCTTAAAAACCGTGATTGATTTACGATTTGATTGTACCACAAAATTTTGGGATTGTACACAAAGACAAATATTAAAAAATCAGCGGGTCAAGGGGCGCGCTCCTTGCGGGGTCAAGGGGCAGCGCCCTTGCGGGGTGTGGGGCAGAGCCCCACGGTTTTGAAGTTGATCGTTGCGATTCAAAAAAATTTCCCGAAAACTTTCAAAAAACGCTTGCATTTTTCGGCACTTTATGCTAGAATGCCAATATAGATTAATTTGAAAGGAAGAATTGCCATGAAATTGTTTATTGACACAGCAAACACAGATCACATTAGAGAAGTCAACGATTGGGGCGTAATTTGCGGCGTAACCACCAATCCATCTTTAATTGCCAAAGAGGGCAGAGATTTTATAGAGGTTGTAAAAGAAATTACCTCCATTGTAGACGGGCCGATTAGTGCCGAAGTTATCAGCTTAACCGCCGCCGAAATGGTCGAAGAGGCTAAACCGCTTGCGGCGCTACACAAAAACATTGTAATAAAAATCCCAATGACCTTGGAGGGCTTAAAAGCCACAAAAGCCCTTACGGCACTAGGAATCAAAACTAACGTTACGCTAATTTTTTCCGCAACACAGGCGTTGTTGGCGGCTCGGGCTGGTGCTACCTACGTTAGCCCATTTTTGGGCAGACTAGACGACATCGGTATGGACGGCATGAACCTTATCGTTGAAATAGTGGAAATCTTCAACCGCCACGCAATCAGCACAGAAATCATCTCCGCAAGCGTTCGCCACCCAATACACGCCATACAGGCGGCTCGGCTCGGCTCGCACATTGCAACCGTGCCTTACGATGTACTTGTCCAAATGAGCAAACACCCGCTAACTGACGCAGGTATAGAGCGTTTTCTGAAAGATTGGGAGGGCGTAAAATAATGTTGACACCTGAAAATATAACAAAAACGGATCAACAAGCAATAAATACAATCCGTGTGCTTAGTGCCGAAATGGTACAAAAAGCCAATAGCGGACACCCAGGCACACCGCTTGGTGCCGCACCCGCCGCTTACGCCTTGTGGGCTGGCATTATGAACCACAATCCGCTAAATCCCCGCTGGGAAAACCGTGATAGATTCGTGCTTTCCGCAGGACACGCCTCGGCGTTGCTGTATTCGCTGTTGCACCTGTTCGGCTATGGGCTTACCATAAAGGATTTGCAACAGTTTCGCCAAAAAGGCAGCCTAACTCCAGGCCACCCAGAATTTGGGCATACCGCTGGCGTTGAAATTACCTCTGGCCCGCTGGGACAAGGCTTTGCCAACGCAGTCGGTTTCGCCTGGGCAGAGAAATTTTTGTCAACCCGTTTTAACAAGCCCGACCTCGAACTGGTCGATCATTACACATATGTGCTTTGCGGCGACGGCTGTTTGATGGAGGGAATAACTTCCGAGGCGGCATCGCTGGCTGGCACGTTAAAGTTGGGTAAATTAGTGGTTTTGTACGATTCCAACAAAATAACAATCGAGGGTTCAACGGATTTAGCTTTTACGGAAAAAACCGCAAAACGCTTTGAATCGTACGATTGGCACGTACAAACGGTGGAAGACGGAAACGATGTAGCCGCAATTTTAACCGCAATATCCGCCGCAAAAGCCGAAACCGACCGCCCATCTTTTATAGAAATAAAAACGCAAATCGGCTACGGCGCACCCAACAAACAAGGCAAACCTGCCGCACACGGCGAACCGCTAGGTGCTGAAGAAATTAAATTAATGAAAGAAAATTTGGGACACCCTGCGGAAGCCTTTGTAGTGTCTACTGAAGTAAAAGAACTGTTTGCAAAATTTGCCGCCGACGGTGCTAAAAAAAATCAAGAATGGCAAATGCTGTTATCTCGGTACGAAAAAGCCTACCGCGACGATTACGATGAATGGGAAAGCTGGAATCACACGGAAGTTGCGCCGTTTAAGTTTGCATCAAAAATGGCATCTAACGAATATTGGCATTACACGGACAGCACGGCAACCCGCTTGTCCTCCGAGATTGTTTTGAACAAGATAACGGACAGCTTGCCCAATTTAATCGGCGGCTCTGCCGACCTTGCGCCGTCCACAAAAGCAGTAATGAAAGAGCATTCCTATTATTCGCCAGAAAACACGGGCGGCTCTAACTTGCGGTTCGGCGTTCGGGAGCACGCAATGGCGGCAATCGCCAATGGAATGTCCGTACACGGCAGGTTGCGGCCTTACGTTGCAGGGTTTTTCGTGTTTAGCGATTACATGAAACACTCCATGCGGCTGTCGGCGCTTATGAATCAGCCTGTAATCTACATTATGACCCACGATAGCATAGGCGTTGGCGAAGACGGCCCAACGCACCAGCCCGTGGAGCATTTAGCGGCATTGCGTAGCATTCCCAACTTTACAGTAATTCGCCCATGCGATACCCGTGAAACGGCGGCGGCTTGGGCAATAGCCATAACTCGCACAACTAGCCCAACTGCACTTGTGCTTACACGCCAAAATTTGCCGCTGCTACCAGGCTCGGGCAAAAACGCACTCAACGGTGGCTACATATTAACCGATTCTATCAATCCAGCCACCAATTTACCCGATATTATCCTAATTGCAAGCGGCTCCGAGGTACATTTAATGACCCAAGCCCAAGAAGAGTTGCAAAAAGAGGGCATTTTTGCCAGAGTTGTAAGCATTCCGTCCTTTGAAATTTTTGAAGAGCAAGATTCCGCCTACAAGCAATCGGTTTTGCCGTCGGAAGTTAGAATCCGCCTAGCCGCCGAGGCTGGCACAAGTTTTGGCTGGCACAAATACATCGGCTTAGACGGCGACATTATCGCAATAGACCACTTTGGTGCATCTGCCCCCGCCGAATTGCTGTTTGAGGAGTATGGGTTTACTACTGAGAATGTTGTGGAGAGGGCTAAGGTATTGTTGAAGAAATAGGTTTAGCACGTAGAAAGTAGCCCGCTTTGGTTGATGATTGATGTGGGCTACTTTTGGTGTTGAAAATTTTGTGAATTGTTGTAGCAATTTAATTTTTATTTGTCTGACCTGCCTACCGAACGGGCAGGTAACGTAGGGGCGGATATTATCCCAATGTCATTAACTTTAGCCTATGTTGTAGAAATGCCGAAACGCACAAACGGGCGAACGGGGACGTTCGCCCCTACCCGACCGCCGTCAGGCGGGCGGGGAGGCGTATTGTAGGGGCGACCGTCCTCGGTCGCCCGTCCCCCTAATAAATCGTTTAAGTTAATGACAGTAATATTATCCGCCCGAAAGGCTAAATTAGCGAAAACATAAGAAACTGTAGCCTTATCTATTACTATACCAATGTAATGGAATGTGCAATATAGCTTGCAAACAAATCCCAAAAATTTTGACTTTCCCCAAAAATTGTTATATAATAATCTCACAAAAATTTTCAAAATCTAAGGTGGACAAAAAATGAACAATACAGAAGTAACAATAAATTCCCCAAAACTGCCCCCAAACGGCGGCATACTAACCAAAATCCGCCAATATGGCGAATTGGTAATGTTTTCGCACACGCTATACTCATTGCCGTTTGGCTTGGTTGCATTGTTTTGGGCGGCGGACGGCTTTCCGCCTGTGCGGCTGTTTTTCTGGGCTGTGCTTGCGTTGTTCGCCGCACGAATGGGTGCGAATGCGTTCAACCGCATTGCAGATTTGGTCATTGATGCAAAAAATCCACGTACGGCAATGCGACATTTACAAACAGGCAAAATCAAAGTTGCCGAAGCGTGGCTTATTTGCTTAGTTTGTATGGCGGTGCTTGCGGTTGCGGCTTTTATGATAAACGCAACGGCGTTAGTTTTGTTGCCAGCGGCTGCGGTGCTAATTTTGGGATATTCTTACACAAAGCGGTTTACGTGGCTGTGCAACTTCATTTTGGGAGCGGCTTGTGCTTGTGCGGTTGTCGGTGCGTGGATTGCGGTGCATGGTAGCACGGCGTTTTTTCCGCTAACAGAATTGCTATTTGGCTGGCTTGCGATTGTGCCGATAATCCTGGGCGGTGCGGTAATGCTGTATGTCGCTGGTTTCGATATCGTGTACGCAATCCAGGATATTGAAGTTGATAGGTCGCAAAAAATTTACTCGATACCAGGCAAATTTGGCGTAAAATGGGCATTGATAATATCGAGTGTGGCACATTTTGGTGCTATTGTGCTGTTGGGTTCGTTGGCGGTGCTGGCGGCGAACGGCTGGCTGTATCTCGTGGGCGTTGCAATAATGGCGTTTGTGCTATTTATGCAAAATTATACGGCATACAAAATTTATTATCTAAAAGACGAAAGCAAAAAGGGAACGTTTTTTGCAAGCTACAACGTCAACCGAATAAATAGTGCTTGCTTTTTACTGTTCGCAATGCTAGACTTATTTGTAGCTTAAAATTTTCGTTAAACAAACTTAAATTATTTCGGCAACAATTAAAAAGAAACGAAAATAAAACGAAAATAAACGAAAAAGAAACGAGGTTCACAAATGAAAAATATGGTTTTAGGAATCACAGGTGCAGGCGGCGCTATATTGGCAAAATATGCGCTAGAATATCTTTTTTCGCAAGACATAACGGTACATTTAATTTTGTCCAACACAGGAGAAAAAGTATATAAGCACGAAACAGGCGAGATTATCGAAGCGACAATAAAAGGTGTAAAAAACGTAAAACTGTACAAAAACAGCGATTTATTTGCCGCAATATCCAGCGGCTCTTTTGGCGTGGACGGAATGCTGATTTTGCCATGCTCGATGTCAACAGCCGCTAAAATAGCGGTCGGCATAAGCGATACATTAATCACGCGCACGGCGGCGGTCTGCCTAAAAGAACGCACCCCGCTAATTTTAGCCCCCCGCGAATCGCCGTTCAGCACCACGGCGCTCGCCAACTTGCTAACATTAAGCCAAAACGGTGCATACATAATGCCGCCCGTCCCAGCGTTTTACGACAAAAAACGGGATTTTGAAGAACTTTGCATTGGAATAGTTGGGCGGATTTTACATACTTTAGGGGTAGAAAATTATTTGTTTAGTAAATGGGACGGCGTGGAATAGGGCTGCCCCGCCAAAATACGGCATGATAAAATCAACCTAAAAGGAGGGCAAATTATGTCCAAACATTTTTGCACGTGCAATGTGCTAGATTGCCCAAACCACCCGCAAAACAACAACTCTGGCTGCGACAACTGCATACAAAAAAACTTGCAGCTAGGAGAAATTCCAGCGTGTTTTTGGGTAAACGAAACTATCGGCACTACAGAGTACAGCGCCGCAAATTTTGCAAAAAATCAACTTGCCAAAATTGCCGACAAAACGGCGTAAATGCGAAATAAAGGCAAAAATAAAATCCCGAAAGGAGCAATAGCCATGGCAACAACAGAACTGCTACTAAAAGTTGACGAAAAAATTTTCAAAGAATTTGAGGAATTTTGCACAAACGCAGGATTAAACCCAACTTCCGAGGTAACTACTTGCGTTACTAGATTTTTAATTACAAAGGATTTTACCAGCAACGCAAAATTTTCCGCACAGCCAAAAGAACCGCCAAAACCCCATAAAACCCCCGCAAAACCCGCAAAATCCACAAAATCCACAAAAAAAGAAATAACCATACGAGATTTGGCAGAAATTCCGTTTCGCAAAAACAACCGAGAAATTGATGCCCAAGCCGCCCTAGAATCCCTGTGGCGAGACGCAGAATTAGACGGCTCTTCCAACATGACAATGGAGGAAATTGATGCGGAAATTGCTCTTGCCCGTAAGGAAGAACGTGAACTAACGGCTAAATTAAAGGAGTTGCGAGCGGCTACTCCGTGGATAGATAGGTCGGAATTGCGAGAAGTTGACGATATGTACCCAGACGAGATGGAACTTGAAATGGACGAATTTCGCAAAATGGGCTACGAGGTGCCTAGAAGTGGCTGGTATTGTAAAAAAGTTGATAAATTTTGCCACTAGACTGCGGAATGGGAAAACGGCGGAATGGGAAAACGGGCGACCTGTCTGCCGACAGGTAGGCCGAGGACGGTCGCCCGTTTTCCCATTCCGATATTTCTACAATGTAAACCACAGGCAAAACAGGCAACCGCAAAGTACCAGTATCACTTAACAGTAAAAAAAATTAACAAAATTAGCGGGTCACCTGTCCGCCGGCAGGCGGGTGGGCAGCCTGACCGCCGTCAGGCGGGCGCCCCACGGTTTTGCAGTTATGTCCCCCCTAAAAAATACTCATAACAACAGGTGCTAACCCAATAACAAAGCCTAAAATGCCGCCTAGTGCCATAATTAGGTGCAGTTCGCGGCGAATGACTGATAAAACTAGCTTTTCTGCCTCTTCGGGGGCGAAAGCGTTTACTCGGTCTTCTATTATTGCTTTTATGTCTATGTGTTGTACAACGTGTTCGGCGACGGTTTCAAAGGCTGATATTAGTGGGATTTTTTTTTCGGTGTCTTCGCAAAATTTGTCTATGTTTTCGTCTATTTTGTCGGCTATTGTTAGCAGATTGTCCTCGTCTGATAAGTATTCTAGCAAGCCGTCTTTCATACTAAAGTATATTTTTTTGGGATCTAGGAACATACCCGCAAGTTTGCCCACGTGTTCGTTTATTAGGTTTTTTACTAGGGTTGGACCCTCTTCGTCTAGCCGTGGATATTCTAAATTTCGCAAATATTCCGATATTTTGGGAATATTTGTGCGAATCGCCTTTTTTATTTCAACCGCACCTTGCGATATAAGCGGCGAATTTACTAGTTTGTCCGTTAGCAGTTCTGGCGTTAATATGTGAGTGCCTACTACGTTCGCCAATTTTGCGGCAAGCCGTGCCTGTCCTTTTGGGATAAGCCCTGGCGTAAACGGGATTCTTACTCCAAAAATATACATTGCCCTGTGCGGCCTAAACAACATTCTTACCGCCAAAACATTTGTGCAATATCCAATAATTGCCCCTATTATTGGGGTCATTAATAAAGTGATTTCCATATTATCCTCTCTTTTGTCCTCTCTTTTGCAAATAATTTGTGCTATTTTTATTCCCTTACAAAATCATACCACATAAAAAAAAATCAATCAACTGCAACATTGCAAATATTGGTATTTGCCAATTTGTTATGTCGTTCCAAAAAAATTCGCAAAAAAATAATGTGCCGCCAAAAATCATTTGTGCAACTTGCACAAAAAAACCTCATTTTCGAGGCAAAATTTCGTAAATGACCGCCCTTGACACAATATATATATATATATA
>JGI24700J35501_10930721_pt1 | contig 20162 bp, 18 predicted proteins | sample TergutTh196P1_FD_35501 | JGI IMG/M metagenome (IMG submission 35501)
CCTGCACCAGCAGGCGATGGAGCCGCCGCAACAGGCGATACCGCTCCAGCAACAGGCGACACAGCCGCCAACGGATCAGCACCAGCAAGCGGCGAAGTAGTTTTCGCAGTAATGAGCGATGCTCCAACATTAGATTTTAACGCAGCTGGCGGAAATAACTCCGCAACTGCCGATGTACGCAACAATATAACCGAGGGTTTGGTTCGTTTCTCACCTGGACCAACTCCGCAAGTTGTGCCTGTTTTGGCTACTAGTTGGGATATTCCCGATCCGTATACCTACATATTCAACTTGCGCCAAGGCGTAACTTTCCACGATGGCTCGCCATTTAACGCCGATGCTGTTAAACTTTCGCTAGATCGCGTGCTTGATCCCGATATAGCGTCTCCTGTGGCGTTTTTGTTGGATATGATTGACGAAATTACCGTAATTGACGATTATACAGTGCAAATTACGTTGCAATTTCCTTATGCGCCATTTATGAACCACTTGGCTCACGGAGCGGCTCAAATTGTAGCTCCAGCAACCATCGAAGAGGCAAACGCTGGCGGACGTTCTGTTAGCGAAAACATTATCGGAACTGGTCCGTTCATCTTGGACGAATGGGCTCCTGGCGATTTCATGCGGTTAGTTCCTAATCCCAATCACTGGGAAAGCGTTCCCGCAGTTGACGTAATTTTCCGTGTTGTACCCGATCCACAAACTCGTATGGCTATGTTAGATGCAGGTGAAGCAAATGTTACGTTCTTGCAAGGTGGACAATATTTGCAAATGAACCACCTAAACCACGTTGAATTTATTCAATTTGGTAGTGCAGTATTTTCCTATTTGGGAATCAACACAGCAAGCGAAGGACCTTTGGGCAACGCCGAAGTTCGCCGTGCAATAGCAATGGCGGTTGACATTGAAAGCATTTTCTACGGCATTGCAGAGGGATTTGGTAGCATTGCAAGCGATGGTCCATTACCTCCACTTGTAAATCTTTCGCCAACAGGCATAGATATGCCACAATTTAACCCAGAGGCTGCTCGTCAGTTGTTAATCGATTTGGGTTACGGCGATGGTTTTGACATTGATTTAGTAGTAAACGAAGGTAACGCCGCAAGAGCCCAAACAGCAGAGTTATTGCAAGCCGAGTTATTGCCAATGAACATCAACGTAAACATTCGTGTACTCGAATGGGGAGCATTTTTGGCGGACATCGATGCTGGCAATTATGACATGGCAACACAAGCATGGGGCGTAATTACAGCCGATCCAGATTATGCGTTTGATCCATTGTTCCACTCGCGCAATCATCCACCCTATGGCAACAACTCGACATTCCTAAGCAACGCAAGAGTTGACGAATTGTTAGAGGCCGCTCGCCTTGAACTTGACCCAGCCAACAGAGCAGCAATGTACAACGAAGTTGCCGCAATTTTACAAGAAGAAATGCCAGCAATATTCACAACATTTGGACATTCCATATTTGGCGTAAACGGCATTGACGGCATCGAGTTTAACTTTAATAGCGATCCGTTTTTCAGAAATGTAACATTAAGATAGGTTTTGAGATAAAAAAACAGCCGATTTGATTATCGGCTGTTTTTTGTACCGTTAAAAATCATTACAAAATTATTACAAATTATCTTGACAGCCGAGGTAAAATCAAATATAATTTTATTATGTAAGCATGATGCTAATTGCAGTTGAATTTATAATGTAAATGTTGAAATGTTGAAATTTGCTGGATGGGCAAATCCGCCAGTGATGACCTGCGGGCAGGTAATAGCCGCCAGTTATGACCTGCGGGCGGATAATACCTGCCCGTCCGGCAGGCGGGTCCGCCCCTACTAATTCGCATTTACAACAAATCCAACCTAAAAAAAATGCGGGTCAAGGGCGCGCGCGTCCTTGCGGGTGTGGGCAGCCTGCCCGCCGGCAGGCGGGCGCCCACGGTTTTGAATATTCGAAGGAAGTAGGAATTTTTATGAAGATTGTTTCGGTTACTAATTATAAGGGTGGTGTTGGAAAAACCACTATTACAGCCAATCTTGCGGTTGGGCTTGCTCAACGTGGAAAAAAAGTTCTTGTTATTGATGTGGATCCACAAACTAACTTAACTTTTTCGTTTTTGAAGGTTGACGAATGGCAAAAAAATTTCGAAAAAAATAAAACCATTAAAATTTGGTTTGATGCTATAATCGACGACCAAACGCCGCCGCCGCTCTCCAGTTTGATTATACAAAGAAGTGGAATCGATATTATAAGTTCTCATTTGAGGTTGATTGACATGGATATAGATTTAGCCTTGAAATTAACTGCTGCATCGCCACGTCAACATAAAAATAACTTCATAAAAACGTATTCCTATTTTAGAAACGCTTTGCAAGATTTTAACGATTATGATGTCGTTTTGTTTGATTGTCCGCCAAATATGCACGCTGTAACCCGAAACGCCATAATTGCAAGCGATTACTACATTATTCCAGCAAAAATGGATTATTTGTCAACCCTGGGAATCGACCATCTGCAACACGGCATTCGCGAATTTATTTCCGATTACAATTCTTATACAAAAAACAAGGTTTTCCCAAAATTTTTGGGCGTTGTTGCAACAATGATTTCGCTAAATCAAGGTGAGCCGATTGCGGCAAACAAAACCTACATAAGCGAACTTAAAATTAAAAATATAACCATGTTTGACACAATGATACGAGAAAATAAAACGCTGTTTTCGTTTCCTGTCGAATTTGGCAAGCAGGTTATTGAGCAATCCCACAAAAGCGGCAGCTATAGCAAGGTTGTTGACGAATTACACGATTTTGTGGACGAATTTATGCAAAGAACAAATCTTGGAGGTTGACAAATGCTAAAGGAAATTTCACAGCTAAACAGCGTAATTTTTACATTTTTGGCTACATTGCCAGAAGAAACGCTAAAAGATTTGGCAAACGGCACGTTAAAATTAGAAATATCCAAAAAAACAACGAAAACGTCCGATAAAAGCCAAAAAAGCCCGAAAATTAACGATATATGCGAACATTTGCAAACCATAACCAGCCGCGAAGATGCCACCGTCTATTTGCAAAGCCTAAACCTAAAACGAGACGAACTAAAGGAAATTTGCGATTTTTACAGCATCGGCGTTATTTCGTCAAATACAAAGGCTTTATTAACCGAAAAAGTCATAGAAACGGTTGTAGGGGCAAAATTGCGGTCAAATGCAATTTATAATGTTCCTCTAAAATAATTTGGAAAATTTATTTTATAAAAATATTGAAATGGTCAAACGGACGACCGAGGACGGTCGCCCGTTTTTTATAAATTGGCAATTTTTCCAAATTTTACAATATTTTACAACAATTATGACAACTAAAATTTTTTGTCATTGCAATGACAAATTATAATATTACAAAGGGCGAAATGCGGGCGGACCCGCCTGTCGGACTGGCAGGTAATATCCGCCCCTACGGTTGGCAATTTGTATGGGCGGATAAAATATCCGCCCGTTTTTTCCCCTTACATCTCAACTTCCAAACGCAACCTATCTTTTTTTGTTGTACCTAAAATATCCCCTATTTTGGCTCTGCCGTAGCCGCGCAAGGTTAAAATATCGCCAATATTTACGGTTTTGGTTTGAGATTTACACGGAATCCAGTTGACAAATGCTTTCTCTGCCAAAATCAACGCCGAAACTTCTTTCCTGGACAGCTTAAATATTGCCGACAAAACAACATCTAATCGCATTGAGGCAACATTCACTTGCAAAATTTTTTCTGTTGCTTTAATTAAAGTTGCGGTTTGGGATATTTTTGCCGTAACGGTCGTGTTGCCAACCTTATTTAGCTGGGTGCAAATATAATCGGAAATATCGCTGTAGGCGAATATTTCGGCATAATCCGCTCCTGTTAGAATGTCGCCAATTTTGGTGCGTTCCAAGCCCAAGCCGATTATTGCACCCAAATAATCCTGATGTCTGGGCGGTTTGTTAAATTTAGAATTATGTTTTATTTGTAATATTTTTATGGGAAACAACTCTGCAATAGCTTGCGGATTATCAAAATCGTTGCCAAATGCAGGGAAAAAGCCAATAATTTTGCGTTCCGTTTCCTCGTTGCCACCGAACGCTACAATTTTAGTGGCTTTTGTGGGTTTTATTTGCGAGATAAAATTTGCCCAATTATTGGGAGAATAAAAATTAGTAAAAGTGGCAATTTGCCGTTTTTCGCACAGCAAAAATTTATCCAAAACCTTGGATAATTCTAATTCGTCGTGTAAATTGGAGTAACTCAAAATATTGTTCTAACTATTGAAATTAGCAAACCTTGAACAAATTGTATTAAAATGAACGCAATTATCGGCGAAAAATCAATCATCATGCCAGGCCCGCCCAACGGAGATTTTTGGATTAAATTACGAATCGGCTCAATTATAGGGCCCACAAACGTATTTGACACTCTAATTACCAAATAATAAATATCTCGCAAAATGCCTTCTTGCGGCTCGGGAAACCACGACAAAATAGCCCGCACAAAAATCAACAACATAAGAGCACCGCCAAAAAGGCGAATAGCCTCTTCCAAAAGAAAAGCTACCAAATTATTCCCCTCCTTAAAAATTCTTCACTTATTTTATTTTTTATTTCGGAGGTAATTGGGAATTTTGTTGGCGTTACGAGAAGAGCATAGTTGCAAATACGTGCAATATTAAGGTTTAACACAAAACAAGCTCCACTTATATTATCTGCAAGGCGTTGTCCTTGTCCATTATATTGGTTCGCTTTTGACAAGTTTACTATAAAAAATTTACCCTTTTCCATTGCAGATGCTATTTCTATAAAATCGTTCGACTCAACAGGATGAAAAATTTCAAGCGGAATAGAATTTTTTGCTACGTCAACATCAATAACCATAAAAATACCTCCTTTACTTTAGCTAAAAATCATTAAAAAGAAGTTTTGAAAGCACCGCCAAGTTCGATTTTGCTTTTTCGTTCGGATGCAGTAGCCGCAATTTTATTTTTTAATTTTACGTTAATTGGGATACCTTCTGGTGCTATAATAAAAATACGGTCGTTTACTCTTTGCGTATTGCAATTTTTAGCCAGTGCAATTCCCGACAAGTTGTCTGCAATTCTTTGTATCAAATGACTATCTTCGGTATTTTCAAAATTGATGATGCAAATTACGTTTTCTTCTAATAATTCAAGTATATGTATACATTCATCTTGGCTGGTGGGTCTTATTACTTCGACGGAAGGAGTAGTTGGCTGTGGCGTTGTTGGCTGAATGGAACCCGATTTCATTAAAATTTCGTTTATATCGTGTACGTTGCTGCCTCTTTCTCTGGTTCGTTTTGGCGGTTCTTCTTCGTATTCATCTTCTTCGTTTTCTAGTTCTTCTTCGTAATTTGTTTCGTCTTCTTCTTCGCCGCCATTTAAGAAGTCTCCAAGTTTGGTAAAAATACCTTTAACTCCTTTTTGATTCAAAAATATCCCTACTTTCTATGTCCAAATAATTTTGTTCCCACTCTGACAATGTTTGCACCTTCTTCAATAGCGATAACGTAATCATCAGACATTCCCATCGATAAAAAACCCATATTCACATTATGCACTCTTTTTTGTGAAATGTCAAGAAAAAATTCGTTCATTTTTTGGAAATATTTCCGATTATTTTCTGGCTGTGTTGTGTACGGTGCAACGCACATTAGCCCTTTAATACAGATGTTTTCTAACGGCGATAACTGCTCAACTAGCCCGTTTAGCTCGCTCGGCGGAACTCCGTGCTTGGTCGGCTCTTCGGCAATATTTACTTCTAGTAATATATTTGTAGTAATTTTTTGCTTGACAGATTGCTTGTTTATTTCCTCCGCTAGGCGAAAACTGCCCACCGAGTGAATTAACTGCACTTTGTCCACAATAAATTTTACTTTGTTTGTTTGTAAATTTCCGATAAAATGCCAACTTGGTAAAAAAGGCGAAAAAGGCGAATTTTGTTTATTTTGTTCAAAATATTCGTATTTTGGCAAAAATTCTTGTACTTTATTTTCGCCAAAATTGGATATTCCCAACTTAAAAACTTGTTGTATACTTAAAATATCAACTGTTTTTGTTACTGCTAACAAAATAATATCATTGGGATTTTTGCCAATTTTTTCGGCAGATTTCACAATATTTTGCTGTATTTCTTCTAAATTTTTGGATATATTGCACATTTATCGCACCCCGCTAAAAACTATATCTCCATCCTGTACCAAAGCGGCGTTTGTTATAATGTGAGAATACAGTGGTAACGCCAAATTTTGCGATGGATTCAAAATTGTATGTATTGCCGTCGGTTGAAACTCTTCCGTTACGTAAATAGGAACAAACGTAGCAATTCCGTTTATTTCGCGGAAAACGCCATGAACCGACCTAACTTCAGTTAATATCATGGTTGACATATCCGTGTTGTGCCTTAATGTGTTGCCAATTTCCAACATTTCCGTATCTTCAGGGACGAGCGCAACATATTCATCCTGGTCAACCACAGTTATTGGGATATTTAGGGTTTCGTCGCCGACAACTCTAACCACATAACGCAACTCGCTTTCTCGGATAAAATCCAAAGGAATCGCAAGATAAACCTGCTCAACAATCGCAGTATTAGGAATTTGCAAGCCTTGCTGCACGGTTTCTGTCAACCTAAATGAAATGTTACGCATATTCAAAAATTCCGTCATAAAATCGGGCACTCGAAAAATTACTAGCGAATCCTCATAACCCTGCTCAATGTGAAATACACGGGCGAAAATCGGCGCGGCTCTGTTGTCCACAAAAAGAGGAATGTTCGCATTGCCAACCGTTAAATCGTCGGCGATTTCGTTGTCGATATATGCGGCAATGTACCACAAATTGCTGTTGACAATCTTGAAAACGTTGTCGCCCTCCGCAACTTCGCGCTGCGGAATTATCTGGTTAAAGTCAACGGTTTGCAAAGTTTGCTCTCTTGTCAACTGGAACATTGTTTCAAAATTTAGTTGAGATTCTAAGCCGTCAATTATTGTTGCGACGATTCCGCCGTGTGTAATTTGGATGGGCGTACTATTTTCGTCTAATTGAGACATCAATATTTGATGATTTATACCTAATTCGGCACGAATATTGGCATCCAAATTTTCCGTTACAATCATGCGGTTGCGCATATTCACATTTTGAACTATACTGTCGCGCAAAGAATACGCCTCGGATAAATCCAGTGAAATATGCCGATTTAGCCGTTCGTCAACCATATTTTGTATTTGCGAATTTATGCGGCGAATGTTTGGGTAAACAGCGGATAAATCCCCGCGAAGTTCCTGAAGTTGCAAAATTTGCTCCTCTACACGCTCCAAGGATTGCTGAATTGCGGAAATATCCTGTACATTTTGAATTGTTGCAACCACGGTTGACGGTCTAACTCGGTCATTGTAGTTAAAATTAAATTGGGTTAAACCGTCCGTTGGGGCTGTGTAAACGGTTTCGTTGCGGACGATGATTCCCGAAATTGTTTGCGGAGCTTCCACATTGCCAAGCCGAACCATTTCAACAGGAATTTCTGGCGTTGTAAAAAAGGCAATAACCGTCCGCAAAATATAAATGGCAACAAACGCAAAAAACAACGCTGCTACTACTTTTGTAGAACGAGTTATCGCTGTGCCGCGCCTTACTTCGTTTAGATTTTCGATATTTGCCTTTTTTTTGCGGTTGCCAAATTTCCTATTTCCACTATATTTTGGATTTATCGATACAACATTAGGGTTATCTTTTCGAGAAGTTTTGGAAGTTTTTCGACCAGTTTTGGCGGTTCGAGAAGTTTGACCAGTTGTATTTTTTGGCATAATGTACACCTCGTTTTAGTACAATATTTGTATTTTATTACAACATAATGGCTGTAGCAAGCGGATAATATCCGCCCCTACGGTTGACGGTTTGTAGGGGCGGATATTATCCGCCCGTTTTTCTACAACAGATTATTTTTAAGTTATTCGAGTATAAATTTCAATAGCACAAAATTATCCAACCGCACAAATAACCCGCGTAGCAATAAAATCAACGCCAGTATTTGCGGCATTTTTTAATATAACATCGCCAACATTTATGGGAGCAGTTACGGTTATATTTTGGACAGCTTTTGCACAATCCATAATTTTATTTTTTGGGATAGGTTTGGCAGTTTTTACCGATAACATGGGAATATCTCCGCCAGTAACTTTTACGGAAGTTGCAATGTTCCTGGTTGGGTTGGTAATTTCTTCTTTTGCGTAATTTTCGCCAATTTTGCAAAAATGTCCCGAAACGGCTATATAATTTTTGTCGGATTGGTTGGTTTCGACGGTTAATTCGCAACCCATTGGACAGCCGATGCAGGTTATTATGTCAACACAAATCATATTTTCCATTTTTTCCATTTTAATATTCTCCTAAAATATCAATTTGACACATTTTCATTGTGTTTAGTGCTTCGATATGGCTTTTTGGCGTTACGCCAGCACAACAATCAGCATTTACGCTAATGTTCACGTTTGGCAACATATTTTTTAGCAATATTGCATTAGATACTACACAAACATCGGTGCATAATCCGACAATTTCGATTTCGCAAGTATTGTCAACTTCGTCATCAAAATCGATGTCAATATCGTGATCCATTGTTGGCGTACTTAAACGACTATCGACAAAATTATCCACATAAAGATATTTTTCTAAAAAATCGCATAATTTTTTGCTACCAAAAACTGGCTTTTGGATAACATTATTTGTCAAGTGCGGAGAACGCCGAGTTTCTTTGTTATCGCGCCATGCTTTCATTACAGGCATACTAATTTGCCAGCCATATGTATTTTCTATGCAATGCTCGACGGGCAATTTTTTGCCTTCGGGCGTTTGCAAATAATCGATTTGATGCGTATCTTGTGTAAACAAAATTAGGTCGTCTTTGGAGTTTGTTATTCGGTTGACAACTTTGTCAACGATTGCGGCGGCTTCTGGCGTGCCTAAACTGCCGCTAATAAAATCGTTTTGCATATCTACCACAATTAAAATTTTTGTCATTTTTAAGTTCCTTTCATTTAGGCTTTTTTGCCAAAAAACAGCCCTTTTATATCTCCGTCAGAATTTTTGGCGGATGCGTTTATAATCAATTCTTCCAAGAATGCGAACAGTGCAATAATGCACAATATCAGCAACAAAACATTTATATTTAGCACAAGATACAGCAATGGAAACAAAAACAAAGCAAACGCTGTAAATTTATTGGCGTAAGTATGTAAAAGTAGAATTTCCTTAAAGCGAATAAACCCAACAAATATTGAAATAAAGCGGATTGCAAGCAGCACAGCAATCAAAACAAAAAATATCGGCGAAAAAGTTTCAACATTGGGAAGTATTCTAAACAAAGCAACCAAAGCAAACAGAAAATCGGCAGAGCCATCTAAAGCGGCGCCAAGTTTGGTTGTGCTGTTGGTTTTTCGTGCTATTGGACCATCAATCATATCGGTAAGCCCTGCAATAATGTACAAAGTCATAAACCAAAGAGAAAACGGCTCTAAAATTATCAGCGGCAAACACAGGATAATTCTTAATATTGAGAGCGTGTTAGGTACATATTTTACTAATTTCGGCATAATTCCACCCCTTTTAACAAATTTTAGCAAGTTTTATTTTATAAAATTTCTGCTGTAAAAACTCGATGTTCGGCGGTAGAACCTGCTATATATAAAGTGTTTTCGAACGTTTTGCATTCTACCAATATTTTATCGCCTATTTTTGCCTCGAGCAAATAATTAAAATGCACTTGCTTTGGAACAAAATTTATTTTGGCTTTTTGTAAAATATTTTCGATTAAATTGCCGTATATTGCGTTATTCATGTGAAAATTTACATCGGCATCGCTAAACATTACCGTATGGGAATATTCCGCAAGCAGTTGTGCATTATCGGGAATCGCCGTTTTTTTAACCTCAATATTAACATCCAGCAAGCCGTGCGCAGGAATCGCCACTGGCAGGGCTTTTGGCTTGCGAACTCGCCGCTCGGCTATATCCATCAAAACCCATAAACCTGTCCATTCGGCTATTTTTGTGCCGTCCAGGTTGTACAAATCGCCATTGCGGCGAAAAGTACCTTTTGTGATTTCGGCTGGCCAGGTTCGAATAGTTGCAGTTTGTTGAAATTTGGGCATTTGCAATATCTCAATAGAAAACCGCTGTAGCACAAAAGTTAGCCCCAAATCGGCAGTAACATCCAAGCCGAACCCTAATTTTTCGGCATTTGCACCAGCCGCTAAATTTATGTGCTTTAACAAAGCGGTAATTGTAACATTGCCAAGCGGGTTAATATCGTAAAAACCAAAGTAAATGTTGTCGTTGTGAATCATTTTAGCACCTCAAAGTATTTCGGCAATCCAGGTAGAAGGAACTGCATCGCTTGGCATTTTCCAATCTTCGTGCGGCGAAAGGCTAATCGAGCCAATTTTGGGAGAATCGGGCGAACAATTCCGCTTAAACTGTTGCGAAAAAAATCTTTTGTAAAAAATTTGCAAAGTTTTCTTTATTTCCAGCTTTGGATATTTGCCGTCAAAGGCAAAACAAGCTAGTTCTAAAATATTTTTTGCACTGCGACCTTTGCCCAACATATGGTACAAAAAGAAATCGTGCAACTCGTACGGACCTATAATATCCTCGGTTCGTTGGACAATTTCGTCCTGGTCGGCTGGCAATAATTCTGGGCTAATGGGCGTATCTAAAATATCGGTTAAAACTTCGGCTAATTTTAGGTTCGAAGTTGTATCGGCGACATATTTTATAATATGCCAAATTAAAGTTTTAGGCACTCCAGAGTTTACGCCGTACATACTCATGTGATCGCCGTTGTAAGTGGCAAAACCCAAGGCAAGTTCGGATAAATCGCCTGTTCCCAGTACAAGCCCGTTATTTTGGTTGGCAAAATTCATTAAAACCAGCGTACGCATTCGCGCCTGAGCATTTTCGAAAGTGATGTCCGCTTTTTCCATTGAATGTCCAATGTCAGTTAGATGTTGCTTTACACTGGCGGTTATGTCAATTTCTTGGCAGGGTACGCGCAAGGCTTTGCATAATTTATGGGCGTTTGCCAAAGTTCGGCTAGTAGTTCCAAAGCAAGGCATTGTAAGAGCCAAAACATCTTTTGAGCCTTTGTAAGTTGACGCATTTGGAACGCGCGTTTTGCCAATGGTAGCAGCTTTACTAGCCACCAACAACGCCAAAGTGGAATCTAATCCGCCAGAAATACCGATAACAGTAGTTTTGGCTTTAACGTGTCTTAGCCGTTTTACCAATGCGTTTGCCTGAATATTAAGAACTTCTTCGCAACGTGCATTAAGATTTTCGGTTGGCACAAACGGCGTAGTAGAAATTGTCCGCGACAGTTCTGTGCAATCCGATTGCAAATTAAAGTAAGTTTTTTTAATTTCGGGTTTTTGCCCAGTATTTTGCCCAGTATTTTGCCCAGTATTTACAGTATTTTTCATAAATTTTTGGCGTTTTTTATGTTGAATAGCAGTCAAATCGATTTCAGAAACAGCCCAAGCGGTGTCGAAAGGTTTGGATTCGGCTAATAAAATTCCATTTTCGTAAATAAGATTATGCCCCGAAAACACAGTATTTGTGGTACTTTCGCCATAGCCAGCATTTGCGTACAAATAGCCGCAAGCAAAGCGTTGCGAATCGCCTTTTATAATGGTGTGTCGATAATCGTAACTGCCGACGGTTTCGCTATCGGCGGCAAGATGTGCAATAATTGTGGCGTTCGGCACAATCGGCGTTTCGTGATTTAGAACAACCGAAAGGCTAAAATTTGGCGTATTATCGCATTTTAGTAAATTAGGCTCACTGCCTGGGAATAATGCAATTATATCGCCCTCTTTTATTACGGCTATCATATTTTTGTCTTCGTCATCTGGCAATCCAGAAATGCCCAAAACTGTGAGAACGTTATAATATTGCGTTGTGTCAACTAGCCGATAAAAAGCGTTTCGTGCCGAAACTAGCAATTTTTCCTGCAAAAACAAATCGCCGCAAGTTGAGCCAGTTACACAAAGTTGCGGCAAGCACAACATAGCAATTTTTTCATCGCTAGCACGTTCCATTAACAATCTAATTTGTTGCGTGTTATAACTACAATCGGCAACCCGCAAATTTGGCGTTGCCACCGCAACTTTCAAATAATCCTTAAAAATCTCCCTCACCTCTTCAATTATAATTCTAAACAAAAAAATTTATTGTGTCAAATGATTAAATATAAAACCTTGGGGGCGCCCGCCTGCCAGCGGACAGGCTACCCCAAACCCCGCTGGGTACGCGTACCCAGACCCGCATTTTTATTTATTATTGGCGATTTATTGGTAAATGCAAAGGTCAAGCAATAACGGGCGGATAATATCCGCCCCTACGATTGGCGTTGCTGTGGGTTTGTCGAAAATTCGTTTAGCTTGTTCATTTAATAGTTTTGGCGTTATCCGTGCATTATGGCAATAACAATTTAGCGGGTCAAGGGGCACGCTCCTTGCGGGTGTGGGCAGCGCCCACGGTTTTGTTTTGATACTCCTCCAAAAATCGTGTAGGCTCAACATTTTTTTCGTGGCGTTTTTTTATTACTGATATTGTTAGGTTTTGCCTGGCTCTGGTGGCGGCTACGTAAAATAGGCGGCGTTCTTCTTCGATTTCGGCGGCTGTGCGGCTGCGTTCGTGCGGGATTAGCCCTTCTACTGCACCTATAACGTATACGTTGTCAAATTCTAGTCCTTTTGCACTGTGCATTGTTGTTAAAGTAACTCGGTCGGTGGCGGATTGCTGGTCAACTGGTTGGGTTGCGTTTTCGGCGTGTTGCATAAAATCGGCAAATATTGGAAAATCCTCGGCGGCTTCTTGTAATTCGTTTAATATCTCGTATAAACCGATTGGGCTCGTTTTTTGATATTCGCAATGCTCTTTGATGTACGCATCGTAGGATAAATTTTTGCGGATGAATTTTATTGCGGTTTGGGTTTTGCGTTTGTTTAACGCTTTTATGTTGTCAAATAGCTCGTCAATGTTGCCTTTTTGGCTAGAGTTTAACATTTCGGTTTTGTGGTAAATTTGAAATATATCCAAGTTTTCTTGTTTAATTTTTTGCAAAAAGGCTTTGCTGATATACCGAAACGGCTTGTTTATTATCCTTTCAACATCTTGTATAAATGCTGTGCCGTTTGCCAACCTAAAATATGCGAAAATATCCTGTGCAATCCAGTGATTGTACACGCTAGAAATTTCGTCCCGTATTATGAACGGAATATTTGTCAACATAAAAGCATCGGTAAAAGCGCGTGCCTGCATATTTGTGCGATAAATAATAGCAATCTCGTTTAGCTGAATGTTCGGATTTTTATCGATATTTTTGCGTATTTGATTCGCTATTGTTTTCGCCTCGCTGTTTTGGTCGTTGTAGGTTGCTATGGTCGGCTTTACGCCAGGTTTGTTTGTTCCGATTATTTTTTTGGGAAAGCGATTTTCGTTTTTTACGATTATGTTGTTGCTAAACGTGATAATATCGTCCGTTGAGCGATAATTTACGTCCAACAAAATTTGTTTAGCTTGCGGGAAATCTTTTGTAAAGTTTAGCAAAAACTCGGGCCGCGAACCTCTAAATCGGTAAATACTTTGGTCATCGTCGCCGACAATGCACAAATTATGCGGTGCAACCGACAGCATTTTTATACATTCGTATTGCACTTGATTTATATCTTGAAACTCGTCAATCATTATGTACTTAAATTTGTTTTGCCAAAAATTTAAGTAATCTGGTTCGGCTTGCCAAAGATTATGACAAAGTGTCAACATATCGTCAAAATCGATTTTTTTGTGTTGCCGCTTTTGCTGTTCGTATGCAGAAAAAATTGCGGTAAATTCTTGCGTGCCGATTGATTTGGAATTGTAACCCTCAATATCGTACATTTCGTTTTTTACTAGCGATATTTCGTTTAGCAACTCCAGGAGAATATCTTCGTCAGGTTCAATTTCAAATTTTATCAACAAGTTTTTAACGAGATTTCGCCGTTCGCCCTCATAAAATATATTTTCTAAAGAATAATTATATCTATGTCGCAATACTCTAAAAAATATTGCGTGAAAAGTACCAAAGGTGCAGCTTAAACCATTGGACATTTTTTTGAAACGGTTTTCCATTTCGGTTGCGGCGGCTTTCGAAAACGTTATAACCAAAACTTCTTTAGGATTACACTTTTTTATAAGTTGTAATGCACGATGAGTAATAACGGTGGTTTTGCCGCTTCCAGGACCAGCGAAAACCATCAATGGTCCATCAACATGGTTAAACGCCGCTTTTTGACTGTCATTTAAGTTCACAACTGCACCTCGTTTCAGCAATTACAGGTTGGGAAAAAGCACACAAGTAGGTTGGTCAACTTCCACAAAAAGCCCTGCATAACTTAAAGTACCAGTTTTTTCTTCCCAATCGAGCAAATTGACTTTATTAGACTCTTGACAAGCGACTAAAACTTTATCGTGAGTAGGAGCAAAAATAAAATCTCGTGGACATTTGCCGTAAGTTGGCACGGTGGAATCTAATCCGTAAATACTGCCGTCTTTATTTAGCGAAAAAACGGAAATAGAATCGCTAGATTTTCCACGATTGGATGCAAAAAGAAAATTGCCGCCTGGAGATATTCGTATAGCGGCACTATCGCTATGCGTTGGCAAATTATCGGGCAAAGTTGGCAAATGGCGACCGCGCAAAGACAAATAATCGATACTTAACGGCACGACAATATTTCCCATTTCGCAAATAAGATAAACCATTTGGCATTTATTATTAAACACAAGATGCCGCGGTCCAGAGCCAGCAGGTGCTTTATATTGGGCAATAGCTTGTCCTTCTCCGTTGATTACCAAAACCATGTCTAAGCCCAAATCGCAAACCCAAACATTGCCGTCGATGTACTCTGCATAATGTGCATGGGCTGTATCTTGTCGCTTGGGATAAACTTTACTAGGCGACGCAAAAGTTGTGTGATCGATAATTTTGGAAATTTCCCCAAGGCTGCCGTCTTGTAGTATGTTTAATATTGAAGTAGTTCCGCTCATGTAGTTTGCTATGTACACCAACGAGCCGTCTTCATTAAATGACAAATGACAAGGCGAATCTCCGCCAACGTATACTTCGTTAAGTAAAGTTAAACTAGCATCATCATTTATTTTGAAGGCAGTTGCTTTGCCTGGAATTTCGTTTGTGGCGTATAAAAATTTGCCAAATTGCCGTAAATAAGTTGCTCCAGGCGAAAGATATTTTTCCAGTACAGTAAGTTCTTTATCATAATTGCAATAATAGATGTAATCTCCGTAACCGCTTGTATAAAAATACATAAGATTAGCTCCTTTCAAGTGATGTAAAAATGTAAACCTGCATTTTTAAGATACAGGATTATAATTATTCTCCTCTAATTTCGGCGGCAAAGTTCCACATTATGCCAAATTTATCGAATAAGATTCCTGCGCAAGGGCTGTAAAAATGGTCGCCCAACGGCATGGTAATACGTCCCTCTTCAGCAAGGACAGCAAAAGCGTGTTTAGTTTCCTCGATAGTAGCTTCAACGGAAATACAAATTTGCTCGGTAACGGATTCATTAAGAGGATGGTTAAGTCCGCAATCGCTCATTCGCATATAATCATCGCCAATTTTTAAGGTAGCTTGTAAAACAAAATCCTTTTCCTCGTCCAGTATAGGAAAATTTGGATTAGCGGGCATATCGCCAAAGTGCATAACTCTAGCTTCGGTATTGAAAGCACGTTTGTAAAGGTCTAGTGCCTCGTTGCATTTGCCCTTAAATGTCAAATATGGTCTAGTTTTCATAAAAAACCTCCGTGAAAAATTTTTATTACTAAAAAAATTATACAGGGTTTGCGATATTTTGTCAAAATTAAAAAATTGCGTTTTCTACAAATGTAGGGGCGGATATTATCCGCCCACAGGTATAAACGGGCGGATAATATCCGCCCCTACGAAATTGCCTGTCCATGCAAAATTATTTGTCCATACGAAATCATTTGTCCATACAAAATTTCCTGTCCACACAAAATCGTTTTCCCCTACAAATTTTCGAATAAAAATGTTATAATAAACTTTCAATAAATTATAAGAAAGGATTTACCAATGATACAAATATACGCTTGCCATGCAGGAACAGGCAAAACAACGCTCGCTAGAATGCAGCCACATAAATACATCGATTTTGTTGCAATGCCATACAAATATTATTTGCCAAATAGTCCCGAAACCTTTGTCGAAAGCCAAAAAGCGGATGCAAGTTTACAAATGCGTTTGGATTATCCCTACAATTACATTGTGGCACTAATTATGCAACTTGACACAACTGACAAAATATTGCTTATTCCGCCAGAAAATAAAGTGCTAGATTATTTACGTCAACTGGAAATTGAATATATGCTATTTTATCCGCCAAATACTCCCGAAAGTAAACTAGAATACCAAAATCGCTACATAAACCGTGGCAACAACCAAAATTTTTTAGATATATTCATCGGCAACTGGGACGATTTTATAAAATCCTTGGAAAACGACGAATGCGAAAAAAAAATAGTAATTCCTCCAGATAAATTTTTAAGCGATATAGTCAACTTTGTGTTATAATAGCCTTTGGCAATTAAAAATAGCGGGTCAAGGGACGCGTTCCTTGCGGGTTCGGGCAGCCTGTCCGCCGGCAGGCGGGCGCCCCAAGGTTTTATATGTTGAAGTTTTGGGAGGATATTATGCGATCTATTTTTTCGTTTTTGGATGGAATTGCGAGTTTTAGGGAAATTGAGTTGTTGGGCGATGGCGTTGCGGAGTTGGTTACTGGGTTGGTTGGCTCGCAGAAGTGGCATTTGGCGGCGGCTGTTATGGCAAAATTTGGGCGCAGCGGAGTTATTGTTACTTATTCTGAATTGAGTGCAAAGGCGGCTTTTGACGATATTAGTTATTTTTGTCAACAAAATTGCTTGCTGTATCCTGCACGAGATTTATTGTTTTACGCCGCCGATGTAAAAAGTTCCGATATTTCGCGGAAACGCTTTTCGGTTTTGTCCGCTATTTTAGCAGGAAAAAACCCTGTTATTGTGCTGTCTGCCGAGGTTTTGTTGGAGCGAATTATGCCCAAACAAATGTTGCTTGACAAAATTATAACTTTGAATGTTGGCGACTCGCTATCAATAGACGAGTTTATCGAAACGTTGGTAAAAATGGGATATTCTCGGACTTATCAAGTTGAAGGTGCAGGACAATTTGCTGTGCGTGGCGGAATAATCGATATTTGCAATATTTTAGAGGAAAACTCGGCTATACGTCTGGAATTTTTCGGCGATGAACTTGATTCTATTCGCTCGCTTGATGTAATTTCGCAACGCTCGGGAAGTAACTTGCAAACCGCAAAAGTCTTTCCTGTAACCGACTTTTCTATGGATTATCCCACAAATTTATTGGATTATCTGCCGCAAGATACTATCCTATTTTTTGACGAACCCAATTTTATTGAAACGCACATAAAAACCGTCTGGGAAGAATACGAGGAAAATATTAAGCAACAACTGCTGAAAAACGAAAAAGTAAATTTGATGTTGACATTTTCCGAGGTTAATATCAAAAAATTTGATACCGTACTTTTGGCAGATTTAACATCCCAAGCTAAAGCCTTTAAGCACAGACCGCCCATAAAATTTACCGTAAAATCGTGTCCGCCGTTGCGCCGCTTGCCGAACGAGTTAAAGGAAGATATTTCGTTTTGGATAAACCAAAATTACAGCATTGTTTTGCTTGCTAGCCACGAACGCAGTGGACAACATTTGGCGGATTCGCTCGCTGAAATGGATATTCCCGCACGATATGACGAAAATTTGCACAGCATTCCCGAAAAAATGGTTACAGTTACAAGCGGAAATTTGGCGATGGGCTTTGAATATCCCGAATGCAAGTTGGTTGTCATTACCGATAAAGAAATGTTTCCGCAGTTTAATAAATCGGCAAAACGCCGCCGCCGCGCGCAAAAAGGCTCTAAAATTGACAATTTTGCCGATTTGAATATTGGCGATTATATAGTTCACGATAATCACGGCGTTGGGCTGTTTTTGGGATTGGAACAAATTGTTATTGACGGATTAAGCAGGGATTATCTCAAAATAAAATATGCGGACGGCGAGCTGAAAATTCACACAGGACAACTTGACCAAATTCAAAAATATATCGGCAATGCGGAGAATCTCAAGCTAAATAAATTGGGCGGCGCAGAGTGGAACAAGGCAAAAGCCAGGGTAAAAGGTGCGGTCAAAATTTTAGCAACCGAACTTGTCGCTTTGTACGCAAAACGTCAGGCGGCAAAAGGTTTTGTCTACTCAAAAGATACCGTTTGGCAATCCGATTTTGAACTGGATTTTCCGTACGAAGAAACGGACGACCAAATTTTGGCTATCGAAGAAATTAAAGCCGACATGGAATCCGACAAAATTATGGATAGATTATTATGCGGCGATGTTGGTTACGGCAAAACGGAAGTGGCTGTACGAGCGGCTTTTAAGGCGATTCAAGATAGTAAACAAGTTGCGTATTTAGTTCCCACAACAATTTTGGCACAACAGCATTATGCAACTTTTGTCAACCGCATGAAAAATTATCCCGTTACAATCGAGCGGCTTTCCAGGTTTCAAACCGCAAAAGAGCAGAAAACCGCTGTAAAACGGCTGTCAACGGGCGAAGCGGATATTGTCATAGGAACGCACAGGTTGCTTTCGAAAGATGTCCAGTTCAAAAATTTGGGCTTAATTATAGTTGACGAAGAACAGCGATTCGGCGTTTCGCACAAGGAAAAGCTGAAAAATATTAAGGCGGACGTTGATGTTCTAACTTTAACGGCAACGCCGATTCCGCGAACCTTGCATTTAAGCATGACGGGCTTACGAGATATGAGCATTCTCAACGAACCGCCCAGCGAGCGGCGACCTGTGCAAACGTACGTAATGGAATATAACAAGGATTTTGTTCGGGAGGCGATAAATCGGGAACTTTCTCGCAAAGGGCAGGTTTATTATTTGCATAATCGAGTACGCAACATAGTTGAAGAAACCGCCAAAGTACAGGCTATTGTGCCGTATGCAGAAGTCGCATTCGCACATGGGCAAATGTCCGAGCGCGAACTGGAGAACATAATGTTTGCCTTTATTAACGGCGAAATTGACGTTTTAGTATGTACTACAATTATAGAAACTGGCTTGGATATTCCCAATGTGAACACGTTAATTGTGCAAAACGCCGATTATATGGGATTAAGCCAGCTGTATCAACTGCGCGGCAGAGTTGGGCGGTCTAATCGGCTTGCGTACGCCTATTTAATGTATCGCAAAGACAAAATTTTGGATGAAATTGCACAAAAACGACTACAAACTATTCGTGATTTTACTGAATTTGGCTCTGGATTTAAGATAGCCCTAAAAGATTTGGAAATTAGGGGAGCGGGCAATTTATTAGGCGCGGAACAGCACGGACATATGGACAGCGTAGGTTACGATATGTATTGCCGCCTTTTGGAGGAAGCGGTACAAGAATTGCGTGGCGAAGCGACCGCACCAACCTTTGAAACTTCCGTTGACATTTCGATAAATGCGTATATTCCAAAGTATTACATAGAGGACGAAATGCAAAAGTTAGAAATTTACAAAAAGATAGCCATGATAAAATCGCAATCCGACAGCAACGATGTCCAAGAAGAAATAGAAGACAGGTTTGGCGACCTACCAAAAACAGTGCAAAACTTACTAGATGTAGCTTTATTAAAGGAAAAAGCTAACAAATTGGGAATAACAGCCATCTCGGAAAAGGGCAATCAGCTAATCTTAACATTCAAGCACAACGCCCCCGTCGATGCCGACAAACTAACCCAATTTATCCTAAAAGAAAAAGGCAACGCCAACTTCAAAATGATTTCCAACCCCCGACTAACCTACAAAATCCAAAAAAATTCTAAACACAGCCTTGGGCATATATTGACAAATTTAGAGAATTAGGACCTCGGGCGCCCGCCTGCCGGACGGGCAGGCTGCCCGAACCCGCAAGGAGCGCGCCCCTTGACCCGCACATTTTTT
>JGI24700J35501_10930720_pt1 | contig 20096 bp, 17 predicted proteins | sample TergutTh196P1_FD_35501 | JGI IMG/M metagenome (IMG submission 35501)
TCTGCTCTGCTCTGCTCTGCTCTGCTCTGCTCTGCTCTGCTCTGCTCTGCTCTGCTCTGCTCTGCTCTGCTCTGCTCTGCTCTGCTAATTATAACACAGTCTGGCAAATTTGTCAACCCCTTTCGTGATTTTTTTGCAAATTTTTTGCGTATCCGACAGGATAAAAGCCACCGCCGAACGCCATATTGACTGCCTTTGCCGTCAAATGGAATTTTGGTGTGATTGAACCCACCAAAAACCACCAAAAACCGCCAAAAATTGCCAACAAAAATATTGTACCACATTTTTTGCAGCTGTGCAAATTTTTTTGAAAAATTTTTTTGAAAAATTTTTCGCCCCTGCAATTACACCTCACAAACCACCGCACATTGTTTCCCAAAAAATGCCAGCCCAATCCGAACAAGCCGCTTATTTTCGTCCAATTCCACGCCGTAGCGCTTTTCGTTAATCTGCCGCAATGCCGCCGCCGCATCGTCCGCTAAATCCTCCGCTTTTTCCGACGATTTTAACTCAAAAATATAATAAGCCTCCTTGCGTTCAATGAAAACGTCATACCGCCCATCGCCGCTTTCTCGATTGGACGTGGGATAACATTTTTTGGAATCGCCATAGGCACACAGCAAAATCAACATAAACTGCTGATAAGTGCGTTCTAATGCCTTTTTTGTGGGTTCGTCCCTCGGTTTTAGGAAATCGTGGTAGGACATTCGATTGTCCAAAATATCCTGCAAGTCCTCGGCGAATTTTTCGGCGTTGTGGCTGTTGCGGAAAATATTCAAGATTGGCGTTGGCTCTTTGAAAGCATATTTTAGGATAAAATCCTTCCACGCAAGCATAAGCTCCTTGTTTGGAATGGTAAGGGCAACAAATGCATTTTCGGGACTTTCTGCCGATTCGGTTTCCACAGCCAAATAGCCAGCCTGTACCAGCAATGAGTAAAAATCCCTGTCAAGCGTGTATTCAGGCGAAAGTCCTTTTAGTGAAATGCGTTTGTCAACCGTTTGTAAAATCCGCTCGCCGTCCAGTAGCCGTGCGAGTGTTTCCATGCGTTCCACGTTGAGCAGTTCGGCGATTATGTCCATTACTCCGCTTCTTGTCCAATGGCAGTCGTAGCTGCCCCTTTTTAGAAAAGTGGCGACAGAATACGTATTGTAAATGGCGTGTCCGTTGACCAAAATGCCGTTGTACCAGGCTTTTAATTCCGCCTTGTCGAAGTCCGCCAACGCTTGCAACTCGTCAATTTCCGCCTCGGTAAAACCGTAATCGTCCGTGTAGAGGTTGTCGTCAAATACGTCAAATACCTCGATATTGTTTAATCCGCTAAACAGGCTCTCTTTTGAAATACGCATAACACCTGTAAGCAATGCCTTTTCCAAAAATTCATTCCCTTTTATCCCAGCCGAGAAGAACAACGTCAGAAAGTTACGTATTTCCTCGTATTGTGGGGAGTTGTGGTTGTCCATGAGAATTTTGTCGTATTCGTCAATGAGAATGTACGAACGCTTGCCTGTGGCTCGGTGGACGGATTCCGTCAGGTGCAGCAAGCCGTCTGTGTCCTCAAAATCCTTGTTGGAAATGTATTCCAAAGCCATTTCAGGGATATTGTCGCCGCAATAATCCTTGATATGCTGAACAATCCTAAAGTACAGGGTTTTCTTGTACGTTTTCGGATTAAGCAGCCGAAAATCAAAATGAAACGCAGGTGCGGAGTTTGCAAGCTCCCAAACAGGGCTATTTTCAATGTACAGTCCTTTGAACAAATGCCGAAAATCCGCCCTATCCGTGAGGAAATGCCGCAACATACTCATATTAAGGCTTTTACCAAGCCGCCTATGGCGTGTTACCAAGTGGACTCGACTGCTGTCATTCAAAAAATTCTCTATCATACGAGTTTTGTCCACGTACAAATTGCCGCCTGTTATTATCAACTCAAATATCGACGTGCTAAGGTCGATTTTCTTTACATCTCCGATTATCATAATACCCTCTTTTCTGAATGGTGCTTGCCTTGGTTATGTTCATAATTATAGCCTGTTTTTTTGGGGATTGCAAGTTTTTTGAGGGAGATTGTGAGGATTGCATACGTTCAACTAGCTTTAGCTGATGGAAGATTTCACATAGCAAATTTTTTTGAAAAATTTTGACAAATAAAATGCTTGCAAAAATTTTCCCCCCGTGCTATAATAATGAAGTAAGAAAACTTGCTAGGGGTGCTTGCACGGGCGGAATATCGACCCGACAGGCTGAGATACACCCTTTGAACCTGATCCAAGTAATATTGGCGAAGGAAAGCAATCCGTGCATAAGCACCTCCTGCAAGTTTGTAGCATTTTGACATTACAAAAGGAGGTATTTATGTCGAAAACAAAACTATTAACGGTCGGGGCAATCTGTGCGGCAATGGCGTTTGTCCTTAACCAAATCACAATCGGCGGGCTACCGCAGGGCGGTTCTACCACCCTCGGCTCCATGCTCGTCATAGCCCTTGCGGGCTACTGGCTAGGTCCTTTATACGGTATTCTAGTTGGCATCACGGTCGGATTACTCGACACAATAACAGGCGTATGGTTTGTGCACCCAATCCAATACTTGCTCGATTACCCAATAGCTTATGGTGCGCTGGGCATCTCTGGATTTTTCAAATCCGATAAATTTGGTAAATATGCTCTCCACATCGGCTACACACTCGGCGTTCTAGCACGTTTCCTCTCCGTCTTCCTAGCAGGCATAATCTTCTGGGGTCATTTCGCACCCGAGGGTCAACCCGTTGCTCTCTACTCCCTACTCTACAACTCCACATACATCGTACCAGAGCTAATCTTCTCCCTAATCCTCATCTCCATCCCCACCATAAAAATCACCCTAGACCGCCTATCAACCACCCTACACAACACCTAAAAAACCGAGAACCTTTCGCCGACTCCTCCGTGTACACAACAATCACAAAAAAATGCCAATCTATATATAAAAAAATTAAAAAAAGGAGCGGGTCAAGGGGCGCGCCCCTTGCGGGGGTGTGGGGGCTGGCCCCCACGGTTTTAGCGGGGTGTGGGGCGGCAGCCCCACGGTTTTAAGGAGGGGTATTTTGATTTATGGGGTTGGGACGGATATTGTTGAAATAGAGCGTTTTCAGAGAGGTGGCGAGCCGCTGGGAGGGCGTTTTTTGGAACGCTGCTTTAGTGAAAGAGAGCGAAATGTTGTGCAAGGACGACCGCTGGAAGTTATGGCAGGGCTGTTTGCTGCGAAAGAAGCGGTTGCTAAAGCCCTTGGTACAGGCTTTGTTGGCTTTCGTCCGTCAGCTTTGGAAATTGTCCATGATGCGGCGGGGAAACCTGAGGTCGTGCTGCATGGCGGAGCGGCGGAAATCGCCCGAAAAGCGGGCGTTGTGAGGGTCGATGTGAGTATCTCGCATTGCAAAAGCTACGCCACCGCCTTTGCTGTCGCTAGTACGGAATAATGGACACTGTGCTGGAAAAAATTCGCCGAACGGCTACAAAATATGAAATGTTTAAGGCGAAGGACATAGTGCTCGTCGGCGTGTCGGGCGGGGCGGATTCCGTCTTTATGCTACACTCATTGCTGAATTTGAGGGATTTTTTCGGGATTACGCTGCACGTTTGCCATGTGAACCACAATTTGAGGGGCAAAGATGCCGAAAATGATGCGGATTTCGTAAAAAATTTGTGTAAGTTGCTAAATTTGCCGTTCCATTACCTCTCGGTGCAGGTAACTAGAGGCGAGTCCGTTGAAAATGCCGCTAGAAATGCCCGTTACAATGCCCTATTTCAGGTTGCAGAACGGATTGAAGCAAGCAAAATCGCCCTAGGGCATACCATGGACGATAACGCCGAAACCCTTATTTTACGCCTTGCTCGTGGCACGGGATTAGCGGGACTCTGCGGTATTCCGCCCGTCCGCCCGCATGAGACCATCTCCATAGTGCGACCGTTAATCGAAGTGGAACGACTGCAAATTGAGCAATTTCTAGCCGCCCACAACCTGGATTTTCGTACCGATTTGAGCAATTTTAACAAAAATTTTTACAGAAATCGTGTCCGATTGGACATTATGCCGAAATTACAGACCCTAAACCCGAAAATCGCACGACAGCTACACAAAAACATCTCTCTTTTCAACGAGGACGAGGAATTTCTAGATTCGCTTGCAAAAACGGCATTAACACGCATTTTATCGGGCAATCGACTCCATATTCCCACGCTGCTCGCTGAGCCGCCGACCATACAGAAACGTACACTACGTCTTACATTCGCCGCACTCACGGGGTTGCGGGACATTTCCCAACGCCACATATCGGCAATAATCGATCTCCTTTCCGCAAGGACGGGGAAAAAACTCCACCTGCCCCACGGGATAAGCGTGAGAAAAGAATACGAATTTTTGGTAATAAATCCCGAAAAAATGACGAAAACGCCCCCGCCTGAAAAATTTTCCGTGGAATTGCCTATACATTCCCGAATTTTTGTGCCTAAATTTGGCAGATATGCACAAAATAGAGTGCTAAATTACCTGCCGCCCGAAAAAAGTATTTCCACAGACCTATACACAAAACGGTTTAATTATGATAAAATAAGAGGTGGGTTGAGAATTAGATTTAGGACTGCTGGCGATAGGTTTACTTTGGCGAATGTGGGCAGTAAAAGGCTCAAAGATGAGTTTATAGATAGGAAAATACCAGCCGAGTTACGAGATGAAATCCCGCTTTTCGCAGTGGGCAACGATATTTTGTGGATTTTGGGCGACCTCGGCGGCGTGGCGGGCTACAACCGTACAAACAGTGCATTTTTGCCCGTCCCGAATTGTCAAGTTTTGGAAATTGAACTAAGCCATGAATGAGAGGTAATTAATGAAAGAAACCGTAAGTATGCTAATTTCCCAGGATGCGATACGTGAACGGGTGCGTGAGCTTGCTCATGAAATAATGCACGACTACAAACGTGAGCCGATAACGCTAGTATGTGCTTTAAAGGGTGCGTTGATTTTCATGGCGGATTTGGCTCGAGATATGGACACAATCGTAGGTTTCGACTTTATCGGCACGTCCAGCTACGGCGAGGGGACTTCCTCAACTGGTCGAGTACAACTCACAAAAGAAATTGAAACCGATCCCGTGGGCAAGCATTTAATCCTAGTGGAGGACATACTTGACACGGGCTACACGATCTCATTCTTAAAACGCCATCTTCTAGCCAAGAATCCGCTTTCCTTAAAAATCTGTTCCTTACTTGACAAGCCTGACCGACGAATAATTCAGGATGCAACTGCCGACTACATAGGTTTCACGATCCCCGACCAATTCGTCGTAGGCTACGGCTTAGACTACGCTCAACGCTACCGCAATCTACCCTACATAGGCGTACTAAACATAGAAGACTAAGACCGTGGGGCTTTGCCCCACACCCCACTGGGGGTCAGCCCCCCAGACCCCCGCTGGGGCCAGCCCCCCAGACCCCGCAAGGAGTGCGCTCCTTGACCCGCACTTTTTTACTGGTTTTGGGCGAGCGTTTAGTGATTTTTGGGTGGGGGCGTTGGGTTAATTTTTTGTAATATAAGCAAGACAAACAACCGCAAAACCTCGCAAAACGCATATAAAAAATAAAACAAAAAGAGGCGGGTCAAGGGACGAGATAGTCCAGTGAACTGTCGAGATGTCCCTTGCGGGGGTGTGGGGGCTGGCCCCCACGGTTTTGGGTTAAAGAGAGGGGAATGTTTTTTGAATAAGCATGCTAAGAATATAAGCTTGTATCTTTTGATATTTTTTACTATCGTCTTTGTGCTGTCGGCAGTGCGGATGCTTACGCCGCCCGTGCAAACCATGGAACCTTATAGCTACTCGGATATGGTTCGGGATATTATTGCAGGAGTCGTGTATAGAGTTGAAGTCGTTCGAGAAACGGACGTGGGGAATGCGGCTCGGGCCAACCTGTTCTTTGAAGGCGGGCCGATGCGATCGATTAATATCCCTAGCGTTGATGCGTTTATGACTTTTGCTCATCAACATCTGTCGGAAGATGCGTTGAATTTTGACGTGAATCCCACGCCGAGTACGAGTTGGTGGGTGCAATTTCTACCTACCATGCTCTTCTTGGGAATTACCGTGTTTATGCTGGTCTTCATTATGAGACAAATGCAAGGAGCTGGCGGCGGCAATCGGATGATGTCGTTCGGGAAAAGCAAGGCGAGGACTACCAATGACCCGAAAAATAAAATTACCTTTGCGAAAGTGGCGGGTCTGGAAGAGGAAAAAGCGGAATTGACGGAAGTCGTGGACTTCTTGAAAAATCCGAAGAAATATATCGATATTGGTGCTAGGATTCCGAGGGGCGTGCTGCTTGTTGGACCGCCTGGAACGGGAAAAACGCATATCGCTAAAGCGGTGGCGGGCGAGGCAGACGTGCCGTTTTATAGCATCTCGGGTTCGGACTTTGTGGAAATGTTCGTTGGTGTCGGTGCTAGTCGGGTTCGGGATCTGTTTGAACAGGCGAAGAAAAATCCTGCGAGTATCGTATTTATTGATGAGATTGATGCGGTCGGGCGGCGGCGTGGTGCAGGACTGGGCGGCGGCCATGATGAAAGAGAGCAGACACTGAATCAGCTGCTGGTCGAAATGGACGGATTCAGCACGACCGAGGGCGTTATCATTATTGCGGCAACGAATCGGCCTGATATTTTAGACCCAGCTTTGCTTAGACCTGGACGTTTCGATAGGCGGGTTGTGATAAATCGCCCCGATGTCAAGGGTCGTGAGGCGGTGTTGCAGGTTCATGCGGCGGGCAAACAGCTGGCGAAAGACGTGGACTTTAAGCAGGTTGCACAGACGACGGCGGGCTTTACGCCAGCGGATTTGGAGAATCTGCTGAATGAGTCGGCGTTGTTGGCGGCGAGAGAGAATAAAAAGGCGATTGAGGACGACCATATCAGGCGTTCGTTCGTTAAGGTCGGGATTGGCACAGAGAAAAAGAGCCGTGTGATTTCGAAGAAAGAGCAAAAAATTACGGCGTACCACGAGGCAGGTCATGCGATTATGTTCGAGGTGCTGTCGGAATTGGATTTGACCCATATTGTCTCGATTATTCCCACGGGAATGGCGGGCGGCTACACGATGCCGTTGCCGAAAGAGGACAGGCAATATACGACTAAAAAGAAGATGGAACAGGATATAATAGCGTTGTTAGGCGGACGTGCGGCTGAGGCGATTGTTATCAAAGACATCACAACAGGTGCGAGCAATGATATTGAAAGAGCTACGGCGATTGCTCGGAACATGGTTGTCAAGTACGGCATGAGCGAGGTTGTTGGACCGATTCAGCTGGGGAACGATAACGAGGAAGTCTTTTTGGGGCGTGATTTCGCACATCAGAGGAACTATGGCGAGCAGGTTGCATCCATGATTGACAACGAGATTAAAAGGCTTGTGGAAGATGCGTACAACGAGGCGTTACAGATTTTGACGGAGCATATCGAGGTGTTGCATAAAATTTCAAAAACGCTATTGGAAAAAGAAAAAATGACGGGCGATGAGGTGCGAGATTGTTTCCCATACGGCGTTTTGGAGCGGGCAAAGAATAAAGAAGAAGTGGCAGATCCATTTGGCGGTGCGGATTTTGGGATGGTGTTCTAGATGGCAAGATCAAATTTGACATTATTGACGGATTTCTACGAGTTGACAATGATGCAGGCGTATTTTGAGGCAGAACGGAAAGGGCGGTTGCAACAGCACGCCGTCTTCGATATGTTCTACCGCAAGAACCCGACACAGAGCGGATATGCGATAATTGCGGGCGTTCAGCAGGTGGTCGAGTATATTGAACAGTTGCATTTCACGGACGACGATGCACATTATTTGCGTGAAATGGGTATGTTTTCGCAGGCGTTTGTGGATTACTTGAAAAATTTCACGTTCACGGGCGATATTTGGGCGATTCCCGAGGGGACGGTCGTGTTCCCTGGGGAACCGCTCATCAAGGTAAAAGCCCCGATAATTCAGGCACAACTCGTGGAAACGGCGTTGTTGAACATAATCAACCATCAGAGTCTGATAGCGACCAAAGCGTCGCGTGTGTGTTATGCGGCGGGCAATGATGTGGTTTTGGAGTTCGGGCTAAGGCGGGCACAGGGGCCAGATGCGGGCTTGTACGGTGCACGGGCGGCGATTATCGGCGGTTGTCATGGCACGAGTAATGTTCTGGCGGGGCGTATGTTTGGCGTTCCCGTGCGCGGCACACACGCCCACAGCTGGGTAATGAGCCACGAGAGCGAGTTTGATGCCTTTGTAAAATATTCCGATTTGTACCCGCACGATTGCACGTTGTTGGTGGATACGTACGACACATTGCGGTCGGGCGTACCGAATGCGATACGGACGTTCGAGCTAATGCGGGATAACGGCGTGGAATTTCAGCGGTATGGTATTAGGCTAGACAGCGGAGATTTGGCGTATTTGACCAAAGAGGCGCGGACGATGTTAGATGCGGCTGGATTTCATACGGCGATGATAAGTGCCTCTGGGGATTTGGACGAGTATTTGATAGCGGATTTGAAGGCTCAGGGTGCAAAGATTAACGCCTGGGGCGTGGGGACGCATTTGATAACATCTGGGGATTATCCGTCATTTGGCGGGGTATATAAGCTGACGGCGGAGACCGACCCCCGTGGAAATTGGAGTCCGAGGCTAAAGGTATCGGATAATTTAGCGAAGCTGACGAATCCAGGCGAAAAGCGACTGTTTCGATTTTACGACAAGGAGACAGGCAAGGCGAAAGCGGATTTAGTAATGTTGGCAGACGAGAAGCCGATAGACGAAGGTAAAGATATAACATTATTCGACCCTTTGGCAACATGGAAGAGCATGACATTAAAGAGCGGCGAGTTTTACACGAGAGAGTTGTTAGAACCGTTATTCGTGGGCGGACGAGCTGTACAGCCAGTGCGGGACGTTATGCAGATACGCAAATATTATCTATCGGAGATAGCGACTTTGTGGGACGAGCACAAGCGGCTGAATAAGCCGCAATTATTCCCTGTCGATTTGTCTAAGCATTTGTATAATTTGAAACAGGGGATGTTGAAAATTATAAAAAATTATTAAGAAATTGCAAAACAGCAAGGTGGCAGGATGACAAAACAACAGAATCGCAAGGTGATAAACGAAAATATTACAAACGAGCGGGTCTGGGGGCACGCCCCCAGCGGGGTGTGGGGCAGAGCCCCACGGTTTTATAAGATGAAAAGCCCCATGGTTTTGGAGGTTGAGGGAACGAGATATGGTTTATGATTTTGTTTCTAAAATAAAAAATGCACAAGATGCGGTAACGAATGATGATTTGAGTGCAATAGCGGCGGAATTGACTAAAGATGTGAATACACCGTTGGAATTGAAATTTGTGATGTCGGGGGAGAAAACACCTGAATTTTTGGTAAAGTCGCAGGTCTCGATTTCTTCCATGACGCATCTGCATGATAAAGAGCTGGAAGACACGATAGAGGCTTTTATAAAATATTTAGAGGGGATCGCAGAGGCGATAAAAGGCGAGGTAAGTCGGCAAGATGGCTTTTATAATAGCACACGGACTTTTAAGCGGTTGTTTACGTGAGAGGCTTTTTGAGGTTGGTTCGAGGAATTTTGAAAGGAACGCTAAATTATGAAAAATCTATTTTCACCATTTGTAACGAAAGGTTTATCGCTGAAAAATCGTGTTGTGTTGCCCCCCATGTGTAATTTTGCTATAGATAAAAACGACGGAATCCCAACAGATTGGCATTTTGTGCATTATGTGAGCCGTGCTATCGGTGGCGTAGGCTTGATTATTGTGGAGATGACAAATATTCATCCCGATGGTCGTATTACCGACAAATGTATGGGGCTATGGGATGATGCACAAATAGCACCGCTAAAACGTATTGTTGACGAATGTCATAAATATGGGGCAAAGGTCGGTATACAAATTGGTCATGCCGGACGCAAGGCACAGAACGCAAAAGACCTCGTAGCCCCATCGCCTATCCCTTTTAACACAGATTTCAAAACGCCTCGTGCTTTGACTGCCGCAGAAATAAAGGACACAGTGCTGCAATTTCAAAAAGCCTGTGAAAGAGCAGTAGCTGCAGGGGTTGACACCATTGAACTACACGCTGCACACGGTTATCTCATACATCAATTCCACTCGCCGCTGACAAATATGCGAGATGATGAATACGGCAAAGATTTAACATTATTCGGCAAAGAGGTAATAACTGCGATAAAACAAGTAATTCCGCCTGAAATGCCTTTAATTACACGCATATCGGCAATGGAATATGTGGAGAAAGGTTACACAATCGACTATGCTATTGATATTGCAAGAGCTTACACAGAGGCTGGTACGGACATACTCCACATAACGTCAGGCGGCGAAGGAGCTATAGGCAGTGATGGCAGGCCTGGAATACACGCAGCCTATCAACTTCCTTTAGCTCGAAAAATAAAGGAGAGTTTGGGAATACCAGTTATAGCGGTGGGGCGTTTGAACGAGCCGAATCTTGCCAATGCCATAATCGGCAACGAAGAGGCGGATTTGGTAGCGGTGGGTCGTGCCATCTTACGCAATCCAAACTGGGTTCTCGAGGCGGCTCACACACTCGGACACGAAATAGACATACCTGGCAGACTAGACACAGGCTTCAGAATCAACAGATAATTTTAAAACCGTGGGGCTCTGCCCCACACCTGGCACCAGACCGTCTGGCCGCTAGGGGCGTGCCCCCAGCCCCGCACTTTTTAAATTTTCAACTTGTTTGCAATAATACCAAAAATGCAAGGCGTAGCATACTCCCCCTCGTATAGGAACGTCCTGTGCGAGAATGTGGGAGTTTGTTAATTTAAAATATCACCCTCCCAGTCAATTATCCCGCCGAAATCGTACACGGACATAAAACCAGCGTTTGCGAAAATATTAGCGGCAGTATTACTGCGTACACCCGAATGACAATAGATTAAAATCGTATGCTCTTTGGAGGGAATAATGGCGGGAACTAGAAAATCTAATCCCGCCTGTATCGTGTCGAGCGGGACAGAAACGGCATTTTCTATATGCCCTCCCGCAAACTCCTCTGGCGTTCTCACGTCCAATATAATAACATCTCCAACCATCATCTCCATCGCTTGCGTACTGCTGATGATTTTGGGCTGTATTACCAATTCCTGTATCTCCATTTCACTATCCCTCGCTTGTGCAACTGACTCAGGTGTCGTGCAAGACACAAATAAAATCATTGCAAATACAAATATCCTCACTTTTCATCCGCCTCTATCATCCTCAAAACATCCGTATTGCGGCTGTATTCGTACACATTGTAGGTCAAAAAAGCCTCTTCATCAGAGTACGGACTTCTCTTGTCGTTTTCGACGAGCTGTCGGACGAATCTTAAAGGCATATTTTTCTTCACGTGCAGAACAACAAAATTTGTTTCCACCATAACCACGTAAAAATCATCGTTCAAAATTTCCGCAAGTTTCTTTGACACACCCTCGAGAAACGGTACGGTTGCCGCATTTTGAGTATCGCCCAAAAACAAAGCATAAGATCCAATTTGCGATTTTTTCAGCTTAAACCCAGGTTCTAAAAAAAGGCTGTTTTTTGCGGGGTATTTTGGCGGCGTGATGCCTTTCATAACTGCTTCCATTTGCATAAGCCCAGGTTTGAAGATTTTGGCGGTGTTTTCCGATGCCCAGCTGAAAATTTCATTCTCGGGCATATTCCACTTTTCAATCACGCTTTTGGGAATTTTAGTCGTGCTTAGCCCATTTTTAAGCTTGCTAACTACCATGTAGATTACGATGGCAATATCGCCAATACGTCTATACATATGGCTTTCCAATAATTTTTTGTTTTTGTCGTAATTTATCGGACGTATGATGACTTTATCCTTGATTTTTTCAAAATTATCCATATCGTCCAAATCCATTTTTTTGGCTATTTCTTCCGAATCTTCAGTGGTTTTTACCATATCCAAAATCACTTCGCCAATGGGTTTGCCCATAGAATAATCCCTGTAAAAGGGGGCGATTATGAAGCCGCTCTCGCTCTTTCTCTTGTCCTTTTCGATTACTCGGATTGCCTCGTGGACGACATCATCGCCACGGGGGGATTTGCGTTCAACAACATCATACTTATCGCCGAAAATCTTCGCAAGGCTTTCCATTGCGTATGCTTTGAATTCATCATAGCCCATATCCTTAAGCGGCTCCGAAAATGAAAAATGTTCCTCTCGTATGACACCATCTTCGCCCTTTTGTTCTACGGAAAAAAATTCATTGCCCGCCCCTAAATCCTCGAAAAAACGCATCCATTTTATCTTCGTTTCTTCATCGTTTATTGCGGGTTTTTGAAATTTTGTTCCCTTTGTGAGTTCCCGAGGCAAGTTTTCAGCTGCGTGATGCAGAATCTCTTCATCGGTTGCAGATGTTAGATTGTTATTTTTAACATATTCGCTGAAAAAGTCAAACCCGCTTTGCATAAATTCGATTTCATGTTTATGCATCGTATTTATCACATTGCTGGGGGTATTGGTATTTTTGGGGAATATCGTGTACAGCGGCTTTTTAAGATTGGGTTCCCTCTTTTTTGCCAGTTCATACATTTCATCGGAAAATTCCTCAACATCATCAATCGTAGGGATAAATCCCAAGTTAAAAATTGACATTATTGCCGGAACAAGTTCCTTAATTATTTTTGACATTTTTGGCGTAATTTTAAGCGTGGTATTCATAAAAATCTCCTTTAACTTAAAATGATCAAAACCGTGGGACTCTGCCCTGCACCAGACCGTCTGACCGCAAGAACCGCCCCTTGACCCGCTCATTTTTTATTGGCTTTATTTAAGATGGCATCGTTTAGGGGTTGTGAGGCTAGTGGGCGGAGTTCTATGGTTTTGTTACATGATTGATTTTTGGGTAGTGTTGCAAACGAGTTGAAATATTACAAACGAGCGGGTCTGGGGGCGCGCCCCCAGCGGGGTGTGGGGCAGAGCCCCACGGTTTTTGTTTTTACGAAACTATTCGTTCCAAAATACGGTTGCTGCGTTCTATAAAGTTGGTCATTTGCTCATTTGAAAGTGGTTTATGCCCTAGCATAGCCAAATCGTAAACCTGTCGGGCTATTAGATCAAAATCCTCTTTGCGGGTTTGATTGCCGTGTAGATCTAACAAAATTTGTACTAGCTTGTTGTTGCGGTTGAGTGTTAGGCTTTCGCCATTTTCGAATAAATCCGCTGAAAATGGGCCGCTATTGCCAAAATTTATCATCATATCTCTTGTCCGCCGCATTTCCTCCGAGAGTAGCATAATCGCCGATACATCGCTAGATTTCAGCGTTTCTATCGTTACAACCAACTGGTCATTGCCCACAAGTTTCCTAAATACCCCTTCAATCTCGTCCTCTTGTTTTTGTAATGCCTCGTCCTCTACCTCGCCTTGCTTGAGATTCTCGCTCAAACTGGAGTCGATACGCTTGAATTTTGTTTCCGCTTCGTCTTCGTATTGCTCCAAATAGTTAATATACGGCATATCCAAATTTTTTGTTAATAGAACCGCTTCCATGCCCTCCGCATCGAACAATTTTATATACTGAGCCTGCTGCTTGTCGTCCGATACATAAAACACAGTATTCCCCGTTTTTTCCTTATTTCGCTCCAAAAATTCCTCTAGTGTGAAATAATCGCCATTTGTGGTTTTATACAGCATAGATTGCTTGACTTTATCGTAAAAATCCCCTTCTTTGATACAGCCGTACTTTATAAACGGGCTTATATCATCCCAGTAAGATGTGAATTTTTTCCTATCTTTTTTGAAAATGGAGTTTAATTTATCGGCTACTTTGCGGGAAATATAGCCCGACATTTTCCTAACCTGTGCATCGCTCTGCAAAAAGCTACGGCTCACATTAAGCGGCAAATCTGGGCAATCCATCACGCCCTTCAAAAGCAGCAGATATTCGGGGATTACTTCCTTAATATTATCCGCTACAAAGACTTGGTTGTTATATAACTTGACCTGCCCGTCCATGTACTCCAATTCGTGCTTGAGTTTCGGAAAATACAGAATCCCCTGCAATCTAAACGGATAATCCATGTTGAGATGTATCCAAAAGAGCGGGTCTTGAAAATCCAGAAAAACCTTTTTGTAGAATTCTATGTATTCTTTGTCCTTACATTCATTGGGAGGCTTTAACCACAGTGGTTTCGTGTCATTTATGGGCTTTGGTTGTTCCTCTTCATCGCCCGTTGACTTTACGTAGATTTCTATGGGCAGAAAGTTGCAATACTTGATTAAAATATTGCGTATTTTGAAATCGCTCAAAAAACTTTCATGTTCGCTATTCACAAACAGGGTTATTGTGGTGCCTCGGGTTGTGCGTTCGCCCTCGGACATTTCGTATTCGATGCCGCCCTCACATTGCCAACGAGTTGCGGTGCTGCCCTTTTGCCATGATAGGCTGTCAATCTGCACCTTATCCGCAACCATAAAAGACGAGTAGAATCCAAGTCCAAAATGCCCGATTATTTCGCTGTTTTCGCCATTTTTATCAAGTTTATCTTGATATTTTTCCAAAAACGCACTCGCTCCCGAGAATGCGATCTGGTTAATATACTCCCGTATTTCGTCCGCCGTCATGCCTACGCCGTTATCCTCAAAGATGAGCTGTTTATTTTCCTCATCGATGGTAACGGTAACTGAAAATTTTTCGCTTTTGGGGATTTTCGTTTCGCCCATATCCGCCAGTTTTTTTAGTTTTAACACGGCATCCGACGCATTAGAGACCAGTTCCCGCACAAATATATCGGGTTCTGAGTACAGCCATTTTTTTATTATGGGCAAAATATTCTCACTATGTATTGAAAGATTGCCTTTTTCCAATTTTGATTCTCCCTTTCGTTAAGCGTCTAAGACTGCTGGGCTCTGCCCCTTGACTTGGCACAAGACCATCTTGCCGCTGGGGGCGTGCCCCCAGACCCGCTTATTTTTTGTTCGATATTTTTTGTTCGATTTTTGTTCGAACAAGTCTGTTGTTGTGATGTAGTTTAAGAGCTTCAGAACACATCTATTGTACCATATTTTTTTGAGGGTGGCAAAGAATTTTTTAAAATTTGCAAAAAAATTTGACAGAATAAAAATTCCCTGCTATGATGATATTATCAGCATAAGAACTGGAGAAGTACTCAAGTGGCCGAAGAGGTGCCCCTGCTAAGGGCATAGGTCGTTAACGCGGCGCGGGGGTTCAAATCCCCCCTTCTCCGTACCGAATAATGTAGGGGCGGGGTTCGCCCGCCCGATGGGACTGGGGTGGGCTTTCCGTTTGGGGCGGACTTTCCGCAACGACCAATAGAGGTGCAAAATTTTTGATCGAAATAGACGGAAAATTTTTTGAATGGTATGCCATTGCTACAGGGAAAACAATACAGTGATTCGTATAATATCCGCCAGAAAGGCGAATAATGCTGAAAAAGAAATATACGAGGTGGCAATATATGAATGAAAAGCATAGTGCGATAGATTATAGCGATATTCCTGCGATTACCGATTTTTCAAGAGCACGCAAAAATCCACACGCTGCAGCGATAAAGGAAAATGGCTACTCTGTTACTGTTCATTACAGCCCCGAAGATGTGGCAAAGGGTCAGATTCACGATATGAAAGATATAGTGCAAGCATTAATTGAGTTAATGTCGGAAAGCGAAGCTAAGCAACTGTTGGTTCACATTAAAAATAACTATGATTTGCCCTGCTCTCCCCATTTGTGGGAAGTTTTAGATTAAATATAATGGCATTTATAGATAGGGTGGGGACAACAACGACCAAAAGGGGTGCAAAATTTCGATGATATAGCAAACGATCAGACTAACTATCATAAACAAGCCGAAAAATTTGTTATGTTAAAATAAACCATGGAAAATTTTCAGATAATAGTAATAGGCGGCGGTCATGCTGGTTGCGAGGCCGCTTTGGCGGCGGCTCGTATGGGGCTTAGAGTCGGGCTTTTTGCGATAAATTTGGACTCTGTTGCGATGATGCCTTGCAATCCCTGTATCGGCGGCACTGCAAAGGGGCATCTCGTAAGGGAAATAGATGCACTCGGGGGTCAGATGGGCATAACTGCCGATTATTCCTTTATACAAAGCCGAATGTTAAACCGCAGTAAAGGTCCTGCCGTCTACTCTTTGCGGGTGCAAGTGGATAAGGCAAAATATTCTTCCGCCATGAAAAAAATTTTGGAGGATAATATCACCCTAAAACAGGGCGAAATTGTGGATATTTTGGTTGAAAACGGCAGGGTTGTCGGGGTGATGTCGGAATACGGAACAAAAATAGCCTGCGAGGCTGTAATAGTCTGTTCTGGTACTTATTTGAACGCTCGTTGTCTTTGCGGAGACAGCGTTATTTTTGGTGGACCAAATGGCTTGCGTTCTTCTGTAAAATTAAGCGATTCTCTTGCAAAATTGGGTTTCAAACTTAACCGTTTCAAAACAGGTACGCCCGCACGAGTGCATAGAGATAGTATTGATTTCGCAAAAACTACCCCTCAACCAGGCGATGTCCCCGTTGTCCCGTTCTCCTTTGAAACCGATGAAAATTCCGTACAGATGGAGCAAGTGGACTGCTATTTGTCGTACACAAACGAAAAAACCAAGCAGATAATAGAAGAAAATATCCATCGTTCGCCCATGCACTCGGGTAAAATCGAAGGTGTTGCCACCAGATATTGCCCCTCGATCGAGGACAAAATTTCGAGATTCAGCGACAAGGATAGACACCAAATTTTTATTGAACCAGAGGGCTTGAATACCAGTGAAATGTACATACAAGGTATGTCAACGTCCATGCCCGAAGATGTGCAGACGGCTATGTACAGAACCATTCCGGGTTTGGAGAATTGCCATATAATGCGGAACGGTTACGCAATAGAATACGACTGCATAGATTCCATGTCTTTGAAATTGTCTTTGGAGGCTAAATCTGTAGACGGGCTTTTTTTCGCAGGGCAGATAAATGGCTCTAGCGGCTATGAAGAGGCGGCGGCACAGGGATTAATTGCGGGAATAAATGCTGCTCTATCTCTAAAAAGCAAAGAGCCGCTAATCCTTGACAGGAGCATGGGTTATATAGGTGTGCTGATAGATGATTTGGTAACAAAGGGTACGCCCGAACCCTATCGCATGATGACAAGCCGTGCGGAATACAGGCTGCTGCTTCGGCAGGATAACGCCGATTTGCGTTTAACGGAATTGGGATTTAAGGTTGGACTAATTCCCGAAGAGAGGTATTTGCGTTTTTTGACAAAAAAAGATTGGATTGAGCGGGAGATAAGCAGAATAAAGACTATAAATTTACCACCCAGCCAAAATTTGAACGATTTTTTGAAGGGGCGGGGTAGTGCTGTTATTGCGAGCGGCATAAAGATGGCGGACTTGATAAAACGCCCCGAGATGGATTATTTAAGTATCAGGGCTTTTGACAAATTTCCCGATAACTGCACAGAAAAAACCTGGCAGGAGCAGGTAAATATTCAGATAAAGTATGAGGGCTACATAAAGATGCAACTGGAGCAAGTTAAGGCATTTAACAAGCTAGAAAAGCGGATTTTGCCCACAAACATAAGGTATGAAGATATATCAGGTATGCGGCTAGAGGCAAGGCAAAAATTGGCAGCCATTAGGCCGCACAACATAGGGCAAGCCTCGCGCATCTCGGGCGTGTCGCCTGCCGATATTAGCGTGTTGCTCATCTATATCACAACAAAAACCCGATAGTGTCGAAAATAAATTGAAATTACAAAAGTGAGAGTGTCTGGTGTGGTGCAGAGCCCCATGGTTTTATGATTCCGTAACCATTTTAACGCAGTTTATGCCGCTCCCCTGCAAATGTTCAAATATCTCGTCGGAGTTGAGTTGTGTGGAGGTTTTGTGGTCTTTTGGTACAAAGTAAACTACAGCGATATAATGCCCGAATCGTGAGGCCTCGATTATGCGTTCGTATATCGCAGAATCCAAAATAGAGGTTAGCAGCACAACATTCACACTACGCATATTTTCGTTTAAGTAGTGATTCAACGCATCTTTTGCAGACACGTCTTTGTCGGAAAATTCTAAATGTGCAATAAAAGAGTACAGGGCTTCAAAATCTCCAATATGTTTGCCCTTTTCCCGAGATTTCGCCCCGAAAATAAAATCAACAGGCATCTGATTACGTAGGCAATAGCGAGTTATAGCCACGGCGTACTCCGCCATCAAGTCTTCTAACTTTATGAGCAGCTCGTGCGAAAGGTTGCGGCGATGGGCATCCAGCAGGACTGTAATGCTGTTTAGTACGGTGGATTGGTAGTTTTTAACTATCCACTCGTTGCGTTTGGCGGTTAGTTTCCAATGTATTTTTTTCATAGGGTCGGCTGGTTGATAGGGACGCACATCGGTAAAATCGGCATAATCTTCCTGTGCCATGGCTAGTTGTGCGGGGGCTTTGGATAGCATATGCATAGCCAACCGCATCTCTTCGGGTTCGGTTACTTTTGGATAGGCTATAACTTCAAACCGAGTGTTCAATTTTCTCTTCAAGCGAAAAAGCCCCAAAAAATCTATAACCTCTATGCTCTCCAAGCCGATTTGATAGGTACCGCGATACATTACCGTGTATTCCATTGGAAATAGCATCGGCTTCATAAAGGGACGCACATCTAGGCGAAGTCTAGTGGTTGGGGTTTTAACGGCAAAATCTGCCTCTAAAAAGGTGAACCGCATTGTGCCTAGCCCGATTTTTGCACGGTTATTTAGCCTTATGTAGTAGCTACTGGGTTCGCCCTTGATAATAACTGCTTTTGCAACGAAATTCTGTTCGTTGTATCTGTCAGAAAATTGATGGACTCTCATACCGTACAATGTTGCTACCGCAAGAAGGAAAGAAGTAACGAACATTATGGCGAATGCGTACACGGTAAGAAAGACGAAAGGATCGCCGTACAGCAGGGCGGCTATAAGGCATCCGAAGAATATGCCGCCGTATAAGAGTCTTGCCCGTTTCACAGGGTTGGACGCACTTCTTTCAGCGCCCCCTCAACCACTTCTTTTGAAGAGCGTTTTTGCAATTTTGCTTCCTGCTTTAGGATAATGCGGTGTTCTAGCACATGGGGAGCCATTGCAATAACATCATCTGGTGTAACAAAATCTCGCTCGTTGTACAACGCCCACGCTTGAGAGGCTTTGAACAGGCATAATGTAGCCCGCGGGCTCGCTCCCAGCACAACATCCTCATGCTGGCGTGTAAATCGGACAATTTCGACTATGAAATTATTTATATCCTGACTTACGTATATTTTTTCAACCAGCCCTTGGACGGCGATTATATCTTCACATTCCGCCGCCGTTCTTAGGTTCAATATGGGGTCGCCCTCTTTGAAACGCTCAAGCATATGGCTTTCTTCGGCGGGGCTTGGATAGCCTAAGGAAACCCGCATAAAGAAACGATCTACTTGTGCTTCGGGCAAGGGGTATGTACCTAGGTATTCTACGGGGTTCTGTGTTGCCAGCACAATAAACGGCTCGGGGACACGATAGCTTTGACCATCTACCGTAACCTGATTTTCTTCCATGACCTCTAGCAGACTCGATTGGGTTTTTGGAGAGGTACGGTTAATTTCGTCCGCAAGGATAAACTGACTCATAACAGCTCCCGCCTTATATTCAAAGTCGCCTGTACGGGGATTAAATGCTGAAAAGCCCGTTATATCAGACGGCATGATATCTGGCGTAAACTGGATGCGTTTAAAAGAGCCATTTACAGACCGAGCCAATGCGGACACTAGGCTTGTTTTACCCACGCCTGGCACATCTTCTATCAGCACATGACCTCGACACGCCAGGGTCATCAGCACCAATTCTATTGTATGCCGTTTACCCACAATAATCTTTTCCACATTATACAGCACCTGTTTCAAGCAGTGGATTGCTTGTTCATTATTCATTCTCATCATCCATCCTTTTTAGTTCAAAACCGTGGGACTCTGCCCCACACCCCGCAAGGGGCTCTGCCCCTTGACCCCGCTGGGGGCCAG
>JGI24700J35501_10930719_pt1 | contig 19790 bp, 19 predicted proteins | sample TergutTh196P1_FD_35501 | JGI IMG/M metagenome (IMG submission 35501)
TGGCTTGCTTGGTTATCGTAGGGGCGGACTCGCCTGCCGAACTGGCAGGTATTATCCGCAAGTCATAGCTTGCGGGCGGATAATATCCGCCCCTACATTTTTTACATACGATTTACTACAGTATCAATCATGCTGTCGATTATGTTGAATAGTCTTGCGGCGGCTTGATAGGCGAATTGTAGTGTCATCATGTTTGAGGTTTCTTCGTCTAGCGAAACGCCCATTAGTGCGTTGCGGCGTTGATCGGCTTGCGAAAGTGCCTGAAATTGAGCAGATACTCCTGTATCGGCTTCGTTTACACGAACGGCAAAATCGGTAATAAAAATTTGATACGCCCTATCCATTGCAAAAGTGTTGCCACGAATATTTATGCTGTATGGGCTTTCGTCGTCAACCCAAAGTGCGAGCATTTCTTCGATAACCGACGAATCTTCTCGGTCGCCAGAACGGGATAACGCAAGCAAGTTGTGTCCACCTGGTTGCAAAAGGGCTGGATTTATTTTAAGATTGCGAGTAGTGTACAAGCTGTCAAAATCGCCAGGTAATCCGCCATTGTGAATATCGTTGACAAACCGTGGCATTACCGAATTTCCCAAGCCTGTTCTAACAAAAACCTCGGTATACGAGCGGTTTCCGTTAAGGTCGAACGGAGCGTTAGGATCGTGCGTGTGATTTTCCACAGGAGCAACGGCATCATTTATTAGGCGAACAACGCTGTTGACAATGCTGTCCATATTTTTCATCATATTGGGAACCAACGCATTTTCCATGCTCCACGCATTTTGGTTGTATGTACGATTTGCCGCTAAAAAGGAATCGTGCATACGGTTAAACATTGGGTTTCCACGTCCTGCAGCAACGGAAGTTAGCACCATTGCTGGATTAGTCAACATTTCTGGATAAAGTTGTTCCACATTATTGCGGTCATTTTGCCAAACCAGTTGCGCATGACGATATTCGGGATTTGTTGCGCCGCCCGCAAAGTTAGCAGGATCGGGCATTGGACCAATCATCGCCTCAACAAGAGCGTCAATGCTACCAAAAGCAACTCCGTTGGGTAATGCAGTAGGTCGCCAAAGAGCATCTGCACCAGCGTAAGTTGCGGGCATTGCACCACGAGCCATAATTAAAGCCATTAAAGCCCCTTGTTCGTTGCCGTTTGCGGCATTTATTGGACGAGTCCAATTAAAAAACTGCACATATTCGCGCGGTGGCGTTCCTGCTGGTAAAACTGTATCGGACATAGTGAATACAGGTTCGACAAAATTATAACGTCCGCTAATTTCTTTTAAGCCGAGCATATTTTGCGAGCCTTGTGCCAATAAAAAGTTGCCCTCTTGGGTAAAAATGTTGATATGCCCAGTGCGAGGGTCTTCAAAAAATTCGGCAGGAACAAGTGCGCTTAATTTATCCATCAGCAAATTGCGTTCATCGCGCATATCGTTTGCGTTGTCGCCAGCAACTTCGTTGGATTGTATTTGTTCGTTTAGTCGGTGGATATTTCCGACAATATCGTTAATTTCGGTAACCATGTTTCTAATTTGGCTATCTAAATTTTGTTGCAGTTCAAAAAGTTCTTCGAAAATATTTTGGGCTTTATCTAAAAAAGCAGCAGCCGAGCTTACAAAAATATCTCGAGATTCAATTCCGCCAATGTTTAGGCTAAGTTCTTGCATCGAACGCCAAACATCCTGCATAAGATGTTGCAAGCGGAAACTGTTTTCGGTTTCGCCTAAAATGTCCTCCATGTGGCTACCGATGGAGGAAACCATTGCTTGAAAGTTAAGTGCCGAGTTGTGCATTCTAAAACGCATATCAAAATATTGGCTGCGAATTTGATGAACGGCGTTATTGTCAACGCCAGTACCAACGCGAAGAATATTTCCTGCTCCGCTAGTTCCCATTGTACGCAAGCGGGTATCATTTTGTATTGTACGTTGTCGCGAAAAGCCGAGAATTTCGGCATTTGCCATATTATGGCCTGTAACGGCAAGCCCAGTTTGGGCAGCCCGCATACCGCTTGTAGCGATATTTAGGGAAGTAAACAAAATTATCACTCCTTGATTTTTCAGCTTTTCAAAAAAATTAATTTTTGAAATCTATTTGACTTTCTTCATAATAATCGTTATCCGTGCCTGGAAAATAGGTAGGTGCTTGACCAGTGGCAGATTTCAGCAAATTGCTTTCAAACTCCACGTATTCGAGGGCATTTTGGATAAGCTGTCCATTAAGATGGTTCATTTCGCGCAGTTCTTCCATGACGGTTTTAATGCGTTCTCGGGCGGTTTCTAGTGCGGTACGCTCATTGGGTTGATCGTGCATAAGTTCGATAAGTTTGGGCAGGGTCAAATTTTTTTCCTTTTCGTTGAGAACGATTGCCATATCGGCAACAACAGCTTGTCGCTTTTTTTCCAGCTTTTGGTTTTGGCTTATCAAAATATTTTCCAAATGGTTAATTTTTTGGAGGTTTTCAATATCGTTGGCAATAATTACATCTCGTTTTTCCTTGGATAAGCCTAATAATTCTTCATAGCGAGCGGTTTGTTCGGTTAAGATGCTTACCAAATTTTCCATTATTCCCGCCATTATGACCACCTATTATCAAAGTTTTGCAAAATTTTATTTGCAATAGCAGAGGCATTAACAGAATATTGACCGCTTTCTATCAGCGATTTAAGCTCTGCAACACGGTTTTCGCGAACATCGGGCAGCTGCGAGATAGCACGACGGGCGATTTGGTAATCTTCCGCTTGTCCAGAGATACTTAGGTTATCTTGTGCGTTGCTAGCGGCAGCATTCGATTTACGTGTTTTACTGTTTGTTTGATATACCGCCTGTGCAGCATATATAGTATTTATTTTCATTTTCGCACCTCTCTTACTGTTCTAATTTTTATTGTATTATTTTTCGTTCTAAAATATTATCGTCATAATTTAGTAATAATATTAGTAGTGGCTAAAAATTTTTTTATATTTTTTTGAGATTTTTCGAAATTTCCCAAAATTTCCCAAAAACCTACTTCCCAACACAAAACTCCGCAAAAATCCTATCAACAATATCATCGGCGACAACTTCGCCTAAAATTTCGCCCAAAGCAACATAAGCCGCTCGCAAGCTAATAGAAATAATATCCTCGGGAACGCTGGCGGATATTTCCTGCTGTGCTTGCTTTATATGGGATATTGCTTGCTGCAACAATAATTTATCCCGCTCTTTTGTGATAATGTCATCGTCAACCGATATTTTTCCGCCGAAAAATAGGCTTTCTATTGTGCTGTACAACTCGTTTAATCCTTCGCCCGTTTTTGCCGATATTTTTACAGTTGGTACATTTTCAACATTATTCAAGGTTGACAAATTTGACAAACTTGTCAAATCCGTCAAAGAAAATTTCGGCGGTAAATCATTTTTATTTAGCACGATAATTTTTTTCTTATCGTTTAGCAACTGCATAATTGCTATATCTTCCTGTTGCGGCGGCTCGGAGTTATCCAGTACAAAAAGCACTAATTCGGCGTTTTCTGCCGATTTTATTGTTCGATTTATTCCTATTTGCTCGATTTTATCGATTTTGTCAACTTCATTTTCGGGATTTTTGGAATTTTGGGAATTTTCCAAACTTTCCAAATTTGCAAATTTTTCCAAACTTTCCAAATTGGCAAAATCCGTCAAATTTTGCCTAATTCCCGCTGTATCGGTCAATAAAATGGGAATATTCCGCACAACAACGCTTTCGGTTAAAGTATCTCGTGTTGTGCCTGCAATTTCGGTAACTATTGCGCGTTCTTGTTGCAAAATGGCGTTCATTAGGGAAGATTTGCCCACGTTTGGACGACCAATTATCGCCGTGGGAACGCCCATTTGTATGAAGTTGCCAATATTTGCCGTTTTTGCCAAATTGTCCAAATTTTGCAACAAAATAACGCATTCTTGCTGAATTGTGGCTAAATTTTCAGCCTCTTCTTCGTGTTCGGGATAATCGATTGACAACTCGATATTCGCCAGCCACGATAAAATTTGTTGCCGCGCCGATTTTACCTTTTGGGATAATCCGCCAGCCAGTTTTCGCAAGGTTGCACGCCGTGCCAACTGATTTTTGGCGGAAATTAGCTCCATGACGGCTTCAGCTTGACTTAAGTCGATTCTGCCATTCAAAAAAGCCCGCTTGGTAAATTCGCCAGGTTCGGCTAAATTTGCGCCGTTTTTCAGCACAATATCCAAAACGGCGGCAACTGTTGCAATGCCGCCGTGGCAATGAATTTCAGCTGTATCTTCGCAGGTATACGAACGCGGCGCTCGCATTAAAACGCACATTACTTCATCTATTATATTGTTGCTTTCGTCCGTTATTTTGCCGTAATATAATTTGTGGGATAACATCGGGCTTTTTTGGGATTTTTGTCTGGTGAAAATTTTGTTTATTATATCAATGGTTTTTTCGCCCGAGATGCGGATAATCGCTACAGCGCCCACTCCAGGCGGAGTTGCCACTGCTGTTATTGTTTTATTGGTCAACATTATCTATATTTTGCGGATTATGTTCTGGTTTATATGAACTTTTGCGAGGGCGGCGAGTTCTTTGGCGGGGCGGCTTGGACGATGTTCTAAAATGGGGATTTTCGGATGTTCCGCTATTTTCGGCTTTATCCCATTTATCCCATTTATTTTTTTTGTCTTTTTTGTCGGTTTTGTCGGTTTTATCGGTTTTATCAAGTTCATCATAAGCTAATTTTGGGGCAATTATCACGTTGCGATAGGGATCAACGCCTTCGCTGAAAGTACGAACGGCGGTATCTTTTTGCAAAATTGTGTGAATTATGTGGCGTTCGTAGCGGCTCATTGGCTCTAGCACGACATTTTTTTTGGTGGCTTTTACTTTGCGAGCAAGGCTAATAGCCAAGCCTTCGAGGGTTTCGCGGCGGCGTTTACGATAATTTTCGGTATCAAGCACAATGCTAAATTCTGGAACGCCGCAACGGTTTATTACAAGATTGGTTAAATATTGCAGGGCATCCAAAGTTTGCCCACGTTTACCTATTAAAACGCCCATGTTTTGTCCTATCAAATTAACGTGCAAATGCTTTTCTTTGCGATTCATCTCAAGTTTTACTAACATTCCCATAGCTTCAGTTACTTCTAATAAAAAACGTTCGGCTAGTTCTATTGGGCCAATTTTTTTGGTTACGCTTACTTTGGCGGGTTTATTGCCAATTAAGCCTAAAAATCCTTTTGATCCCTCGTCAATAATTGTAATATCTACCTGATCTATAGTTAAATCTAGTATTTTTAATGCTGCTGCTATTGCGTCTTCTTTCGTTTTTCCGACTCGTTCTACTGTTACTGTTTCCATTCAATTCCCTCCAGTATTTAAGGGCGTGTTAGAGAACGCTCCAACAAAAAGCACTTGGAGCATTCCCCAAAAATTTTTATCACACCTTACTTGTGTTATGTTTTGGCAGATTTCGCCATTTCTTCTTTAATCGGCTCTAGGATGCGTTTGTTAAGCACCAGTTGCTGAACGGTTTGGTAAACCGAGCTAGTTATCCAAAATATACCAACGCCAGCGGGCAAGCCGATAGTCATTGCGCCCATCATAATGGGCATTATAATCATCATCATTTTTTGCTGTTGTTTGGCGCGTTCGTCGGTAACAATGGAGGCACGCATAGTAACGATAGATGTCAAAATAGAGGTTGCGACCGCCAAAATTGGGATAATAATGCCAGGCCAGCCGATTCCCGTTGCTTCGGTTAAAGCCATTCCGAAGAAATTTTCGATAGCAACTTTTTGCTCGTGCAAGGTTAGCAAAGTTGGCAAGTTAAGATAATCGGCTGGCACAGGAAAGCTGGCAAGCAGATTTTGCAGATAATCGCCCACTTGTTGCAGAGCATCTAATCGACCGCCGTAAATAGCGGCTTGGTCGGCTGGAGCGTTCAAAATTTCCACCATATCGGGCGGAAGTTGCGCCATTAGCGTTTGCAGGTGTTGCGCGGGAATTTGCGAATAAATTTCTGGCATCGAGTTAAATAAATTTTCCCAGTCATCGGCGCTAAAAACGTTTAGCAAGCGGTTAAGGTCGGCAACCTCGGCAATATTGATAGTTGCGTTGCCAGGAACGCGCGGCGCACCGATTGCGCCCACATAATTTGTGTAGCCCGGCACGTGATTTATAAGGAAAGTAGAAATTTGCGTATATAAATCTCCCAGCCGCGAAACGTACAAATACGATTGTTGCATAATAAAACTTAGCCCAAAAAAGAACGGCATTTGGATTAGCATGGGCAAGCAGCCGCCAAGCGGATTAACCTTGTTGTCGGCGTATAATTTTTGAATTTCGGCGTTCATTGCCTGTTGGCTTTTTGCGTCTTTATCGGGATATTTTTTGCGAATTTTTTGCAGTTCGGGGTTAAGGCGTTGCATAGCCGCCATAGATTTTTGCGTTTTGATAGCCAAGGGCAACATAAGCGAACGGACAATAATAGTAAGCAGAATGATAGAAAAGCCCAACGAGTGATAAATAGTGATGTTGTTAATGATGTTAAAAATAACGTCGATAATAAAGCCGAACGCGGCGGCAATAGGGCCAATAAGCATACCTGGCTCGTTTTGCACCATTCTTTGTCCGCCAAACAGTCCTAAAAAATACAAATTTTTACCTCCTAGGGAACGGGATCATAGCCGCCTTTGCAAAGCGGATTGCACCGCAGCAGGCGGTACGAACCTAAAGCTATGCCCTTTGCTATGCCGTGCCGAGTAATCGCCTCGTACATATAATCGGAGCAGCTTGGGTAAAACCGACAGCGTTCTCCTAACAGCGGCGAAATCCATTTTTTGTAGGCTCGCAATAGCATAAGCAAGAATAATTTAATGTATCTCATAAAATTCCCTTTTTCTTGTCAAATAAATTAAACAGGGCAAGCCCTATTTGTTGAAACGAAGCGGTTGCCGATCCTTTACGTGCTACAATAACAAAATCGTAGCCTTGGGCGAGTTTGTTGGCATTTAAGCGCATAATTTCTTTAATACGGCGTTTAAGTTTGTTACGAACAACCGCATTGCCAACTTTGCGGCTAACAGAAACGCCCAATCGGCTTTGCGGAAGTTCGTTTTTTTTTGTATACAAAACTAACAAACGGTTAGCGTAAAAACATTTGTTGTCGTATACCGCCTTAAATTCACGGTTTTTTTTGAGTGTTGCTATTGGTTTTTGTTGCATAATTTAGTAAGATGGGCGATTGACCTAAACGGTCAACGATTTACGCCCTTTGCGCCGTCTACGTTGTAAAACATTGCGACCCGATTTTGTGCGCATTCTTTTTCTAAAGCCGTGTTCTTTGTAGCGTTGCCGCCTTTTTGGCTGATAAGTACGTTTCATGGAAACATCACCTCTTTAATAGTTTGATTTTTTGGGCTTAATACGCCCTTGATTATTATACATAAGTTGGTTGGGGATGTCAAATAAATTTTGTTTGGGGAAGTTGCATATGTTTCAAAAATATTGTATAATTTTATTTGGGTAAAGGTAAGTTTTTGGTTTGTGGTTGACTTTGGGGATTTGCGGAGGTGTTATAATTTTGAAAGGAATGGTTAAAATGCAACCTTTGTTGTCAGTGGTAATTGCAACTTATAATAACGAAACGACTATAAAAAAAGCGATTGACAGTATTTTAATACAGAAAATTGACAACTGGGAATTATTGCTAGTTGACGATGGAGGTACAGATTCTTGTCCGCAAATTGTTGATGACTATGCAAAAGCTGATTCACGGATTAAGGTGTTTCACAAAACAAACGGTGGCTGTAATTCTGCTTTTAACGTAGGATTAGAGCAAGCCACAGGAAAATACGTTACATTTTGTGGTGCTGACGATACTTACGAACCAGATGCCTTTGAAATTATATCTCAACAAGCTGAAGAATATGAATATGACATTATTTATATGTTAGTTAATTACTTCGATTGTGATAGCAATCAAAAAATTTTGGAACTTAGGCTACAAGATACTTTGCCATCTTTTGCGAAACAAATGGATACAATTTGCATAAAGGAGCAAAGGCAAGTTCAACATTTTTGGATAGAGTTTTTAATGTCGGGCATAAATCATAATACAATAAATGTGTACAAATCAAGTATAATAAAAAAATACAAATATCGCGAAGACGTATATGGATCAGATTATTTGTTAAATATAGAATTAGCAGATGATATTAAATCTATCTCTTGCAGTTCGCAACCTATATACAATCATTTTTATTATATATCGCTAAATGATGATATGAAAAATATTAGCGTTGGCAAATACTACGATTACACTAGAGATATGTATAACGAATACTACATAAAATATAAACAACTATTTTTGAAATGGGATTGCTTAGACGAAACTACTTTATTTAGGCTTTCTGAATATCATATTATTTGTTGGCTAGAATATCTAATATCCCAAATTTTTGCATATAACAATAAAAATACTACTGCTCAAAACATTGATATTATTACATCATATTATGACGATGTAATATTTGAAACAGCCAACTTTTCAAATAATTTGGTTTATGTGGATAATAAATTTAGCACCACTATACTTGCAATTATGCAAAACACCTCTCTTCCCGCTAATTTTGACAACCCAATAGTGCGAATGTTCACAGCCCTAAACAACACAACAATCTCGTTTGACGAAATAAAATCGGAAATAACCCACAGCCTACTAGATTACCGCAATCCGTATCGAATCGGTTTCGAAACCTACAAAACCCTATCCGCCAAACATACGCAAATTGCCAACGCCGATTTAATCGCTTACCTAGAAACCGAACGCACCGCTCGCCAGTTACTATTTACTGGAAACTTTGAGCAAGCCCTAAATAAAGTAATCGAATTATTCAACAGCCAATTTTCTACACCCGAGCAATATGTTACGCTTGCACTTTGTGGCTACAATTTGGGATTGTTAGAAGATGCCAAAAATGCAGTTGAAACGGGGCTTGCAAATTTCCCCAATTATGGGCGATTGGAAAATTTATTAGATATTATAAATGCCGAAAGGGCTGATTAAAATGCAACCTTTGTTGTCGATAGTAATTCCCATATTTAACAATGAAACGACTCTCAAAAAAATGGTTGATAGTATTTTAGTGCAAAAAATTGACGATTGGGAATTATTATTGATTAACGATGGTTCGACTGATTCTTGTGCAAAAATTATTGACGATTATGCGAAAGTTGACAATCGAATACAGGCTTTTCACAAGGAAAATGGCGGAACATTTTCTGGCTACAATGTAGGTTTAGAAAACGCCACCGGAAAATATATTACCTTTTTTAGTGCCGACGACACATTTACTCAAAATGCCTTTGAAATAATAGCTAAACAAGCAACTGAATATGGTTACGATATAATTCTAATGAATACGATTTTTCATTTTTGTGATAACAATCAAAATATAACAGAAAGTGTTTCTGCTCATGACGGAATTTTGATCGATTCATTCAAATGTTTAAATAAAAGAGAGTTTGAAAAATGTTTTGCAATGATTTTTTATTACACGCTTCTTGATACAAATGTAAATGCTTACAAATCTTCTGTAATTAAAAAGTATCGTTTTGCTGAACAAGGAAATATTGTAATGACCGGGGGATACTTGGATGAATCTTTTGATAGCAAATAATATAAAAATTGATATTGTTACAAATTATTGTGACGATATAACTCTCAAAGCCGCAATATTGACCGAAAATTTACCAAATGTAGATAATTGGATTTTCAACACTATAGGAAACATAATACAATCTAGCGAATTACCAAACGATTTTGACAACCCAGTAGCAAGAATGTTTACAGCCCTAAACAACACAGCAATCTCATTTGACGAAATTAAATCGGAAATAACTCACAGCCTACTAGATTATCGCAACCCTTATATGATAGGTTTCGAAACTTACAAAAATTTATCCGTTGAACATACGCAAATTGCCAACGCCGATTTAATCGCTTACCTAGAAACCGAACGCACCGCTCGCCAGTTGCTATTCACTGGAAACTTTGAGCAAGCTATAAACAAAGTAATTGAGTTATTCAACAGTCCATATTCAACACCCGAGCAATATGTTACGCTTGCACTTTGTGGCTACAATTTGGGATTGTTGGAAGATGCCAAAAATACACTTGAAACTGGGCTTGCAAATTTCCCAAATTATGGGCGATTGGAAAATTTATTAGATATTATAAATGCCGAAAGGAATGGTTAAAATGCAACCTTTGTTGTCGATAGTAATTCCTATATATAATAATGAAATGACTCTCAAAAAAATGCTTGATAGTATTTTAGTGCAAAAAATTGACGATTGGGAATTATTATTGATTAATGATGGTTCGACTGATTCTTGTGCAAGAATTATTGACGATTATGCGAAAGTTGATAATCGAATAAAGGCTTTTCACAAGGAAAATGGCGGAACATTTTCTGGGTACAATGTAGGGTTAGAAAACGCCACCGGAAAATATATTACCTTTTGTAGTGCCGATGATACATTTACCCAAAATGCCTTTGAAATAATAGCTAAACAAGCAAACGAATATGATTACGATATAATTTTAATGAATACGATTGTTCATTTTTGCGATAACGATCAAAATATAATAGAAAGTGTTTCTGCGTATAATGGCATTTTGACCGATTCATTCAAATTCTCAAATAAAAGAGATTTTGAAAAATGTTTTGCAACGATTTTTTATGACGGATTTCTTGAAGCGAATGTAAATGCCTACAAGTCCTCCATAATTAAAAAATATTGTTTTACTGAACAGGGAGATACTTGGATGAATCTTTTGATAGCGAATAATATAAGTAGCGTTTCTTATATACATATACCTATTTATCAACATTATATATATATATATATAATGTTGATAAAAATATATCTTTTCAAAAATACCGTGAAAACGAAAATTTGGCACACAACGAAATATATATCAAAGCAAAGCAATTATTAAGTACGTGGAATCTTTTGGATGATTTGCCTAAAATTGCAATTAGACAATTAAATATGCTAAAAAATAGATTATTGCCTTATATATTATTAGCATTTAACGCTCCAAAAGATCCTGCTAAGAAAATTGATATTGTTACAAATTATTACGATGATATAATACTCGAAGCCGCTATACTTACCGAAAATTTATCAAATGTCGATAACAGGGTTTTCAACACTATAGGAAACATAATACAATCTAGCGAATTACCAACCGACTTTGACAACCCAGTAGTAAGAATGTTTACAGCGTTAAACAACACAACAATTTCATTTGACGAAATTAAATCAGAAATAGCACACAGTTTATTAGATTATCGCAATCCGTATCGAATCGGTTTCGAAACCTACAAAACTTTATCCGTCGAACATACGCAAATTGACAACGCCAATTTAATTGATTACCTAGAAACCGAACGCACCGCTCGCCAGTTGCTATTTACTGGAAACTTTGAGCAAGCCCTAAATAAAGTAATCGAATTATTCAACAGCCCATTTTCAACACCCGAGCAATATGTTACGCTTGCACTTTGTGGCTACAATTTGGGATTGTTGGAAGATGCCAAAAATGCAGTTGAAACTGGGCTTGCAAGTTTCCCAAATTATGGGCGATTGGAAGACTTGTTAGATATTATAAATGCCGAAAGGAATGGTTAAAATGCAACCTTTGTTATCGATAGTAATTCCTATATATAACAACGAAATGACTCTCCGAAAAATGGTTGATAGTATTTTAATGCAAAAAATTGACGATTGGGAATTATTGTTGATTAACGATGGTTCGACTGATTCCTGTGCAAAAATTATTGATGATTATGCGAAAGTTGATAATAGAATACAGGCTTTTCACAAGGAAAATGGCGGAACATATTCAGGGTTTAATTTTGGGCTTGAAAAAGCCAGTGGAAAATATCTTATTTTCGCTGGTGCTGACGATACTTTCGAACCAACAGCTTTTGATATTATAAAAATCCAAGCAGACGAATATGAATATGACATTATTTTTATCCATTGCTCTGTGCATGGTTGCGATAACGAGCAAAACATAATAGAGCCAAATATAAGTCCATATACTGTAACTTTTCCGATAAAAATAATAGGCAAACAAAACGTAGAAAAAAATTGGATAGAGTTTATGAATCTAAATTTGGTTTCGGGCCCAACTAACGCATATAAATCTAGCATAATAAAAAAATATAAATTTCGCGAAAATACGCACATGGCAGACCAATTTATGAATATGCTAATAGCCGACGATTTAACTTCCGCCTCTTGCTATCCAAAAAGCATATACAATAGCTTTATTTACACGCTTATTCAAAATGAAAATGTTAATATTGGATTGGGAAAATTTCATGCAAATGACTTTGAGTTGTTTAACGAACAATATGTGATTCTAAAAAACCTTTTTGTTAAATGGAATATTAGCGAAATTGTACCGATTATTGCGACTTCTATAATCGATAATTTGCAAAATTTGCAACTAAAAATAATATATGCGTTTAACAATAAAAATACGCCCACACAAAACATTGACTTGATTACAGGATATTACAATGATATAATATTTGAATGTGCGACTATTTCCAATCAAGTGGCGAATGTGGATAACGTGATTTTTAATGAAATAATTGCGATAATGCAAAATAACGAAATTTCCTCCAATTTTGACAATCCAGTAGTAAAAATGTTTACAGCCCTAAACAACACAACAATCTCATTTGACGAAATTAAATCAGAAATAACCCACAGCCTATTAGATTACCGCAATCCGTATCGAATAGGCTTCGAAACCTACAAAACACTATCCGCCAAACATACGCAAATTGCCAACGCCGACTTAATCGCTTACCTAGAAACCGAACGCACCGCTCGCCAGTTACTATTTACTGGAAACTTTGAGCAAGCCCTAAACAAAGTAATTGAATTATTTAACAGCCCATACTCAACACCAGAACAATATGTTACGCTTGCACTTTGTGGCTACAATTTGGGATTATTGGAAGATGCCAAAAATGCAGTTGAAACTGGGCTTACAAATTTCCCAAATTATGGGCGATTGGAAAATTTGTTAGATGTTATAAATGCCGAAAATGTTGAAAACATCGAAAAAAGCCAACAAACAACAGTCGGCAGTTAAATTGATATATAGTTTTTAATGCTTGCCGTAGGGGCGGATAATATCCGCCCGTAAGTTGTAAAACTGGCAGATATTATCTGTACGCCAGCATTAAAGCGACAGATATTTATTATCCCGTACGCAAATATTAAATCGACAGATAACATACGCTAGTAAACCATAAACTGGTGTATATGTCAGAAGTCCAGCGAACTTCCGACACGCCACTACATTTGACAAACACAATTTGTCAATCGATAATTTGCATTACAAAACATCCCTAATTACGGCTTTTCAAGGGTTATCCTACCAAGTTTACCGCTCCTAAACTCGTCTAATAAAACTATTGCGGCTCTTTCTAAATCGATTGTATCGCCTTTTAGCTTAAATGAACGTGCAACGCCGATGGCTTGCAATATCTCGTGGGGAGGCAAATTTATGGCATTTTCAGGGAGTTTGTAACGGTTTAGCAACGCCGTTGCATTTTCTTGTAATAGCCATTTTATGAATAACTCTGCTAATGTTGCCGAATCCAAAATTGTATCTTTTATTGCACCTGTAAATGCCAGTTTTTCGCCTACTGTCTGCTCTTCAAATTTTGGCCATAGTACGCCAGGAGTATCTAGCAAGTCGAAATCTTTGGCAACTTTTATCCATTGCTTGCCGCGAGTTACGCCAGGCTTGTCGCCCGTAACTGTTGGAGTGCCTTTTTTGCCCGCTATTCCCGAAAGTTGGTTAATAAGCGTTGATTTTCCCACGTTCGGGATTCCCACGACCATTGCCCTAATGTTTACCGTTAATCTTCCGCGTTTTTTTTCCTTTTCAATTTTTTCGGACATTATTTCGCGAACTGTTTCGGATAAACGATTGGCTATTTTTTTTTCGGTTGCGTTTAGTGCTAACGTGGAAAATCCCAACGATATGTAGTAATTTTGCCAATCTTTGGTAATTTTATTGTCGGCTAAATCGGATTTATTTAGCAAAACAAGCCGCTTTTTATTTTTTGCCAAAATATCTATTTCTGGATTTTTACTGCTATATGGAATGCGTGCATCCAATAATTCGATAATTATATCCACTAGCGGGATGTTCTCTTGCATCATTCGCTTGGTTTTGGTCATATGACCTGGGTACCATTGTATGTTCATGGCGAAACCAAGCCGATTCTGCCGATTGGCCATAACCTAAAGGTTACTCTGCCTAGCATTTCGTTTTGCGGAACAAGCCCAACTTCGGTATAGCGGCTGTCTTTACTGGCGTTGCGGTTATCGCCAAGCACAAAAAATTCGCCCGCAGCCACCGTTATAGGAAAATCGGTATCTCCGCCAGAAAATATGTCAACTACCGCAAAGGAGTATTCTTCTGTTTGACCATTGACAATAAATTGGTTATCCAAAAAATCTATTGTATCGCCAGGAACGCCGATTACACGTTTAATGTAATATTCGGACGGATTTCCCCTAAAAGGGAAGGCAATAATATCGCCGTGTTGCGGAGCATCAAACCAGTAGCGAATTTTTGACAGCAAAACAAAATCGCCATGTTCCAGGGTTGGCTGCATAGAATGTCCGTTTACATCGGCAACTCTAAAAATAAAGTTGCGAATAATAAGAAACAAAATAAAAGCAGTAGCAATCGCAAAAAGCCATTCTAGTATATTTCTGACAATCGGATTTTTAATATTTTTAGTTAGCATTTAGCCCACCTTTGAAAAAGGCATGAGCGCGGTCATTATTGCGTCCATGCCAAATTATTACGATTTTTTGTATATTTCTTCTTTTACTTTTGCAGCCTTGCCAATGCGGTTACGCAAATAGAACAATTTAGCACGGCGTACAACGCCACGGCGCACAACTTCCACATTATCGACACGTGGCGAATGCAGTGGCCACGTTTTTTCAACGCCAACACCGTAAGAAAGTCTGCGTACGGTAAAGGTTTCTCTTACTCCGGCGTTTTGGCGTTTAATTACAACGCCCTCAAAAATTTGGATACGCTCTTTTGTACCCTCTACAATTTTTCCGTGTACACGAACAGTATCGCCCACTTTGAAAACAGGCACTTCTTTTTTCATCTGTCCTTGTTCCAGTTCCTTTATAATTGCGTTCATAACTGTTTTTCCTCTCTGATTAACAAAAATTTAGATTACTATATGCAAATAATAATATAACATATTTTCAAAATAGTCAAGCAAAATTTTTTTATTTCGAAATTAAACAACTTCAAAACCGTGGGCGCCCGCCTGCCGGCGGACAGGCTGCCCACACCCGCAAGGAGCGCGCGCCCTCCCGCCTGCCGGCGGGCAGGTGACCCGCATTTTTTATTGGATTATTATAGAGTAAATTTTAGCAAGATAAAAAAACTAATAGGGTAAAAAGCCATTTATTTTTCAGCTTTTTCCGTTGGTTCTTCGGTTGGTTGCTCGGTTGTTTCTTCGTTATTGTCTTCGGCGGTTTCTTCCGTTTCTTCGGTTTCTTCCAATTTATGCTTTGGCATAAGATGTTTTACAATACGTTCCAAAATTTGTTGTTGGTTGCATGGTTTTATTATAAAGTCGGAGCCGCCTGCATGAATAGCCTTTATAACGTCGTTTCGGGATGCGTTGGACGTTAAAAAAATAATCGGCTCGGTTTTGCCCTTGCTGCGGATTTTTTCTGCCAGTTCGTAACCGTTCATTTCTGGCATTTCTATATCTAGTATATACAAATCAACGTGATGATTATCGATAAACCGCAATGCCGCCTTGCCAGAATTAACGCAAGTTGCCTTAAATGGCGTATTTTGTAGGTGCATTCGTATTATTTGCAAGAAAAACGAAACGTCATCCACTGCTAAAATTGTATACGTTTGTTTTGGTTCGGGCGGTGGCGGCGGTGGTTCGTCCTCGTCTAAATCGCTAAATTTCATTGCATTTTCGTCATGTGCGTGAGCGTGTGCTTCTTCTTGGTGCAGAGCCATTTGTACGTCAATGGAGAACTCGGATAAACTCCGCGAAAGTTCTATTATTTTGTCTTCAAGTTCGTTCGGCACAATGGATTTTGCCTTAATTTGCTCGGTTATTTGGGAAGATTGTTTGGCACAATTTGCCGATAAATCCAGGGCATGAGATGTTTTGAGCATTGTAGCTAGTTCGCTCAAAGTGTTTGCCACTGCAAAATAATCTTCTTTTTTCATTTCGCTTTTTAGGGTTTCGTCATAATTTGGCAAAGTGTCGCAAAATTTTTCTAATTCTGTTACATATTGCTTAAAATCGTTTTCGTTTAGCTTGGCTATATGGTCGTTTTTGTTGATAGCTTTTATTTTTAGTAAACCGTCTTTAATTTGCAAAATATCTCCTCCTAGCTGCGTGTTAGCTAAATTTGTTGCAAAATGGTTTCGGCTGTATCAAAATCAAAATCGGCAATAGCCTGCATCACATTTTGTATTATTGTGTTTTGCTCTTCGCCAAAATTTAATGACGAAAGTTGTTGTAGTTCTTCGGTTGCTGTGTCTGCGTCAAAGTCGGCTACGGCGGTTTTTATTTTTTCCCAGCTTGCTTGCGATTCTTCTATTGGAACAACTTGCTTATCTTTTGGGATTTCGCTTTCTGAACTATCGAAAAGTGCCGATTTTAGCTTATCGTGCAGTGCAAGCAATTTTTCCCACAAATTGGGAAAATTTTCTGTACAAAATTTTAGATCGCCTAATTTGGCGGTTTTTTCTAATTCGGCGGCTAGTTCGGATAATTTGGTTGCACCCAAAGTTGCCAAAACGCCTTTCATTGCGTGTACAGAAATTGCAAACCCTTGCAAATCCTTATGTTGCAGGTACGATTGCATAACAATACATTCCGACGATAGCTTGCGATAGAACATTTCTAATGCACCTTTGTAGGCTTCTTCCATACCAGAAAAATGTTTTATTCCAGCTTGCACGGCAATTTCTTCGATAGTATTTAGCTGTTCAAAAAATTTGCTAGTATACGAATGTTGCACTTGTTGAGCCTGATGTAACGCCGCTTTGTTGTCGGTGCTTATGTTCACTTTATTTGTTGGCAACCATTTTTCCACAATACGGTGCAAAAATTCGCTGTCTATCGGTTTTGAGATAAAATCGTTCATTCCGTTTTCCAAAAACATTTCTTTTGCACCCTGAATTGCGTTGGCTGTAAGTGCAATAATTGGCGTTTTTTCGTGCTTTCCGCCTAATTCGCGGATATGCTCAACGGTTTTAATTCCGTCCATTACGGGCATCATGTGATCCATAAAAATAATGTCGTAATCACGTTGTTGCACCATTTTTATTGCCTCAAATCCCGATTTTGCGGTATCCGCTTCGATTCGCAATATTTGCAGCAAACCGATTGCAACTTTTAAGTTAAATTCGTTGTCGTCAACCACTAAAATATTGGCATCTTCGGCAGTGAATATTTTTTGAGGTTTATCGGTTGCGTTGTATTTTATTTTGTTTTCGTCGCCCAACTGGAACGGAATTTCGATTCTAAAAGTTGTGCCTACTCCGTATTCGCTGGTTGCGCCGATTGTGCCGCCCATCATCTCCACGAAAGTTTTGCAGATTGACAAGCCTAATCCTGTGCCGACAATGCCACGATTTTTTTTGCTGTCGGTTTGCTCGAAAGTGTTAAACAGGTTGGGAATATCTTTTTCGCGGATGCCGATTCCCGTATCTTTTATTTCAAAAATTAGCGTGTTTTCGGTTGCTTCCACGATAAGCCGAACGCTACCCTTTTTTGTGAACTTCATTGCATTACCGCAAACATTGGTTAAAACTTGGCGCAAGCGTATATCGTCGCCAAAAAGATACCGTGGTAACTCGGTTTTGGTTTCCAAGAAAAAATCTAGGTTGCTTTTTTTGCCCACAAATTGGAACATTGATTCGACAGTGTTAAGAAACATATCGAAATTGTAATCGATTGGCACAAGTTCCATTTTGCCAGCCTCAATTTTGGACATATCCAAAATATCGTTGATAATTGCCATTAGCGACATCGCCGAAGAATAAATATCGTTGACATATTCATGTTGATGGTTGTCAAGATGTTCGTTCAGCAAAAGTTCGGATATTCCGATAATTGCGTTCATTGGCGTACGTATTTCGTGAGACATATTCGCCAAAAATTCACTTTTTGCCATGTTTGCCTTGTCAAGTTCCTCGTTGCGCTCTTTGGCTTTTTCCAATAAATCGGCGATTTCTGCGTGGCTTATGCGGAGAATTGTACGGTTGTATTCAATGCAGTTTTCTGGGCGATTTATTCCCTTAAAAATTGCGTCCGCCATACGTTCGCAAGTTGGAAAACCGCAAGCACGGCAATCTTTTCTACGAGATGCGGCTGTTTTTTTACGCAACATCAAATAGGCGGTTTCGCGCTGTTCGGGCGTTACAATCGTATCTGGCGTGCCTTTAACGCTGTATTTTCGGTAAAAATCGGATAAATGCAAGGTTTCGTCAAATTCGGCAAAATTGGAATCCATAATCGAGTTTGTGTTGTTGGCGTTTTTGTAGGCTTTGGCTTGCTTTTGCAAATTGTGCATAGTTCGCCCAATTTTATAGGAATCTTTTTCGGTAAGATGTGCACCTGTGCCAGCGTTGCAACCTTGCCGACAGTTCAAAATGTCGACTAAAATGGGCGTATCCATCTCGTCTTTTGTGGTGCGATATTGGTCTAAAAATTCTTTTACGTGCGGTTGTCCTTCAATTTGGAAAATCCACTCGTTGGGCATATAATCACGAATATTAGCAGTAAGTCCGCCAGGAGCAGGAAAAATTGAACCAAGCCCATGCAAATTGTTGTCGTGGTTTGTCGGCTGACAATCCGTGTAATTCATTTCGTACTTGTCAAGATACTGCAATAATTTTTTGAAAGTAACGTTATAGCTGATAAGTCCGTTTGTATTTGGGTCTAAAATTTCGTCCAATTTGCCAGCACACGGAGAAATAAACGCATATTTTCCGTCGATATTTGTATATTTATTCATATAAATCGCCATACACATAACAGGGCTATGAATCGGCATAAGTTTATCGATTAAATCGTGAGCATAATATTCTATATAGTTGACAACGGACGGGCAAGGTTGAGCAATCATTCCGCGCGCATCGTTTTCCTTAAAATATTTGAGATACGCCCATGTACAAATATCAGCCCCAAAAGAGACATCATAAATTGCGTGCACGCCGAGCGTTCGCAAAAATCCCAAAAGCCGCTCCCATTCTGGGATATTTGTTCGCAAAGATGGAGCAGTTATAACCGAGATTTTTTCGCCATTTTTTAGGTCATCAAAAAATTTTCTTGTGCTATCCTTATAATCGACCGCATCGTGAATACACGCACGCACGCATTCGCCGCAATTTATACATTTTTGTTCGTTTACGTAAATTTTTTCCAAATTATCCTGCAAAACAACAACTTTAGCCTCATCACAAGGACAAACCGAAACACACAAATTACAACCAACACATTTTGCATTAGTATAAACTTTCGACCCCAAATAAAGCTCATGATTCTCCATTATACTCACCTCTATAATTTACAACATAGGACCTTGGGGCTCTGCCCCAAACCCCGCAAGGACGCGCGCGCCCTTGACCCGCTAATTTTTTTTAGGTTAAAGGTTAATAAGTGCAAAGGATTAGTAA